>ERZ506941.203-NODE-203-length-45070-cov-17.2481_pt1 | contig 45070 bp, 46 predicted proteins | sample MGYA00512901_ERZ506941 | MGnify/ENA metagenome assembly ERZ506941 | reverse complement strand
GGTGAGAAGAATGGTGTCAAGAAAAGGGTATCAGTTTAGAATCTATCCAAACAAGGAGCAAGAGATTTTCTTTACCAAAACATTTGGTTGTGTCCGTTTTTTATACAATCATATGTTAGATGACAAAATCAAATATTATGAAAAAACTAAGAAAATGAAACAAACGACACCTGCATCCTATAAGAAGGATCATCCATTTCTCAAGGAAGTAGATTCTTTGGCATTAGCAAACGCTCAGCTACATTTAGAAGCTGCTTTCGAAAAGTTCTTCAAAGAAACAGATATCAGTTTTCCCAAATGGAAATCAAAGCATCAGGCGAAACAAAGTTACACGACAAATATGGTCAACGGAAATATCCGATTGTTTAGTACGATACAAAACCAAACGACCTATCTACGTTTACCAAAGGCAGGTGATGTAAGGATCCATATGCATCGCATACCACAGGGGATATTAAAAGCAGTGACGATAAGCAAACAGCAGGATCGTTATATTGCGACATGTCTGTTTGAATATGAAAATAAAGTAGAAAGTAAAGAAGTAGTACATGTGTTAGGTCTTGATTATTCGCAAAAACATTTATATGTAGATAGTGAAGGTCAGGTATGTGACTATCCCCATTTTTACTGTGCGAGTGAGAAGCGATTAGCAAGAGAACAACGCAAACTTTCCAAGATGGTCAAAGGAAGTAATAACTATAAGAAGCAAAGAAACAAGGTAGCCAAGCTGCATGCCCATGTAGCACAGCAAAGAAAAGATTTTCTACATAAAGAAAGCAGGAAGATAGCCAATTCCTGGGATATGGTAGTTGTAGAAGATATCGACATGAAAACTATGAGCCAAGGATTACAGCTAGGAAAGAATCTTATGGATAATGGCTTTGGCACCTTGAGAAATTATTTGAAGTACAAGTTGGAAGATGTGGGAAAACGGTTTATAAAAATCGATAAATGGTATGCCAGCACACAGATATGTAACCACTGTGGAGCAAAGAGAAAGATAGGACTGAATGAAAGAATCTATCAATGTCCGAAATGTGGTCATATAGAAGATCGTGATATCAATGCAGCGAAGAATATACGTGATGAAGGTATACGATTACATAGAGGTTAGAAAATAAGGATTACAAAGAACCGCTGGACGAGCGGGGATAGCTTGCTTATGCTTAGGATATTGGTTCTATCGAACACACTCTGCGCACCCGAAGGGTGAGAAGCTCCCACTTCTATGCTAGTCATAGTATATGTGTTGAGAGTACGTCACCTGTTTCTAATCCACCAGATCCATACGAATATAGGTCACGTACCGAGTATGATCCTTTTGTGCGATATCGGCAATTAGATATTCCTCGTAGGCGTAGGGACCGATTATTAAATTGCATTGCTCAGCATACGCAAGCATCCGCTCGTAGGTATTCTGAATCGTATCATAGGAGCCCTTATGCCATGCACACAGATAGCTCCCTTCCTCACGAATATGCGTGTTCCGGCGGATATCCTTTTCAATCTTCATAAAAAGATAAGAGAAATTGAGATAATCCCTGTTACGTATATTATCTGTCTTGATCATACAGCCCACAGATTCCTGAACCAGTACATTATGTTCCTTACAGAAGCTGATATATTCCTCCATGAAGGAGGCAAAGCTGCGGCTGGAGGCATTCTCCAGATCATCGCTGCAAAGCAGTATCTCTCTGGGATATTGGCGTATGGTGATATCCTCATCCTCATGCGTTACCGCAAACAGCGTGCTTTCCTTCATATAGACCATCATTCGCTTCAGGGCAAGCAGCTTTTCAATCTCCCGGTCCACCTCCTCAAACTTATCCTCCAGCAGCTGCAGAAACACTGCAGGACTGCGCTGCTCCAGAAATACCTTGATATCCTTCAGCGGCATTCCCATTTTTTTCAGCTTGGTGATGACGGAAAAGGTATCGTACTGATGATAGGAATAATACCGGTAGCCGTTCTCGTTGACCATGACCGGCTGAAAGAGCCCGATCTCATCGTAATGAAACAATACATGCTTTTCCACCCCGCAGATTTTCGCAAACTGTCCTGCTGTCAGATATTTCTTTTCCTTCATATATACATTCTCCTCTTGACTGTAAGGTTACCTTATAGTTTATGATAGTATAGCTCACGAACGACGTCAAGAAAGGAAGGGATATTTTGAAACTTATTTTGCATTATCTGAAACGATATAAAAAACTATTCATTATCAATGTCATCTCCGTTTTCGGATTTGCATTGGTGGAACTTGGCATCCCGACCATAATCGCGGATATGATCGATGTCGGTGTTATGAATGCCGATACGGATTATATCATCCGCATGGGATTTGTCGTACTGCTGATCTCACTGATCGGCGTCAGTATGACAATTCTTCTCGGGTATTGCTGTGCAAAGATTTCCACGGCAATTACCAGAGATATCCGAAATGATATCTTTGATCATGCACAGCGCTTTACTGCGTATGAATTTAACAGGTTCGGGATTTCTTCCATGATTACCCGTACCAACAATGATGCTTTTCAGATTCAGATGTTTGTCAATGTGCTGCTTCGTACTGCATTGATGACGCCGATCATGTTCGTTGCAAGTATTATCATGACGGCCAGAGCATCACTGCCTTTGAGCGGTATCATTGTGGCAACCATCCCGTTGATTATCATCGGAGTCTTTGTGGTTGCGAAGATCAGTAAACCGATTTCCGAAAATCAGCAGGCATCCCTGGATAGTCTGAACCGGATTTCCCGTGAGAACTTAAGTGGAATCCGTGTGATTCGTGCATTTGACAACGACGCCTATGAACAGCAGCGCTTTGATGATACCAACGAGAAATTCACAGGCTATTCCAAAAAGCTGTTTAAGCTGATGATGATGACCTCGCCGATTTTCTTCCTGCTTATGAACGTAGCAGGCCTGTGCATTTACTGGGTGGCTGCTTTACTCATTCAGGGTGGCGATTTGCCGCTTGGTCAGCTGGTGGCCTTCATGGATTATCTGTTCCACGCCATGTTCTCCATTATGCTGTTTTGCACAGTCTTTATGATGTATCCGCGTGCAGAGGTCAGTGCCAAGCGTATTGAAGCAGTATTTGATACGGTACCGCTGGTGCACAATGACGGAAAACGCATGGATGGAAATCAGCAGGGAACGATCAGCTTCGAGCATGTGACCTTCGTCTATCCGGATGGGGAAGAGCCGGTGTTGAAGGATGTCAGCTTTTCTGCGAAAAAGGGTGAAACGATTGCCTTTATCGGAAGTACCGGGTCGGGAAAAAGTACACTGGTCAATCTGATACCGCGGTTTTACGATGTCAGCGAGGGAAGTATCCGGATCGACGGTGTGGATATCCGCGACTATGATTTATTTGAGCTGCGCTCCCGCTTAGGTGTGATACCGCAGAAAGCCTTTCTGTTCAATGGAACGATTGCGGACAATATCCGCTTTGGAAAACCGGACGCAACCATGGAAGAGGTTATACAGGCGGCAAAAACCGCGCAGGCATATGACTTCATCATGGAAAAGGAGCATGGCTTTGAGGAAGAAATCACCGAGGGAGCGACCAATGTTTCCGGTGGGCAGAAGCAGCGTCTTTCCATTGCCCGGGCGCTGGTGCGCAAGCCGGATATCTATGTGTTTGATGATTCCTTCTCCGCACTGGACTTCAGAACGGATGCAACACTGCGCAAAGAGCTGAAAAAAGAAACCGGTGATGCCATCGTCATGGTTGTTGCACAGCGCATTTCCAGCATTATGGAAGCAGACCGCATTGTTGTGTTAAATGAAGGAAACGTCATCGGTACCGGAACTCACCGGGAATTGCTGAAGAACTGTGAAATCTACAAGGAAATCGCATTGTCTCAGCTCAGTGAGGAGGAACTGGCACATGAATAAGAAGCTTTCATCACTCAAACGGATCGTATCCGGACTGAAACCATTCATTTCTCCATATAAATGGGAATTTGCGGGTGCTGTCCTTATGGTCATTATCAGTGTGGTTACCATGGTCAGTGCGCCAAGTGTGGAGGGTATGATTACCACACAGCTGGCAAGCGATTTGTCACTTGCCGAAAGTATTGGAAAGCTGCAGGTGAATTTCGATGAGATAACGAAGATCATGCTGATGCTGGCCTTCATTTATCTGGCGAAGACCCTGTCTCAGGTATTTGCCGTTATCTGGCTGACAAACGCGATTCAGCATGCGATGCAGGATTTAAGAAATGCGCTGCAAAGCAAGATCCGCCGCCTGCCGGTACGCTACTTTGACAGCCACCAGTTCGGTGATGTGCTGAGCAGAATCACCAACGATGTGGATGCGATAAGCAATGCCCTGCAGCAAAGCTTTGTCAATGTGGTTACTGGTGTTCTAACCATCATTCTGGCTCTGATCATGATGTTTCGCATCCATGTTCTCATGGCATGCATCGCCTTTTTGATCATTCCGTTATCCTTGTTGATTACCGTCTTTATCGTACGGCACTCCCAGAAGCGCTTCAAGGCGCAGCAGGATGCCCTCGGCGCATTGAATGGCGCTATCACGGAGCTGTATACCGGCTACAACGAGATTCTGATCTTCAATAAGCAGCAGGAATCTATTGAAAAATTCCGCAATCTGAATGAGAATCTTCGACAGAATGCATGTACCGCACAATTTGTATCCAGTACCATCGGACCATTGAATGCGCTGGTTACCTATCTGACTATCGGCGGTGTTGCGGTTGTTGGTACGATACAAATCATACATGGTAACCTGAGCGTTGGAAATCTGCAGGCCTTTGTCCGCTATATCTGGCAGGTCAATGATCCGTTATCTCAGATATCCTCCCTTTCCTCACAGATTCAGTCGGCCTTTGCGGCGATTGCGCGTGTTCTGGAAATTCTGGAGGAGGAAGAGGAGATTGCAGAGCTGAACCCGTCGAAGCATATTGAACAGGTAAAGGGAAATGTCACCTTCTCGCATGTTCGCTTCGGATATGGTGAGGAGCCGTTGATGAAGGACCTTAACGTGGAAGTGAAAAGCGGACAGATGGTCGCAATCGTCGGTCCTACCGGTGCCGGTAAAACGACACTGATCAACCTGCTGCTTCGTTTCTATGATGTCAACGGAGGAAGCATCTGCATCGACGGTGTGGATATCCGCGACATGAAGCGTGGGGAGCTGCGGGATATGTTCGGTATGGTATTGCAGGATACCTGGCTGTTCTCCGGAAGTATTTACGATAATATCCGCTACGGGCGTCTCGATGCCCGCAAGGATGAGATCATTCACGCAGCAAAGATGGCGAATGTTCATCACTTTATCCGTACCCTGCCGGACGGCTATCATTCCGTGATCAATGAAGAAGCCAACAATATTTCACAGGGAGAAAAACAGCTGCTTACGATTGCCCGTGCTATCTTAAAGGACCCGCAGATTTTGATTCTGGATGAGGCGACAAGCTCTGTCGACACCCGTTTGGAAAAAATGCTGCAGGAAGCGATGCACCGTGTAATGGAGGGAAGAACAAGCTTTGTCATTGCGCACCGTTTGTCCACCATACGCAGTGCCGATCTGATTCTGGTGATCAACGATGGAGATATCGTCGAACAGGGAACGCATGAGGAGCTGATGGAAAAACAGGGCTATTATGAAAAGCTCTACAATTCACAGTTTGCGGACAAAGAATAGGTGTGCAGCCATAGCTTGGGTAAATGAGGAAACAACAACGAATCAGCGCAGACGATAGTTACATGCTGCATTGCGTTCCTGTTCAAACTGAAAAAGGATAGGCAGGCTTTTCATAAAGTCTGCTTAAAAAGAAGCCTCCATACTATTGTAAACTGTCAATCGTATGAGAAGCTTCTTTTTCTATGCTTATATGTATGCTGTTCTTATATTCGTATATTCGCTGAAAAGCTCGATACTCGCTGTGATATTGTATAAGCTTACGCAAGATACTGCTTCAGCTTTTTTTGAAGCCTGCGGGCATGCTCTACCATTTCGTAATAATCCAGATTTCCCCTTATGAGCACCTGTTCATTCATAAGAATGTCCTCATAGCCTCGCAACAGGTGGATGCGAACGATTATATGAACCTGTTCATTGCCGTTGGCTATACTGTTTGTCATAGCATTGGCCACCGCATTTGCTACTGTGGCACCGGCTTTTTTCAATACCGGACGAATCAGCACCTCTGTGCGTTTCATAACATTTATGGAGTAATCTCTACCGCTTTGCATGAAATAGATTCTATTGCTTTGAACTCTGAAAAAAATCACTGGACTTCATAAGAAATCACCTCCCGGCATACAGCCTCTTCTATCTAATAACATAAAGCACAGGTAAAAGGCAGATGAGGAACAACGGATTTTTAAAATTCGTAAAAGTTTGTATAGTAAAAGGGTTTTGTCTTCTTGTAAGAATGCATAAAATACGGTATAGTAATGGAAGAAAGAATTATATTGACAGAAAACACAGGAGGTAGTGTACCATCACATAAACAATTATTTTTCATGAGGAACCTTTTTTGTATTTTCAACATATAATTGCATAAGCTATTAAAAAGATAATGGAGGAATCAATGAATGAGAATCAAGAATGACGATGTTCTGGCACATTTGCGCAGTTTTGGCTTTACTATGCAGGAAAATAATGCTCAGGGATTTATCCGCTGGCAGAAACGTATCGGAGATATGCTTGTCACCATTGCGAACGGACAGTTTGAAAATAAGATCCGGGTGTCCCTTTTACAGGACAGAAACGGTAATATCCGTACATCTTATAAGGATATACTCGCGTATACGGAGCTGATCTGTTCTTTGCAGGATGCAGGACTGACCGGGATGAGTCAGGATTGCACCTGTTATCAGGAGGAGGATGTCGTGGAACCGATGGATAATCCGCTCATTTCCTTTCCACGCAAACCGGAAGGCTTTATGGCACAGTAATCACGGCTGCAGGGGGAATCAGTTGCAATCACGCTTTTCTGCAAGTATAATGTAGGAAATAAAAAGGGGTGATATCGTGATTGACGGACATATGCATCTGGAGAATGGTCCGCTTACTGTGGAGTATGCGATGAAATATGTGGAAGCCGGTGTAAAGGCAGGTATGGATACCATACAGATTCTGGATCATACCCATCGGTTTCTGGAGTTTAAGCCGATGTATGACAATCTGAAGCAGGCTTCTGTTTACCAGAAGGACTGGTTTGAAAAGAAAAAGCTGGAGCCGCTGCAGAGCTATTTTAACCTGATTGAGGAAATGAAGAAAATGGAGCTTCCGATTGCGGTTCGTTTTGGTCTTGAGGTATGCTATGCACCACAGGATAAAGCATTTCTTCGTGATTTGCTGGCAGGCTATCCTTATGATTTTCTGATTGGAAGCATTCATTCCATTGACGGACTGCTGTATGATATGAATGGATTTTCCCGGGAAATATTATGGGATAAATATGATACCAATGCCATTTACAGGCGGTATTATGAAATTATGGAGGATATGATCGAGAGTGATTTGTTTACACAGATCGGGCATCCTGACCAGCTGAAGATTTTTCATTATGAACCGGATTATGATCTGAAGCCAACCTATGAAAGACTGGCAGTGCTGGCTAAGGAGCATGATGTATATATGGAAACCAATACCGGCTGTCATTACCGTTACCTGCATGAGGATGTCGGTACCAATCAGGTGTTTCTGGATATCCTGAAGGCACACGGTGTTAACATTATGACGGCAAGTGATGCGCATCAGCCGCAGCATGTGGGAATGCATATTGCAGAAATAAGCAGGCAGCTGGGGCTGGACTAGCGGAAAGGACAATAGGGAAATGGGTTTATATTTTGTAAGACACGGGCAGACGGACTGGAATGTAAGGGGAAAGCTGCAGGGGAAGAGTGATATTGCATTGAATGAGACCGGACGCCTGCAGGCTGTGGAAACAAGAGAAAAGCTGAAGCAGGTAGCCATGGATGCCATTTATTGTTCACCGCTGATGCGTGCGAGAGAAACGGCTGAAATTATCAATGTGCTGTGGGAGCTCCCCATACAGTGCGATGACCGCCTGATGGAGAGAAGCTTCGGTGATATGGAAGGTGCATTGCGAAAGGATGTTCCCTTCGATGACCTGTGGGCATTTTCTTCCGCATCCATGTTTGCGGGCGGTGAGGATACCGCACATTTCTATGAACGGGTAGAGAGCTTTTTAAAGGAGATTCTCCCGTATGCGCAGGAAAAGGAAATTCTGATTGTAGCACATGGCGGAGTCAGTATTCCCTATCAGTGCTTCTTCGAGGGCTATGCGTGTGTGGAAAATCTGAGTGATCTCATCATCGCAAATTGTGAAGTCAGGCACTATGCCGCAAAGCAAATACAGGAGTTGGTAAAGGGATAAGCATCCCTTTTTTTTGATCTCGATAACGAGGCGGCTGTATGCAAGCAGTCTATGCAGGGGAAATCAAGCATGCAGGTAGGAATATTATACGATACCGCAAAAGGAGTCCTCGTATTTTATATCTGCATCCTCATTTGTCATGTCTGTGGACAGTCAATTTTCTTGCTTGTTTACGGGCTAAAAACGATGGTAAGCATTGACATAGTCATGGAAAAGAATTACAATAAAATGGTGGGTAACGATTTCTTGTGAAATATTGCACGAATAAGAAAACCGTACATATCCGCACTTGCAAATGTTGTTTGATAGAGGAGATGACATTGCAGAAGCAGCTACAGCTTTCCTGAAGGGGAAGGTGGCATAAAGGTAAATCTATCATGGATTATGAGAAAGGAGAAATGACATGATTTATTCAAAAGAAGTTGAAAACATGTGCACTGTAAAGTGTGGTGCGAGCCATGGATGTGCACCTATTCCTGAAGAAGGAAAATGGGTTTATTCAAGAGAAATCAAAGACATCTCTGGTTTGACACACGGTATTGGCTGGTGTGCTCCTCAGCAGGGTGCCTGCAAACTGACATTAAATGTAAAAGAAGGTATTATTGAGGAAGCACTGATTGAAACAATCGGATGCTCCGGTATGACTCACTCTGCTGCTATGGCGAGTGAAGCAATTGTTGGAAAGACACTGCTGGAAGCTGTTAATACAGACCTTGTTTGTGACGCAATCAACACTGCTATGCGTGAATTGTTCTTACAGATCGTCTATGGACGTACACAGTCTGCATTCTCTGAAAACGGACTTCCTGTAGGAGCTGGTCTGGAAGACTTAGGTAAGGGAACCCGTTCTCAGGTTGGTACTGTTTACTCTACCAAGGTTAAGGGACCTCGTTACCTGGATCTTGCAGAAGGATATATTCTGAAAATGGGTCTTGACGAAAATGGGGAAATCATCGGTTACGAATATGTAAACATGGGTGTCTTCATGGATGCTGTCAAGAAGGGTGTAAACGCTGAAGAAGCTTTAAACAACGCTAAGAAAACATACGGTCGTTACGCAGATGCTGTTAAGTACATCGACCCGCGACACGAATAGGAGGAAAAATCATGGCATTATTTGAAAGTTACGAAAGACGTATTGATACGATCAATAAAGTTTTAAACTCATATGGTATTTCTTCTATCGAAGAAGCAAAAAAACTGTGTGACGATTTAGGTGTAGATGTATACAACATCGTGAAGGAAATCCAGCCAATCTGTTTTGAGAATGCTTGCTGGGCTTACATCGCTGGTGCTGCAATCGCAATCAAAAAAGGCGACAAGAGCGCATATGAAGTAGCAAAATCACTGGGTGAAGGTCTGCAGAGCTTCTGTATTCCTGGATCCGTTGCAGATGACCGCAAGGTTGGTATCGGGCACGGTAACCTGGCTGCTATGCTGCTGAGCGATGAAACAAAATGTTTTGCATTCCTTGCAGGACACGAAAGCTTTGCTGCTGCTGAGGGTGCTATCGGTATTGCACGTAATGCAAACAAGGCTCGTAAAGAACCGCTGCGTGTTATCCTGAACGGTTTGGGAAAGGATGCTGCAAAGATCATTTCCCGTATCAACGGATTTACCTATGTAGAAACTCAGTTTGACTACTTCACAGGAGAACTGAAAGAGCTGTCCAGAACGGCTTATTCTCAGGGAGAAAGAGCTGCTGTAAACTGCTATGGTGTGGACGATGTTCGTGAAGGTGTTGCAGTTATGCATCACGAGGGTGTTGATGTTTCCATCACTGGTAACTCTACGAACCCTACACGTTTCCAGCACCCGGTTGCAGGTACATACAAGAAAGAATGTATCGAACAGGGCAAGAAATACTTCTCTGTAGCTAGTGGTGGTGGTACCGGACGTACTCTGCATCCGGATAACATGGCTGCTGGTCCTGCTTCCTATGGTATGACAGACACAATGGGACGTATGCACTCTGATGCACAGTTTGCCGGATCCTCTTCTGTTCCTGCTCACGTAGAAATGATGGGTCTGATCGGTATGGGTAACAACCCTATGGTTGGTGCCAGTGTAGCTGTAGCTGTAGCTGTTTCTGAAGCAATGAACAAATAAATAAACAAGAAAGCCTTTGAAAAAGGGCTTTTTTTCATTTGTGGGACAATGGCAGTACCTACAGCATTCCTACATTATTCATACATCTGTATTTCTGCTTAGGCAACAGGAGCGAACGCTATTTTCAATGGTTCCTGCTTTCTAATCACCTCCTGAATACAGGGTCCATAAGAGAGAAGCACAGACTTAAAATGATGAAGCTGTCTTTTTAATCTGGACTACGAAATTATCCATTTCCTTCGCCAAACTTTCCTGGCTTAAGGCTTGTCTGCGGTAACCTGCTGCATACGGATTGATACCATTTGTGAGCAGGCGGTAACCGTGGCTGACAGTTACCGTAAACTATATGCAGGATGTCCTTCAGCTGACTTCGCAATACGGTGTATTGCAGTATCCAAAAGCCGGTTTTCTGATATCTGTAATTTTATCGGTATTCTATGATGTTTCATTGGCTGCGCTGGTTTCTGCTTCCAATTTTTCTTCCTGTTCATAAGACTGTATTGGTTTGCACGAGCGGTTTTTGGGCATACTGAGACACATAGAAGGGGTTTTTATCTATGGCTAAGTTTGTAAAAGTAAAAATTTATCAAAAAGATTCTTGTTTCTTTGCTTTTACTGGTAAGAAATGGTATATTATTATTGGAAATTCGACAATGCAGGATATGAAAGAAGGTTAAACATGGCAAGAAAAATTGGAATTGACTTGGGAACAACAAATTTACTCATTTGTGTAGATAACAAAGGAATCCTGGTGGATGAACCTTCCATCATTACAGTAGATGCTACAACTAAGAAATGTATAGCGGCAGGTCTTGATGCGAGAGATATGCTGGGACGTACACCGAAAAACATGATATGTATCCGTCCGTTAAAGGACGGTGTGGTTGCTGACTTTGAGGCAACTGACATGATGCTGAACTATTTTCTAAAGAAATGCGACCTAAAGGGCATGTTTAAAAAGAACGTGATTTTAATATGTCATCCGACAAAAATCACTTCTGTTGAAAAAAATGCAATCCGGGACTGTGCATACCGTGCCGGAGCAAAAAAGGTATATCTGGAAGAGGAACCTAAAATAGCAGCACTCGGTGCAGGACTGGATATCGGTAAGGCAAGTGGAAATATGGTGCTGGATATCGGGGGAGGTACGAGCGATATTGCAGTGCTTTCTCTTGGGGATATCGTATGCTCTACCTCAATCAAAACTGCAGGAAATAAGATTACACAGGATATTCTGGAAAATGTACGCATTCAGAAGAAAATGTATATCGGTGAACAGACGGCGGATGAAATCAAACGCCGTATTGCGAATGCGCTGGTTGTTAAAGAACCGGAAACCATTACCATTTCAGGACGTGATGTGGAAACCGGGCTGCCACATTCCATTGACATCAACAGCAATGAGGTGGAAAGCTACATAAGAAGCAGCTTACAGGAAATCGTTCATGCCACGAAGACGATTCTGGAGGTGACACCACCGGAGCTGGCAGCGGATATTGTTCAGCATGGGCTTGTCCTTACCGGAGGCGGTGCATTATTGAAAAATCTGGATCAGCTGATGCGCAATGAGCTTCAAATTCCTGTATATGTTGCTGAAAATGCATTGAAATGCGTTGTAGACGGCTGTACCATTATGCTTCAGAATTTATAATTGCATATCCTATAAGAACCGCGGGCTGCGGTTCTTTTTAGTTTTCTATTCAACTGCTGAAAAAAAGGAAGAAAGCAGTTGTTGCGGATGCCTGTATAAAGAGGGAACTCTGGATATGCAACGGGCTTTATAAATATATAAGTGCTGTCTTTCTGATGTTCGTTATACTATGCAAATTCCCTTTCATACCGTGATTTCAGGCTTTATTCTAAATTCACGGTGAACACTAGCCCTGCACATTGAAATGAACGCTTCTTTTGACGGCGAAGGTTTAAAAATTGAAGGAGAATGTGTATAATGGAGATAAAGGAAGTGATACGATGTTAAGTAAAGCATATATCGTTCCGCACCCTCCGATTATCCTTTCGGAAATCGGCAGGGGGCAGGAGCGGGTTATTCAGAATACAGTGAATGCCTATCGCATGATTGCCCATGATATAGCGTCTGCAAAGCCGCAGACAATCGTTGTGTTTTCTCCGCATGCCCCAAGCTATCGGGACTATATTCAGATATCCGATGGCGCACAGGCGTTTGGCAGCTTTGAGGCCTTCGGTGTGAAGGATGTGGATATGAAGGTGTTGTACGATGAAGATTTTGTCGATATGCTCTGTCATGCGGCAGCTTCCCAGGGACTGCCGGCCGGTACGCTGGGAGAGCAGAGTCAGACACTGGATCATGGAACCATGGTGCCGCTGCATTTTATTTTACAGGAATACACTGATTTTCGGCTTGTGCGTATTTCAGTCAGCGGACTGGATCGTGATACACAGGTGGCCTTTGGAAACTGTCTGCGCAGAGTTATTGATGAATCACAGCGCAATGTTGCAGTAATTGCCAGCGGAGATCTATCTCATAAGCTGAAGGAGGACGGACCGTATGGATTTCATCCGATGGGGCCTGTATTTGATGAACAGATCGTAGATATTATTAAAAGCAATGATTATGCACGCTTGCTGACTATGGATGAGCAAATCATCGAAGAGAGTGCAAACTGCGGCTATCCTGCATTTGTGATGCTGCATGGTGTGCTGCAGGCATATCCCATTGATTCTCAATTTTTATCCTATGAGGGACCGTTCGGTGTGGGTTACGCAACGGCAATCATCAGCGTATTGAAAAAGGATCCGTATGTCGCACTTGCCCGGGAATCACTGGAGGTATACATTCGTTCACGTACAGAGCTGCCGTTACGGAAATCTCTGCCCAAAGACCTGCTTACCTGCCGGGGCGGCGTCTTTGTCTCTCTGAAAAAATTCGGTGAGCTGCGCGGGTGCGTCGGTACCATTGCACCGGTACAGGAAAATCTGGCACAGGAGATCATTTCCAATGCGATATCCGCAGGTACCAGAGATCCTAGGTTTCTTCCGGTTGAGGAAAAGGAGCTGCCCTATCTGGAATACAGTGTGGATGTATTGAAGGAGGCTGAGCAGATTGACAGTCTGGAGCAGCTGGATGTCAGGCGATATGGAGTAATAGTCAGTGACGAGCATCGCCGGGGCTTACTGCTCCCTGATCTGGAGGGTGTGGATACACCGCTTCAGCAAATCAGTATTGCATTAAACAAGGCCGGTATGGATCCGGATGAACCGTTTTTGCTGGAACGCTTTGAGGTTGTCCGTCACCATGAGTGCCGTATGTGAGCTTTGTCCGCATAGGTGCCTTATACCGGAGGGAAAACGTGGATTCTGCGGTGTAAGAACATGCAGAAACGGCCGTATTGTTTCCACTGCCTACGGGAAGATATCATCCATGGCTCTTGACCCGATTGAGAAGAAACCGCTTCGCCGTTTCCATCCGGGCTCACAGATTATGTCAATTGGCAGCATGGGCTGTAATATGCGTTGTCCGTTCTGTCAGAATTATGAGATTTCAATGCAGGAGGACGCTGCATTTTGTGTTCGACTACAGCCGCAAAAGCTTGTGGACATCGCCTTGCAGCAGAAGCAGAGGGGCAATATCGGTATCGCTTATACGTATAATGAGCCTTTGATCAACTTTGAATTTGTTCTTGCCTGCTGCAAGCTGGCACGGCAGCACGGGCTGAAAAACGTCATTGTTACAAATGGCTATATACAGGAGCAGAAGCTGCTTGAGCTGCTCCCCTATGTCGATGCAATGAATATCGATGTGAAGGCCTTCGATGAGGAGGGCTATCGCAGATTGCAGGGAGATTTTACAGCCGTACGCCGCAGTGTGGAGCTGGCTGTTCAGCATACACATGTTGAAATCACCTCCCTTATGGTGCCGGGACTGCATGATGATGTAGATCGAATCGAGGAGGAAGCGGCATGGCTTGCTTCTTTGCATCCGGATATACCGCTCCATTTAACAAGGTTTTTTCCCATGTATCACATGTACGGGGAGCAGCCTACAGCAAAGCAGCTGATCCTGGAGGCGGTGAAAGCAGCATCCGGATGGCTGCGATATGTCTATGCTGGAAATATATGACAGGAAACAAACATGAAAACATGCATATACTACTATGGAACAAGGGTGTTCTTCTGTAACGGGGAGGACCCCTTTTTTAAGGAGGACGGGTTATGTGTGGTATTGCAGGAATCGTAGACGGGGAACACCGGATGAAGTATCGAAATCAGCAGGCGGTGGAAGACATGCTGGATACGATGAAACGACGAGGACCTGATCAGCAGAATATATATACGGATGAGGCGGTTACTCTGCTGCATGCACGACTGAGTGTTATGGACTTGCAGCATGGAAAACAGCCTATGCAGCTGAAAAGCGACCCCCGCTACGTAATGGTTTATAACGGGGAGCTGTATAATACGGAGGAGCTGCGCAGAGAATTGCAGAAAAAAGGATATGCATTTCAGGAAACCAGCGATACGGAGGTGCTGTTACAGGCCTTTATAGAGTGGAAGGAAACCGTGGTGGAAAGGCTGAACGGCATCTTCGCCTTTGCCGTATGGGATAAAAAAGCACACAGATTGTTTATGGCAAGAGATCGTATGGGAGTAAAGCCGCTGTTTTATACGCTGCAGGAAGGGGCGATGCTGTTTGCTTCGGAAATGAAGGCACTGCTGGCGCATCCGCAAATCCCTGCGATTCTGCATGCGGACGGCATTGCGGAAATCATGCTGCTGGGTCCGGGCAGAACACCGGGCTATGGAGTATTTCATAATATACGGGAGCTTAAGCCGGGACAGTATGCATGGTATGACCACAAGGGGATGCGGCTGACAACCTATTTCCACTTACAGGATAGAGAGCATCCGAATGATTTTGCGACTACGGTACAGACGGTGCATGATCTAGTGACAGATTCCATACGGCGGCAGCTGATCGCCGATGTGGATGTCGCAACGTTTCTCTCAGGGGGGCTGGATTCCAGTATCATATCTGCAGTGGCAGCTAGGGAATTCAAAAAGCAGGGAAAAACACTGCACACCTTTTCGGTAAACTATGAGGATAATGAGAAATACTTCCACTCAACAAAATTTCAGCCCAATTCCGATCAGCATTATATTGAGGTTATGCAGAACTTTCTGCAAAGTGATCACCACAATATTGTCCTGAAAACAGAGGATTTGGTTGACGCATTGTATACGGCAGTGGATGCCAGAGATTTACCCGGTATGGCAGATGTGGACAGCTCCTTACTGCTGTTCTGTAAGGAAATACGCAAATACTGTACGGTCGCCTTGTCCGGAGAGTGTGCGGATGAGATATTCGGCGGTTATCCGTGGTACCGCGATCCGAAGATTCGCGCCACCTATGGCTTTCCATGGGCACAATCCACAAAATACCGCATGGGCTTTCTGAATGAGGAGCTTGCGGAGCAAATCAACGCAGTCACCTATGTCGATCAGCGCTATCAGGAGACACTGAAGCAAAGTGACATCCTGTGCAATCGCACAAAGGAAGAAAGGCGCCTTCGTGAAATGGTGAATCTGAACATGAAATGGTTCATGCAGACGCTGCTGGATCGCAAAGACCGTATGTCCATGTACAATTCTCTGGAGGTGCGGGTTCCTTTTTGCGATATGCGCATTGCGGAATATCTGTATAGCGTTCCATGGGAATTCAAAGATTATCAGGGCTATGAAAAGGGATTACTGCGGGAAGCGGTCAAGGGTCTGCTTCCGGATGAGGTGCTCTGGCGGAAAAAAAGCCCATATCCGAAGACCTGGCATCCGAAATACCGTGCGCTTGTCAGCAGACAGATGGAGGAGCTGCTTGCACAGGGCAATGAGCCCCTGCTGCAAATTGTAAAAAAGGAAAAGCTGCAGGAGCTGCTACGTGAGGATCGCTCGATTCCATGGTATGGACAGCTTATGAATACACCGCAGACGATTGCATATCTGCTGCAGGTGAATTACTGGCTGAAAAAGTATCACGTTCAGATTCAGGTTTAGAAGCTGTAAACGCATAATGGATGAAAAAGCAGTGAGGAAGGAGATATGGTTCTTTCTCGCTTGTGGGTAAACTTAACATAGGAAGACTTCAGTACTATTGTAGTTACAATAGAAGTTGAAGTCTTCCTTTTGCAAACACCCTAAAGTAAGAAAGAACCGGAAATATCCAATCACTGCTTTTTTGCAGGCATGTACGAGCCGGAAGTGCAGTATACTGTGTGTTTTCCAAGCAGTATAAAAAACGCATTCACATATGGAGAATGCGCTGTGATTGTTAAAGTAATTTATTTGTGTGAGCGTATCTGATGTATGATCAGATATACAAAAGCAACTGCACACAGGGCGATAAGTATATACGAAATGATTTCACTTCGCTGCGACGTGTATTTACCGCCGATTTCTGCTATACTGGCAAGGTTTAATGGTTCCATGGGACTCCTTCATAAATAAGCTGTTTTCTGTTTTCATTATATCATAGTTTTTACCGATTCCCATATCATCATGCAAAATCGGGTAAATTTTAAGAAAACTTAAGAAGAAGCCGCTGTATGCTGATCCCTGCTCATGATAATCAGCGCTGTAAAGATAATGCAGCATCCTATGATCTTTGCCGGTGTCAGGGCTTCCTTTAGAAACAGGGCACCGCAGACAACTGAGGTAACCGGTTCAAACAGACAAAACAGTGACGCTGTACTGGAGCCAAGGTATTGAATCCCCTTCTGCAGCAAAACCACAGCAAGAAAGCTGGACACCAGCGATAGCAGAAGAATCAGCCCGTATGCATTCCATGGCAGAATAAATTGTATGGAGGAAAACAGCAAATGATACACAAGTGTTTCAAGCAAGATAAAGATGGCAAGATAAAAGGATATTTTATAGGCATTCTGATGAGAAAGCCGTGTTTTCTCCAGCTGAACCATGTAAAAGGCGTAGGTAAGTCCCGAGCCTGCTGCCAATAACAGACCCAGCATGCTGCCGGAATTGCTCAGATCTAAAAAGCAAAGTGCTCCCAGCAGTGCAAGAGAGAGTGCCGTAAGCTTACGCCTGCTGAGTATTTCGTGATATACAGCAAAGCAGAGCAGCGAAACAAATACCGGATATAGAAAATGCAGTGTTGTCGCACACCCGACATCAATATAGGAATAGGAGGTAAACAGCAGAATGGTTGTCAGTCCGCTTCCAAAGATGGCAATGATACCGGTATTGCGCAGATCGTGTGCAGAAATGGAAAAGGAGATGTGCCTGCCCTTCATGATCACCGCAAGCATGGGAATAACAAATAGAGACCGGTAAAATACCACGGTCATGGAGTTGGCACCGTATCCGTAAACCGCTCTTGTGATCAGCGGTGTGATGCCGAATAAAACAGCAGATAAGACTGTATATAGAATACCTTTTGTATGCATTGTATCACCCTCACGTCATCCTATTATATATCATATGGTATATGTGTGGAAGTATTTTTCAACTTATGGTATTCTAAAAATGTAAAGAAAGGATACGGGAAATTATGTTTGAACTGAAAAATGTTACATTTAAGCATATTCTTCATATACAGCATGTATGTCTGGACCGCTGTGTTACCTGCATCATTGGCCCCAGTGGCAGTGGAAAAACCACGATGCTGCGTCTGTTGAATCGTTTGAATGAGGCTGAACAGGGAACGATTTTGTACAATGGGGAGGATATTCAGAAACTGAATCCGATGGAGCTGCGAAGACGGGTCGTCATGCTGGGGCAGACACCGGTGATCTATCCGGGAGATATCGAGGATAATCTTCAAATCGGATTACGACTGAGCGGCCGGCTTCCTGCCACGAAGCAAAAGCTGAAGGAATACCTGGAAAAAGTGGATTTGCATAAGGAGCTGCAGGAGAGCTGTGAACGTCTGTCAGGGGGAGAAAAACAGCGGCTCTGCCTGGCACGGGTGATGCTGATGGATGCAGAGGTCTATCTGGTGGATGAGCCAAGCTCGGCTCTGGATAAGGAAACGGAGAGCTTTGTCATTGAGAATCTTGTACACTTTGTGACAGAACGAAAGCGGCAGCTGATCATGGTTACGCATTCCGCAGAGGTATCGGCAAAGTATCCGAAGAGTCTTTTGCGTATAGAAAACGGTGATACGAGGGGGTATGTGTATGAATGATTCCGTTATGGATCTTTCCATTGTTAATCTGGCCATCGCCTATATCTTTGTGTTGCTTTTGCTTATCATCTTTCGTGCAAGAGGTATTCGCAGGGAGAATATGATTCTGATTGCTACTACGCGAATGACGGTACAGCTGACGATTATGGGGTATATACTGCTCTATGTATTTAAAAATCCAAGCTGGTGGCTTACACTTCTCATGCTGCTGATCATGCTTGGCTTTGCCATCTACAATGCCGCAAAAAGAGTCCGCTATGATATGAGCGATGATTTAAAGCGGCTGATGGGCGTTTCTATGACGATCGGCTATCTCTGTACGGCAGTTGTCTTTATGCTGCTGGTACTGCAGGTTCGCCCCTGGTTCAATCCGCAGTATTTTATACCGATTTCCGGTATGATTATCGGCAATTCCATGACCGGTATTGCGCTGGGGGCAAACCGTCTTTGTGCAAATATGCAGGATCACCGGGAGAAGATTGAAAATTCACTCATGCTGGGAGCATCTCCAAAGCTTGCTGCTCATGAGGAAGTAAATGATGCCTTTGACAGCGCCATTCTGCCAACCATGAACAATATGATGACAATGGGGATCGTATCACTTCCCGGTATGATGACGGGTCAGATGCTGTCCGGAACCTTCCCCTTGACGGCGATCAAGTATCAGATTGGTATTATGCTTGCAATCCTGGGCTGTACGGCTGTTACTGTTGTTGTCTTTGTGACTCTGGGATATAAGACGTTTTTTACTCGTCATGCTTCTTTAAAATAATATTCATTCCTTGCAGTATCCTTATACAGGGCATTCCGTGGAAAGCGAAAGATGATGTGTTTGCCGTATACTCTAGGTGGAGGTGATGCTTATGCAGGCATGGGAAGCAATACAGAAGACCCTGGATTATATGGAGGAGCATTATGAGGAGGAACTGACAATCGAACAGCTTTCGTCAATTGCGCATCTGTCGAGGTTTTACTATCAGCGGCTGTTTTACCGACTGACAGGATATACGGTCAGTGAGTATCTGCGCAGCGTACGGCTGAAAATGGCGGCAGGACTGTTGAAGGCGGATAACGGAAAAATCATGGACATTGCAATGCAATGCGGATTTTCCAGTCACAGTACCTTGACCAGAGCATTTCGGCAGTGCTATGGAATGTCTCCGGCGGAGTATCGTGCATCATCGGATATCCATCTGGATCATGTGATCAAGCCGGAGCTGCGCATGCAATATACCCTGGTGGATGAAGGTGTGCCTTTGATCTGTGACGATATGGTTCTGGAAATTCAACGCAGAGTACAAAAGGAACCACTGTGGTTCAGCGGCTACACAAAAGAGGATGAAAGTGCTAAAATTGCGCAGCCGAAGGAGAATACGCTGGTGGCACTCTGGGATCGCTTGGAACAGGATGATGTACTGCAGCATGCTGCTCTTGATGAAGGAAATGATATTCTGACGCCTTCACAAACACCGGGAGCCTTCACATATATGGCCGCTGTTCATACGGCAGAGCCGGTAAAGGGATATACCGCCTTTGAAATGCCTGTGGGCACCTATGCTGTCTGTGAATATGAGGCGGAAAGCTTTGAAGACCTCGTACAGAAGGCATTGTATAAGGCAAGCGCCTATCTGTTTGAGGTATGGCTGCCAAGACATGGCTATGCATGTGATGCATTTCTCATACAGCGCTATATCCGTCCGAAGCAGGAGGATTGCAGGCTGCAGCTGTGGGTGAAAATATCAGATTCCTTAACCCTGTAAAGAAGCTGTGCAGCAATACCTTTTCAACACTGTTTTTTTCAGTCTGATACAGGCGGGAATCAGCAGTGTTTTTTCTTTACTTTTTAAAGTGCTTACGTTATCATATACATACAGGTAGTATCATATTATATCTGTAATTCAGGTAGGGAGGTATGCGCAAATGAAAAAGAAATATGCAGCTCTGTTTGTCAGCGGTGCATTGCTGATTAGTAATGCAGGCCTTCTGAAAGCAGAGAGTTTCGAAGGAAGAGAAAGTGAGATGAATGCCAAATGTGCAGTCATCAAGGATACGAAAACACAGGAGGAGTGCAGCAGATACAAGGATTATCTGCAAAGCAAATCCGATAATCTGGATAAGGAAATCAGTGATATCAAGAGTCAGATTGCCAGTGTTAAGGGCGATGTGGAAAAGGTCAGCAAGCTGATTGCGGATAACAATAAGAAAATCGCGAGCTATGAAAAAGAAATCAGCAGTATACAGGCTAGTATTGACCAGACACAGAGCTCGATCAGTGACCTGAAGAAACAGATTAAGGAAAAAGAGGATAGCATCAAGGAGCGCGACAAGCAGATGCGTGCGCGTCTTTTGGAAATGCAGGCCTATACCGGCAGTAATTATTATATTGATTTTTTGATGGGCTCCACCAGCTTTACGGATCTGCTGAGAAGAACGGAAATCGTAGGCGAGCTGAACAGATATGAAAACGAGCAGATCAAAACATTGAATAAGGAAAAGAAAAAGCTGGATCAGGATCGTAAGATTGTGGAAGAACAGAAGGAGCTTCTTGTTGTTCAGCAGAAGGATGTAAAATCCAGCAAGGCCAAGGTGGAAGCGCTGAATGAGGTGAAAAAGGATCTGCTGAGTGATTATCACGCAAAGGAAGCAAATCTTGCTACACAGAAGCGTGAGGCACAGATGGCACAGGCAAATCTGCCGAAGGTGGATCTGTCGCTGGCCGCTGATTTTGATGAGCCTGAGCAGCAGCCGGAAAAACCGGATACTCCACAGAACGGTGGGAATGAAACAGGTAACAGCGGGAATACAGATAACGGTAATTCCGGTGACGGGAATACGGATAATGGAAATACCGATCCGGATAAGGGCAACAGTGGAAATTCCGGCGGGAACAGCGGAAATAACTCAAATAACGGTTCTTCCGGCGGTACGGCACAAAGCTCCAGCTTTATCGCCCCGCTGCAAAGCGGCTGGCATTATGAAGCAGGAACCTGGGCCTATCCTGGCGGCGGCGGACATATGGGAATGGATTTCTCTACCGGCTCAACGACAGGGATTCCGGTTGTAGCACCGGCAAACGGTATCATCATTCATACATATCAGGGCTGCGGCTATGGCGCCTTGAATAACTGGTGTGGTATTCCGGCAGGTGGCGGAAACAACGTTGCACTTCTAACAAGGGTAAACGGTGTCGTATATGCTATGCCGTTCTATCACTTAAGCTCCGTTGCGGTAAGTGTGGGGCAGCGTGTGAACCAGGGACAGGTTATGGGATATTCCGGAAGCTCCGGTAACAGCTCCGGTCCGCATTGCCATGTTGAAATCATACGCGTTGGTTCCATGACGATGACGGCTGCATTAAATCAGTTTAACCGTACGGGAGATCTGACCTTCGGTACCGGATGGAATGCGGATGCACCGAATGCATGCGGCTCAGCACCATGCCGGGAGAGGCCGGAAAATTACTGGTTGCGTTAGATATAAATGAGAGGACAGCTTGTGACAGGCTGTCTTTTTTTGTGTACAAAAAGTTATAAATCAGCTAATACAAATGAGGCAGACTCATCCGCACTTTACTATTTTTGTGACAAAAGGCGTTGTGAAAAGCTTCCATATGTATGGTAAAACTAAGATTGCGGAAAGCACTTTATATTTTTATAATGAAATCATACGAGGAGGTATGAAGATGACACCAAAAAATAAAAAAGATTTTCCGGAGGGATTCATTTGGGGTGGAGCAATGACTGCTAGCCAGGCTGAAGGAAATTGGAAAGCAGGAGGAAAGGGCGTTTGTCCCCCTGATTTAATCCTTTATCAAAAGGGAAAACGACAAAATGATTGCATGTCTTCCAGTGAAATACAGGCAGCTATTCAGGATACAAACGGTTATTATCCAAGACGCTACGGTATAGACTTTTATCACACATTTCCAGAGGATTTGGCACTCTTAAAAGACCTAGGCATTCATTGCCTACGTACGTCGGTGAACTGGGCCAGAATTTTCCCGCAAGGTGATGAAGAGGAACCAAATGAAGAAGGATTGGCTTTTTATGATCGCTTGATTGATGAAATGCTGCGTCTTGGAATCGAGCCGTTAATTACAATTTCCCATTTTGAAATGCCTGTTCATCTGGCATTGACATATAAGGGCTGGTATTCTCGCAAAGTCATAGATTGCTATGTGAAATATGCAACCATATTATTCAATCGCTATAAGGGTAAAGTAAAATACTGGGTTCCCTTTGATGAAATGAATCTGATTCTAAGAGAATCCTTTCATCAGTTTGGCATGCCTAGCGATCTTGTTGAAAATACAATGGAGCACAAGCTATTGGCACTGCATCATCAGATGATTGCGGCCTGTGAAGTAACACGGATTGCACATGAAGTTGATGAAGAAAATAAAGTTGGAGCAATGGTAACAAATTTTCTTTCTTACCCACGCACATGCGATCCGCGTGATGCGTTGGCAGCATTGCATAATGATCAGTTTGAAAACTATTATCTGGATGTTATGGTACGTGGTGCATATCCTAAAACGATGTTTCGTTATCTGGAAGAACATAACTTCTATATTGATTATCAGGAGGAAGATGCATCTGTTTTCGAGCAGGGAAGGGCTGATTTTATCGGCATTTCTTATTATGATACACGGACAGTATCACATCATAGTATCAAAAATCTGAGGAATCCGGAAGAGGAAAATCCGTATTTGAAAAAAAACGATTGGGATTGGGTTATCGATCCTCTGGGGTTGCGTTATTGTCTAAACCGACTTTACGATCAGTATCGTATGCCAATATTCCTTTTGGAGTTGGGAATAGGAACACACGATGAGGTTATTGATGGAAAGATTCATGATAAAGAACGTATAGAATATCTCAATGCTCATCTTAAACAATTAAAAGAGGCGATTTATGATGGGGTGGATGTTATGGGATGTCTAATGTGGGGGCCGATAGATATCGTTAGCAACTCTTCTGCAGAAATGAGTAAGCGTTATGGATTCATTTATGTTGATATTGATGATTCCGGAAACGGGACAGGAAAACGATGGAAAAAAGAGAGCTTTTCCTGGTATCAGAATATTATCCGTACAAATGGAAAATGCATAAAACCATAAACTAATAAAATGCACCTCGGCAATGAGGTGCATTTTATTAGGGAATCTTAATTAGATTTGTTAACGGCAGTTGCTTGATATTAGATACAGGAAATCGACAAAATCGGTTACAGTTTTAAATTCTTCAATGGTGGTGATTGTACACAAAATTGCTGGCAATCCATCAAGTAGCTTCTTTTTGAAAATCTGGTCACGTTTATTTAACGCAATAAGAAATACAATCTGTATTTCTTGATTATCCCAGTGAATACCTTCTCGGTTAATAAAAACTGCAATCTTGCTATGTATGGAGTTCGCTTCAAAGGAGTGAGGGATAGCAAATGAATTCATAAAGCAGGTAGGGCTGAGAGATTCGCGATAGAAAACACTTTCCAGAAATGAATTATCCACGATCTGTTGTTCTTCCATCTTATTACACAAAAAATGCAGAACATCCTCACGATTATCTTTTGTAGTATCTATAAAAAACAATTCTTCATCAAAATATTCGCGAATTATAGTATTAAACTCTTTCTTCTGCTGATTTTCAAGTGCTTTCGAGATGGAGTGATTTACCTTATTTTTATCAGAATCTGTCAGTAACGGTGATATTTGACAATATTGATAAATGTTGTTCTGGAAATAGGGCTGCGTAGTAATTAAAAGATCGATATTAGAGGTATGATTTGAAAGTGAATTTAGATTTTTGATCTTATGTATTTCTATCATATCTGAAAAATTGCGTATTATTTCCTCAGTGATATAGGTATCAATCAATGGATATTGCCCGGTATATAAATACAAGTTAACTCTGCCTCTGGCACTGAATGCGGATTCAATAGCGAATCCTATGTGAATGGCGATTAACGAGATTTCATTATCCGGAACCTGAATATTGTATTTCTGGTTTAGCTTTTGACATAAATAAACAGCAACATCATATACGTAAAAACAGCTTGATTTGATGGAAATATTATGAGGTACTGTTGCATAATTTCCGTTACGCAACCTTATGATCAGTTCATATACATGATCCGCAAATACGTGAAGAAAAGCGTGCGGATCAGCATTAATACCATAATGGTGAAAACAGGATTGAACAATATCAAAGAGATCACTGACAAATGTCTGAGCATAAGGTTTAGTGCAGGAAGTTTGGTTTTCCTTTGATTTAATAACACCGACAAGACTGTAGGTTATCATGTTTATGAGGTTATCATGATACAATTCATCATTCACCAACTGGTTTACAATCGTTGTAGCAATTTGTACCTCTGGTATTGATTCATTATAAGCACGTGTTTTCACTGGCTCAGATGCATATAGACTTATGATGGTAAGAATGTTGATGATAAGATTATTCTCATAATATGAGGATATATAATATCCATGCTCGGATATCGCATTTTTTATCACAAAATTTGCTTTGCTGATATCGATACTATTGAAATATTCTGAATAAGCATTTAAATCTGAAAAGGAATATTCTGTATCGCTATAAATCAAATCCAGAAATAGTTTGTGTTTATTATAGGCTCCGCCTTCTAATATCAGTCGGCCATCTCTTCGTACGATTTCCAGCGAATAGCTTGTTATCATCTGATTGAGATTTTTGATTTTCATTTGTAGAGATGAGGGAGAAATGCAAAAATAATCAGAAATTTCATAAAATAGCTCGGGTGAATGATTTAATAGTAAATGATATAATAATTGACTGTTTTCGTCGAATAGGCTTTGTTTGATAAGCTGAATAGCAGTATTGATATATTCATCCATGATTACAAACCCATTTCGGTCTGAAGCAATCAACGGAAGCTTTAATATGCTGTTGATATTTTTTATTTCATTTCGTATGGTTTTATCTGAAACCTCGAGACTGAGGCTAATATTATGACATTTTGTTTTTCCGTTTTTTAACAGATATTCAATAATTTGGTGTTGTCTGTTTGATATTCGTTCCATTTCAATCATCCTTTTCTTAAATAACCCCCTTACTATATTTATACCATTCATAAGCGTAAAGGCAAACAGAAAAATGCCAAGTCTATGGTATTTCTTTATTCTGTTTGTTTTATCATTTATCCAGATAGGTGGTAAAAGCATGTTTGATTGAATCAATTATATCTCTTATAGTAGTGATGTAAAGACGGAATGGAAATGGCTTTACAGAAAGGAAGGTATTCCAATGAAAGAACAATTTCTATGGGGATCGGCTACTGCAGCTTATCAATGTGAAGGTGCTTGGAATGAAGGCGGCAGAGGATTAACGCAGTGGGATGTGTTTTCTCATGAAAGTGATAGAAATCTGAATCATGTTACAGGAGATACAGCATCTGATTTTTATCACCACTATGAGGAAGATATCAGAATGCTTCATGAAAGTAATCAAAACTCATATCGCTTTTCCATTGCATGGACACGTATTTTTCCAAACGGCTATGGTGAAATCAATCAGGAAGGCGTTAATTTCTATAATCGAATAATCGATTTGTGCTTGCAATATCATATAGAGCCCAATGTTACGCTCCATCATTATGATCTACCAATCGAGCTGGCAGAAAACGGTGGATGGCTTAATGATAAAACGATTGATTACTTCGTTGACTATGCAAGGACATGCTTTGAACTGTTCGGTGATCGTGTTAAACTATGGGTAACGATTAATGAATTGAGCTTCTATGCACATTGCTGTTTTCTGGTAGGTAATTATCCACCGCATCATGAGCTTGATTTTACATCTTACAGCAAAGTTATATACAATGGGCTGTTGGCAAGTGCAAAGGCGGTAACTGCTTATCGTAAGCTAAAACAAGGTGGTAAAATCGGTATTGTACATCCGTGTGGCTCTGTTGAAAGTCTACATGATGATTCGGATTATGCGCAAGCGAGATACAATGCAGAGCTATATTGTATACGCTGCATACTTGATCCTGCAGTGAAAGGGGAAATTCCACAAGAGCTTATTGTTAAAATGAAGGATTCAGGATTGGATACATCTTTTATCAGGGAGGAAGATAAAAAGATATTGAAGGAAGGAATAGTTGATTTTATCGGTTTGAACTTCTACTTGCGTGAGTTGGTAAAACCATGTATGGATGGTGTGACAAAAATGTCTATGAATAATAAGGGAAAAGGATCTGACGTGATGGAAGGTACCTCTATTCATGGATGGTTTGCGAGTGATAACGATCCATGGACAGAAAAGAATCACTGGGGAAGAGAGGTGCATCCAAAATCTTTATATGATGCGTTGACATATCTGGATAGATTATATCCACAGGTACCTATTTATGTAACAGAAAATGGACATGCATTGTATGATGAACTGGAAAAAGGTGAAATTCATGATATAGAGCGAATCCGTATCGTTCAGGGCTTTCTGGATTGGATGCTACAGGCTAAAAAGCAGGGAGTGAATGTTAAAGGATATTATATGTGGTCAACTATGGATTTATACAGTTGGGTAAACGGTTATAAAAAACGTTATGGTCTGGTATATATTGATTTTGACGATAATTGCAAACGTATTGCCAAGGATAGTTTTTACTGGTACAAGAGATATATAGAAGATTATCAGAGAAGGGAAACGGCAGTAATTTGAAATCAGATATACTGAATAAACGTTGTTCCATATTAATCCTTGCTTTTATAGAAAGCTATTGGGGTTTCACAACTGTATTTATGAAAAATATTCTGGAGTATATGACACCTTCCATGTATGTGTTTCTGCGATTCCTTTTTGCTTCCATAGCATTAATTCTATTATACTGGCGAAAATCCATGAAGTTTGATCGTGGCACTGTTTTAAGAGGTAGTGTACTTGGTGGATTGACTGTAGTGCCAATTTTAATGACGGTGGTAGCGTTACAGGATATAGCTGCTACTAATTCAGTCTTCTATACACAATTCGTTATTATTTTTGTGCCTTTGCTGTTATGGGTTATAAAGAGGAAGAAGCCGGGAATGAACTATTATTTATCTCTGATAGTTATTATGACAGGTCTATGGGTATTTACCGAATGTAATCTTTCAATGATCACACTTGGAGATGTTGTAACGATTATTGCATCTTTTCTGAATGGTTTGGCTATTATTGCTACAACGGTTTATGCGGCACATACTAGTCATTATGAACTTGGTATTGTACAGATGGTATCAGGTACCCTGATAAGCATTCCAATGCTTTTTTCGGAAAGTATGCATATACAGTGGAATAAAGAGGTTTTCACGATACTGATTATAACAGGCGTAGTTGGCTCTGGAATTGCTTTTACAGCTAAGAATTTCGCACAAAGAAACGTGAGCTCGACAACTGCATCTATGCTGACTGTTCTCTCCCCAATTTTCGGAGTTCTAGGAGCAAGGATAATCAGTAATTCCAATGGTATAACAGAATCGGTAACAATGAGTCAATACTGTGGTGTTTTTATACTATGTGTGGGAATGGTGTTATATTTTACAGGGGTAAGAAACATTAAAGAAATAAAGAATATATTGCTGCTGCCAAAATATCTCTACAGCAGCTTGCAGATAAGATGGAGGAAACAATGACGAAAGAAGATGTACAAATGCTGGCATTTCAAATGATATCACTGGCGGGAAATGCAATGGACTGTTTTTACAATTCACTGCTTGAAAAGCAACAGGGTAATCAGCAGCAAAGTGATGAATTGTTTGAGGAAGGAGAAAAAAATCTGAATGAATGCCACCAAATTCAGACAAATCTGATACAGGAGGAAACGCGGGGAGGTGAGTTGCCCTACAGCTTGATTATGACGCATGCGCAAGATCATTTTACAAATGCATTAAACTGGAAGATGATGGTTAAACTATTAATGAATGATAAAACTTAATAAATTTGAAGGGAGAGAAAACGATGAATTCAATAAGCAAATTTTTGGAGAAAAAGCTGCTTCCGATTGCTACCGTGGTAGCTAACAATACTTATATTCAGGTATTATCACAGACCTTTATATCGCTAATTCCAATTATTATAATAGGTGCTTTTTCACTGATTTTGTCAAAAGCCCCTATTGATTATTCAGGCTTTGAAGAGGGAACTTACTGGTATAATTTCTTTTTGGGGTGGAGCAACTGGACAGATCAAAGTCTTTGGCCGCTTAAATTTATCAATGCAGCTACTTTAGGATCGTTATCTTTATGGGTGTCTGTCGGTATTGCTTATCGTTGGGCGAAGAAGCATGACATGGATCTTATGTCTACGATAATTGTTGTGTTTGTAAATTTTATACTGATAAATTCCAATATGATAGAGGGGGGATGGTCAACAGCATATTTTGGAGGAGAAGGTTTGTTTTCTGCAATTATTGGCTCTTTCCTAATAGTACAGCTTTATCGGTATTTGACAAAAAAGGAATTTGGTCGTATCAATTTGCCGGAAAGTGTTCCACCGGCACTTGCTAAGTCTATGAACTCTATGATACCTATGACGATTTGCTTTCTGAGTGGAGCAATTGTAACCGGTGTCTCACATGCACTATTTGGTGTGTCTATTCCAGAATTAATTATGACGATTGGTAAGCCAATCAATAATGGGGTTGATAATCCATTTGCTCCTTCTCTTATCTATATGGGATCAAATGTAGGATATTGGTTTGGAATACATACGGCAGCAATTGAGGCCCCGTTTGATCCAATCATGTTTGGTAATCTTGCAGTTAATGCAGATGCCTTTGCTAAGGGAACCGCCGCAAGTGATCTCCCTTATATAGTGAATATCGCGTTGCGTTATGGTTTTACAGGGATTGGCGGTTCTGGTGCTACCTTTGGTTTAGTATTGCTGCTAATACGTTCAAAATCAGAAAGTATTCGTTCTGTTGGAAAGCTTTCGTTGATTCCTGCCTGCTTTGGTATCAATGAGCCGGTTGTATTTGGTTTACCTATTATGATGAATGTTACTTTCCTAATTCCTTTTCTTATTGTGGAAAGTGTAAACACATTTATTGCATATCTGGCTATGTATTTCAACTTATTGAATCGACCGATTTTCTTTATGGGAGGTACTGCACCGGAGCTATTAAAGTCTGTTTTATCAAATATGGATGTACGATCAGTAATTTATTGGTTTATTGCTGTTGCAGTTGATATAATGATATGGTATCCATTCTTTAAAATCTTTGAGAAGCAAAAACTGGAAGAAGAACAGCAAGGGAAGCCAGCTGTTTCATCATAAGCTGGTAAAGGAGAGAAAATTATGATAAAGGCGATACTTGTTTGTACACAGGGAATGAGCACAAACATTATGAAGATGAAAATTGAAGAGGCTGCAAAAAATGATCAGAAAGAGCTTGATATTCAAGCTGTAGGACTTGATGAACTTGATACTTATCTAAAGGGTACGGATATCGTCATATTGGGACCTCAGATCAAATATGCTGAAAAAATGATACGTGAGCAACTGGATAAGGTGGATTCACAGATATTAATGATGTGCATGGAGCCTGCTGATTTTGGGCTCATGCGCGGTACTGTTGTCTATCAGAAGATGCTTGACTGTCTTAAACAACAATAATAACAGCAGGTGATAATCATCGCAGCCTGCTTTATACCAATATAGGAGGTGTCATATGAAAATTATGGTTCTATTTCTGGCAATACTTCTCAATCTGTTTATACCTATTGTAATGATTTTAGTACTTTTAAGAAAACAACAGCTTCGTAAGAAATTCATATTCTTCGGTTTTCTTCAGTATGGAATAGGCAAAGTATTACTGACGCTTTTGAATTTATTTTGCCGTAATGTGAATATGCCTAATCTGCTGGCGGATACAGGGGTTCAGGTATTGCTTCTCGCTATTCTTGCAGTCGGAACAAAATATATACTATATAGCAGGTGTTATCATATTACATCAGAAACCGATGCACTATCTGCCGGATTTGGAGAGGCAACTATGGAAATATTCCTACATATTTTGCCAATTGCTTTTAATAATCTTATGTATCAAGCTTTGATTGCGAATGGGTCCATATATCAATCCGTTGGAGCTGCACTTTCTGAAGCACAGGTACTCGCATTTATTAAACAATTTACGAACTATGACCTTTCCTATTTTCTATACACGGGTTTAGTATGTATTATACTCATGATGATTCATATGCTTTCGGCTGTTATGATTTTTCACAAAATAGCGTTGATAGTTCCTTTTCTAACAACTTTCGCATTATTTAGTGTATATTATGTGATACCATTATTCTCCTATACTGTGTGCAATGCTGTAATCTTTATGCTAGTATGTGTGTATTTGGTATTCATGTACCAGCGAAAAAAAATAGCTATCAAGAAAAACGCATATTTATAATGAGTGCGACATAAATGTTTTCGGTTATTTCATTGCTGTAGGCTTTCTATTTAATAAAAAATGGCTTAAAATCCTTTGCTTACGGATTAAAAAGTCATTTTTTTGTATATGAAATATTATAGTTTAATGCCATTAAGTTTATGATTCTTATACAATTTAGGATGTGATTAAAGAATATGGAAGTTTTATCGCTTAATCATATTCCTGAATATGTTTATACCTTTCCTGTTTTCAGATGAATATGGTTTGATTATTCAAAAAGCCTATGCATACCATTATAAGAACAAATTTCTTTCTGTGAGGTACAAGTAACAAGCTGATATCGGAAAAAAGTCATCTATCAAGTAAACCTTTTTTAAAATACGGGTTTACAAAGATGGAAAAGTTTGATATTCTAAGTATCGAGAAAAGGAGCTGTTACGATGTCGATACGAAGTGAATTGATACGTGAACTTGAGCAAAACAGAACAAAGCCGGTTTCCGGACAAAAGCTGGCACAGCGATTGCATGTCAGCCGTAATGCCGTATGTAAAATGATTCATACCCTGAACGAGGAGGGCTTTGAAATAGCATCCTTTCCCCGCAAGGGCTATCAGCTGGCAGAGACCTCAAACAAGCTGTCTGCTGAGGCAATCTCGGTTTACCTGAAAAAAAAGCTGCCGGTATATACCTTTGAACAGGTAGATTCCACCAATCAGCTGCTGAAAAAAATGGCAATCGACGGCAGTGAGCATCTGACACTGATTGCCGCGGAAGAACAACGTGCAGGCAGAGGCAGATTTGGAAGACCGTTTTATTCTCCATCGCGCACCGGAATCTATATGAGCCTGCTGCTGCGGATGCCACAGCAGCTGTCTGATGCCTCTATGATTACCATCTATGCTGCGGTTGCTGTGCAGCGTGCATTGAAGCAACTGTATCAGACTGATACACAGATAAAATGGGTGAATGATATTTTCTATCAGGGAAAAAAGCTGTGCGGGATTCTTTGCGAGGCCATCAGTGATTTTGAAAGCGGCAGACTGGAGGCCATCATTGTCGGAATCGGTCTTAATACCTCCACTATGACATTTCCCGAGGAATTGAAGGATATTGCGGTATCTCTGAGCACGCATCCGGTGAATCGAAATAAGCTGATTGCCTGTATCGTGAATGAGCTTTTAGCCCTGCAGAAGGAAGAGCACAGCAGTGTGCTTGCGAAGTATCGGGATGCCTCTGTGGTTTTACATCAACAGATTAGCTGGATGCAGAACGGGAAGCAGCTCAGTGGTTATGTAAAGGATATCAACAATGCCGGAAATCTGATAGTAGAAAGTGAAGATACAACCCATATCCTCAGCTCAGGTGAGGTTTCCATAAAGGCGGTGGCAGCATGAAGCAAATGACAGCTGTCAGGATGGCGCTGTGTTCTCTGTTTACGGCATTGATCGCCATAGGTGCCTTTCTGCAAATTCCCCTGCCTAATTTTGATTATTTTACGCTCCAGTTTTTCTTTGTCCTGATGGCTGGTATGCTTCTGGGAGCGCGCCTGGGGGCTCTTTCCGCTGCCTTGTATGTGCTGATCGGTTTGCTTGGTATACCGGTATTTGCGGCAGGGGGAGGAATTTCCTACGTTCTGCGCCCAAGCTTTGGGTTTTTACTTGGCTTTATCGTCACAGCATTTTGCAGCGGCTGGATTATGGAGCATGGGCAAAAAAACTGGAAGACATGCTTTCTGGCTGTACTGGCAGGATTGCTGGCAACCTATGGAATCGGACTTGCTTATAAGTATGTGATCTTAAATTACTACACGGGAACAAAGATTTCATTTTATCTTCTGCTGTTATCCTGCTTTCCTCTGGATCTGCCGAAAGATATCCTGTGCAGTATCCTTGCGGCATATGTAGCTTTGCGTTTCCCTGTAGCCGTATGCCGTGGTATAAAATAGGAGAGGGTCTATGCCAAGCAGATACAGAAATAAGGTGCTGTAGTAGAAATGCTTACCCAACAGCTCTTGGCATCTGAAAAATAAATGTACAATCGAGCGGCTGAGATGCTTTCCTGCCGTACACTGAATCGGAAATCAACAGACTGTCTGTCTGGCTGTAACATGCTTTTTCCAGCGTCTGGATGCGTGTGACAGGAATCCATCCTCTCCATATGAAGAAATTTCAAATCTTACAAATTCTTAAACTGCTTTACATTCCACTTTTGCTAGGGTATCATTATTAGGTAAGAGAAATATGAGTGATAAGCCTATGAAAAAACTTTACAGATATATTAAATTCCATTTAAAAATGACATATAAAAATATCGTCCGGCATTTCGGACTGACATTTTCCGCATCCGTTGCGGTATCCATAACACTGATTCTGATATCGGTATTCATGCTGCTGACCAGCAATCTCAACTGCTTTACGAAGCATATCGAGCAACAGGTAACCATACGTGCGAGTATAGATACCATTGTAAAGGATAAGCAAAAGCAGCAGCTGCTTCATGCAATCGAACAGCTGAATACTGTAAAGCATGTAACGCTTTCCACCGGAAAAGAAGAACTGGAAAATTATAAAGCGGAATTTCAGGATGATTCCACTATGTTCGATATGTATGAGGGAAAAGCCAATCCGATTCGCGATACGTTTCTGATTGAGGTAAAAAACGGAAAGGATATACAAAAAACTGCGGATAAGATCGAAGATATGAAAGGGATCGTATCTGCGGAATATGGCGGAGATTCCACAAGTGGAATGATTTCCACCTTTGAGAAAATCCGGGAAGGCGGTATGATTTTCATTATCTTCCTGATTGTGATTGCAGTATTTCTGATTTCCAATAAAATCAAAATGTCTATTTATACACGAAAACAGGAAATTGCCATTATGCGTTTTGTCGGGGCCAGCAACTGGGCAATCAAATTTCCGATGATGCTGGAGGGTGTTTTCATCGGGATACTGGGAAGTCTGGTTCCTGTCCTGCTGACAATTTTCGGCTATCAGTATGTATATACCATCCTGGGCGGTACCTTCATGAGCAACATGTTCGTACTGCAAACGGTATTTCCTATGACACTGGAGATATCAGGAATTTTAATTCTGATCGGCGTTCTTGTCGGCCTGGTGGGAAGCTTTTTCTCCACCACCAGATACCTGCATTGGAAACGCTGATGTATTCGTTGTGAACCCGTATGTCGTAACACAAGCAATTATCATAAACAGAATGTACTCGCAGATTTGATCCAGTAGCGAGTTACTTATGAAGAAGGGAATTCAGATTTCTATGAAATCGTATGAAATTCCCTCTTTTTTTATGTGCAAGGGAAGTGTCTGCGATATTATTCATTTTATGACTAGGACCTGCAATCAGGCATACCAATATAATAGCCACCTGTCCAGGCACTTTGTAAACAGCACAGGGCAACGTACACTGCTTTTTTTGAATACTTCTTCCTGCATTTATCCTACCTTTGCGCAGATACCGTTTGATTTCTATAGTGCTTTCTCTGCCCCTTTGATCGTATGTGATGTCTGTCCTGTTTCAACAAGAATCTTGTTGGCTTTTTCTTTGCCTGCCGTCTTTACCCTGTGGTATAATAAACGCATGAAACTACAACATGATAAAAAGAAATTTACAGAGCAGCTGCTGGACTGGTACGACCAGAATGCCCGTGTCCTGCCATGGAGAGAGGACGCTTCCCCCTACCGCGTCTGGGTAAGCGAGATTATGCTGCAGCAGACACGTGTGGAAGCAGTGAAGCCTTATTTTGAACGGTTTATACAGGCACTGCCTTCACTGAAGGCTTTAGCAGAGGCGGATGAGGATACGCTGCGTAAGCTGTGGGAGGGACTTGGCTATTATAACCGTGTCCGCAACATGAAAAAATGTGCAATGGAATGCATGGAGCGCCATAACGGTGTACTTCCGGATACATATGAGGAGCTGTTGAAGCTTCCGGGCATCGGTGCCTATACAGCGGGAGCTATTGCCTCTATCGCCTATAAGCGCTGTGTTCCGGCAGTGGATGGCAATGTTTTGCGTGTGTTCAGCCGGGTGCTCGTCAGCGAGGATGACATTTTGAAGGAACGCACAAAGAAGAAATTTCAGGACATTATACAGGAATATATACCGGAGCACAGAAGTGATGCCTTTAATCAGGCACTGATGGAAATCGGTGCGCTCGTATGCGTGCCGAATGCGGCACCCCGCTGTAATATCTGTCCGCTGGCAAGTGAATGCATGGGCTATCAGAGCGGAGCGGCACACCGGCTACCCAATAAAACAGCTAAAAAGGACAGAAGAATTGAAAAAAAGACAGTGCTTGTCCTTTTGTGTAAAGATAGGGTTTATCTGCATAAACGAGATGAGCAGGGACTGCTTGCAGGCCTGTATGAATTTATGATGCTGGACGAACAGAAAAGCAGAAAGGAGATCACACAGGAATTTCAGGATCAGCTTCTGAGGCTGGTTCCTCTGCGGAAAGCAAAACATATCTTTTCCCATGTTGAGTGGCATATGAACGGATATCTGCTGGAGCTGAAACAGGAGGCAGTGGAAGGGGTATGGTGCACGAAGGATGAACTGCAAAAGACCTATGCAATCCCTACAGCGCTCAAGGTGTACAGAGAAGCCCTGCTGACATGGATAGGAGGTGATTCATAATGAAGCTGTATGAAGAGCTTTGCGCATATACACCCTGCAATCTACAGGAGGAAGCAGACCGTAAGGTCATGATGCGCTATATAAAGGAATTTCTCAATGTCTATACAAGAGATAATGTATATGGACATATCACCAGCAGTCCGTGGATCATCAATGCGGATGCGTCAAAGGTACTCATGATTTATCATAATATTTATAACTCCTGGGGCTGGTGCGGCGGTCATGCGGACGGGGATCGGGATTTGATCCATGTCGCATTAAAGGAGGGAAGAGAAGAAACCGGACTGAAAAAGCTTGAGCTGCTAAGTGAATCCATTCTGGCCATCGATATACTGCCGGTACCACCGCATGTGAAAAGAGGTGCATTTGTATCCTCTCATGTTCATTTGAATGTCACCTATCTGTGTCAGGCGGATGAACGGGATACGCTGTGCAGCAAGCCGGATGAAAACAGCGGTGTTAGGTGGATTGCAGTGGAGGAAATCAATCACTATGTAACAGAGGAGGATATGAAGCCGGTATATCGAAAGCTTGTGGAAAAAAGCCGCAGCCTCCTGCTTGCAGGCTAAGAGCAGGGGGAGTGAAACGCTAACGGAAGCAAGCGCATGGATATTCTAAAAGTCCCGTCAGGGATGATTGCGGCAGGCTGTTTTTCCATTGCTGTTTGATACATGCTGAAAGGCGTCGGGGAATTGAATTCCATAAAAATCATCTAGGAAAGGGAAGACAAAAAAAAGGAAAAGGATTATACTGTATATGTATATCAGGAAAGGTTGGTCTTAATTATGAACATGCTGGAACAAATTAAAGGTGGACTTGTTGTGTCCTGTCAGGCGCTGCCTGATGAACCACTGCATTCATCCTTCATTATGGGAAGAATGGCGCTTGCGGCAAAACAGGGAGGTGCCGTAGGAATCCGTGCACAGAGCAAGGAGGATATCATCGAAATTAAAAAAGTCGTTGATCTGCCTGTTATCGGAATTGTAAAACGCAGCTATCCGGATAGTGATATTTATATCACCGCAACGAAAAAGGAGCTGGATGAGCTATTTGAAACAGGGTGTGAAATGATCGCTATGGATGCGACGCTTCGTGATCGTCCGAATGGGGAAAAGCTGGAGGATCTCGTCAACTATGTGCATGAACACGGTGTTCTTGCCATGGCGGACTGCTCGACATATGAAGAATGCGTGAATGCGGAAAACATCGGCTTTGACTGTGTATCTACCACCTTATGCGGATACACGCCGTATTCCAAAAATGTGGATGGTCCAAATCTTGAGCTATTCAAAAAGCTGGCGGAAACAATCAAGGCTCCGATTCTTGCGGAGGGCAAAATCAATACGCCGGAAGATCTGGCTGCAGTATATGAGGCTGGTGCTTACAGTGCAGTTGTCGGTGGTGCTATCACACGTCCGAAGCAGATTACCGAGCGTTTTGTGAAGGCTTTGAAAAAATAAGATAGACGACATAATTTTGATAAGATACCTGAGCGTATGTGCAATTACATGCACATGACGGCTTTTGGGTATCTTTTTCTTTTGCCAGCAGGAACGGATTCCAAATTCCTGAAAGTACTATGAAATCAAGCGAACTGGGCGAAAAAACCGCACATTCCGACATCTTTTGACATATGGTATAAGGAATGTGGGGTTATGCATATGAACATGAAAGTAATGAAGTTTGGCGGTACCTCCCTGCGCAGTGAAGCGACCAGGAAATATGTGTACCGTCATGTGCTGGAAAGCAGCAAGACAAATAAAGTGATTGTTGTGGTATCGGCCATGGGCCGCTATCCGGATGCGTATGCTACGGATACCCTGCTGTCCATGGGCAGTGAATTTCTCACCAGGCAGGAAAAAGCCAGACTGGTTTCTATGGGAGAGCAGCTATCTGCACTGAAGATATGCAGTGAACTTCTGGATATGGGAATACGGGCGTATGCGCTCCCTTTTTTCGATTGCGGAATACTTACCGATGAGAACTATGACTATGCAAAGGTACTGAAGCTGGATCATACCGGAATACGCAAGAAGCTGAACAGCTATGATGTGCTGGTTGTCGGCGGTTTTATCGGTATCTCCCCCAGTGGTCATGTGACGACCCTCGGCAGAGGAGGCAGTGATTACAGTGCGGTATTGTTTGCGGATATGCTGGATCTCAAGGAAGTGGATATTTATACAGATGTGGATGGTGTCTATGACAAGGATCCCAAGCTGAATGAATATGCGATTAAATACGACAAACTGACCTACGACGAAATGCTGAATATGAAATCGAGGGTTTTGCATGACCGCTGTGTCAACTATGCAAAGGACCATCATATCCGCATATATTTAAAAGGAACCTTTTCCACAAGTCTTGGAACAATCGTTGAAGATTAAATTCTCTTACAATTCACGAACAATCGTATCAACTATTGGATTGTTTACAGGGATTGTGATACAATAACAACGAGGTGATCCGCTTGAAGAACATTATTTTGGTAAAGTATCTGGATGATGATACCAAGGCGAGAAGAATAGAAACGGCACTGGCTGAAACCAGAGTGGATTTTCAGGTAAATCTGGAAAAGCAATGCGTCATTGTGGAGGGAAACTCCGATATGGTGGCCGTTGCCAGAAAGGTTATCAATGATCTCGGCTTTATGATTATATAAGAGAGGGCAGCTATGTCGAGCTTGCCTTTTTTCTTGGATGGGAGCAAATATGATAGAAATTAAAACAAAGGATAACGAGCAGGACTACAGGTATGTTCGTATTGAGGTGTTCATGAAGGAACAGGGATTTCAGAATGAATTTGACGAAATTGATGCGACTGCTGTACATATTACTGTTTATGTGGATGGCACACTTGCAGGTTGTGCACGCTGTTTTCCAAAGGAAGAGGAGGCGGCATGGGTCTTCGGACGTATTGCGGTACTTCCCCAGTTTCGCCATCAGGGACTGGGCGGTGTCCTGCTATCCGAGATGGAGAGCATCGTTCACAGCAAAAAGGGAAGGCGCTGTATTCTGGATGCACAATGCCGTGCCTGTGCGTTTTATGAAAGCTATGGCTATACCATATGCGGGGAGGAGCATATGGATGAGCATGTTCCTCATGTACAGATGGAGAAGCTGCTGTGAGTAGGAATGTGCTTTACAGGATGTGATGGAAACAATGCACTGGATGTATCGGATATAAGAGGGGAGCGTCAAGGAAAAGGTGCTTTGATGAAGGATATGCAGGAAGTCATTGATGAGCAGCCGGATGTGAAATGCACAGACCATGCATGTATCTTAAGGTGATGCTCTACAGTATCGGCGTAAGAAACGAAAACAGACCTGTACCTTTCCTGTAAAGGAAGCTGTCCGTTCCTTGCTATGCAGTCTATACTGCCGTATGCAGGAACCCATGCAGCATCACGTACAATATTGCATACGGATACAGATCATATAACTGGTGATGGGATGGAAACGTATTGCAATCATTTCCGCATTCATTCTCCCCGTATGCTGAACATCTAAAGCACTCCGTGTTTTGCTTTCTACTTCTGTGTCCGGCAGGAAATTTCCCTTTTCAAAAAAGTTAAATATGATAGTTTATTCACAAAGTTAAAAAAGTATGCTATACTATGCAATAGGTGATAAACATGACAGAGAAAAATGTGCCAAAGGCAACGCTGCAGCGATATCCTGTCTATCTGAAGGCATTGCGCAAGCTGAAAAGTTCAGGTGTAGAAAGAATCATGTCCAAGGAACTGGCCAGTGTCGTCAATATTGAACCGACGACGATTCGCCGTGATTTTTCTTTTCTGGGAAATCTGGGAAAGCAGGGATATGGTTATGATGTCAATCGGTTGATTGAAATTTTTAATCAGCAGCTCGGTATGGATTTTGATGAAAAAATCATTCTGGTCGGAGCCGGTAATATGGGCCGGGCACTGATGAAGTATAATAAATGGGATTATGTGGTTGGTGAGATTGCCTGTGCATTTGATGTCAATCCAGACCGTCAGGGTGTACGCTTCGGTATACCGGTATATGATATTGCGGATTTGGAGAAGAAGGTGCCGGATGGCTGCCGTATCGCAATTCTGGCGATTTCTGAAAATATCCAGCAAACGGTCGATCGCTTGATTGCCTGTGGTATCACAGGACTTGTGGATTTTACGCATGAACATATACAAATTCCAAAAGGGGTTGTATTAAAGAGCGTGGATGTGGTATCATCTATACAGGAGCTGGTCTTTGAGACCAACAATCTGAATGTAGAGCGTTGAAGCAGAACAGAATAAATTACGCGCAACTAGCGAATGCAGGAAGGTGGAAGCTGCATGCATACGGATTTATATCTGAACGGCTGTGGAGCTGAACCGGAGAACAACAGTAGACGGTTTCGTGTGGGAACGATATATCCCGAAGAAGATGCTCATGCGGCAAACGCATGGGAATCAGGATGGCACCGCGTACAATACGTTCCTGAAAGGGAACGTTTTTTTGTACCGTAAACAGGAGGAAATGAATATGTTTGAATTTATGACAATACGCGAGCTGTATGAGATCGTTATGAGTGGATCTCATGTGGAACAGGACAGCATGGAATATGTGCAGCTGCAGGGCTGGGTTCGGACAAACCGCTGCAGTGGCAAGCTTGGCTTCATCGAGCTGAATGACGGAACATATTTCCGAAACGCGCAGCTGGTGTATTTACAGGAACTGAAAAACTTTGCGGAGGTTGAGAAATATCCGACAGGTGCGGCGATCACCGTAACCGGAAAATTCGTGCTGACACCACAGGGAAAGCAGCCGTTTGAAATTCAGGTTACCGAAGCATCGCTGGAAGGGGATTGCGACCGTGATTATCCATTGCAGAAAAAGCGTCACAGCTTTGAATATCTGCGTGAAATTGCACATCTGCGTCCGCGTGCCAACTCCTTTTATGCAATCTTCCGTCTGCGCTCGGTATTATCCATGGCAATTCATGAATTTTTCCAGGATCAGGGCTTTGTATACGTACATACACCGATCATTACGGGAAATGATGGTGAGGGTGCTGGTGAAATGTTTAAGGCGACAACCAGAGATGATGCCGATTATGAGCAGGACTTCTTTGGAAAGGAAGCATTTTTGACGGTTACCGGACAGCTGCATGTCGAAGCGTTTGCCATGGCGTTCCGTGATGTGTATACCTTTGGTCCGGCCTTCCGTGCGGAGAATTCCAACACGAGCCGTCATGCCAGTGAGTTCTGGATGATTGAGCCGGAAATTGCCTTTGCGGATCTGGAGGATGATATGAACCTGATCGAGGATATGGTGAAATACTGTATCGATTATGTTCTTGAAAATGCGCCTGAGGAAATGAAATTTTTCAATACGATGATTGATAAGAGCTGTATTGAGCGTATCACGAAGGTGCGCAATTCGGATTTCAAGCGGATGACATATACGGAGGCAATCGATCTGCTGTTACAGGCGGATGTGAAGTTTGATAATAAGGTGGAATGGGGGATGGATCTCAATTCCGAGCATGAGCGTTATATCTGTGAGAAAATCGTGGATGGACCGGTTTTCCTGACGGATTATCCAAAGGAAATCAAGGCATTCTACATGCGTGTCAATGATGATGGAAAAACCGTGGCAGCCTGTGATCTGCTTGTCCCGGGAGTCGGTGAGCTGGTCGGCGGCAGTCAGCGTGAAGAACGCTATGATGTTTTGGAAGCGCGTATGAAGGATATGGGCATGACGACAGACAGTCTGCAGTGGTATATGGATTTGAGAAGATACGGAGGCTGCAAGCATGCCGGTTTCGGTCTTGGCTTTGACCGCCTGTTGATGTACCTGACAGGAATGCAGAATATCCGTGATGTGGAGCCATTCCCGCGTACACCGAAGAATCTGTTATTTTAAGAGTTACGGCCATGGATGCGTCCATGGCTTTCTTGTGAGGGGGAGGGCTTTGTCGGCCTCAAAGTCTGTGGGGAGGAAAGGAGCACCATGAAAACTATACGGTTTGCGCAGCTGTCGGATGCACCGGCACTTCTATCCATCTATGCACATTATGTGGAGAACAGTGTTATCACCTTTGAATATGACGTTCCCTCTCTGGAAGAATTTGAAGGACGCATGATGAAGATTCAAAGGGAATACCCGTATCTGGTATGTGAGATTGATCAGAACATCGTGGGGTATGCCTATGCACACCGTCATATGGAACGTGCCGCCTATCAGTGGAATGTGGAATTATCCATCTATCTGCTGCCGCAGGTACAGCACCGTCAGATCGGTAAGGCACTGTATACGGCACTTTTGGAGGTTTTAAAGCTGCAGGGTTTGCAGACAGCGATTTCCTGTATCACACTACCCAATGACGCAAGTCTTGCATTGCATAGAAGCTTCGGTTTTACAGAAATCGGTGTGCTGCGTAATGCAGGCTATAAATTCGATGCATGGAGAGATGTAATCTGGCTGCAGAAGGCACTGCATGAGCACCCTGTACCTGTACAGGAATGGATCAGTATCGAGCGGCTTGATTATATTCGCATCATGGAAATTTTTCACACCACATGTATGATTATCATATAGAAAACTGCCGCATCATTATGACACGGCAGTTTTTTCGTCTGCTTGTTTGTATCGTTTAATTCTTACTGCCGTTATTCAGCAGCAGATCAATCAGCTGTAAGATAGGCTTTTTCTGTTCATTTGTCAAAAGGCCCCATTTCTTCAGTAAATTCTGCTCTTCCAGTTCATGCTTCTTCATGAGGGACTCATCATAAAAAAATTCACTCAGTGTCATATCCATTGCGGTCAGCAGTGATTCCAGCGTAGATATCGTCGGAAGATTATTTTTACGAAATAAGGAATTGATGGTGCTTTGCGCTACATCGGCTTTCTGAGCCAGCTTGTATTCCGTAAGATTATGCTGCTTCATCAATACTTTTAGCTTCTCTAAATAATCCATGGCGACCTCCTGTTCTATATCTATTGTAATACGATAAAGCGTAGCAAAACTAACGTAAAGGCGTTATATATAACGTATCGGCGTTAGTATTAACGGAAAAATGTTAAATATGTCATATTTAATGGAATAGATGATCATTTTCTGAAATAAAGAGGTTGAGAATTCTCAATATCGGGATTATATGTATGGCTTTTCCTGAATGCTTTTATATGGGAGCCTTTACGCTAAAATATACTCAAGGCTGTTGCACCCGGTATCCGGATACTAGGGATTGTTCCATAAAGCAGATTATATGTGGGATACAATTGATATTGTGAATACGTCGTTAAAGTGTCTGCCTGGTATACGTGGAGGATAAAAAAATCACTGCTGGAGTATAAGGACAGCTGTGATCTTTTGTAATGCACTTTCATCCGTTTGCTCTGTTAGAGCCGGTGTTTAACAATAAATCGATGAGTATGAGTACCCCGTTTTTCTGCTCACTGGTCATGAAATTCCATTTGCTCATTAAATTTTGTTCTTCCAGCTGATGTTTCTTCATGAGCGCATCATCATAGAAAAATTCACTCAAAGTCATATCCAGGGCTTCCAATAGTGCCTCCAGTGTTGAAATTGTAGGAAGGTTATTTTTCTGGAATAAGGAATTTATGGTACTCTGCGGTACATTGGCTTTTTTTGCCAGCTGATTTTCATTGAGACCATGTTGCTTCATAAGGAGCTTTAGTTTCTCTAGATAATTCATGGGATTCTTCCTCCTCTATATGTATTGTAATACGGAAAAACGTTATGAAAATAACGAATGAACGTTAAAACTAACATATAGGCGTTTATACTAACGAAAAACCGATATACATATGTTGAGTTATATGGAAAAGCTCTATATGGAGGAAATACATACGGGTTATCCGATTGTATGATACAAGCAGAAATGTAAAAAAAGGAATCCTTACGGTTTCCTTACATACGTAAAAGATAAAGCCAACCATTCTAAAAGGTGGCTGGTGTTGTTTATAGGCGGTTTTATGTATTATTTTTTACACTCCACTTGACACTTTAGTTCCTGAAAAGTATCACAGGTTAAAATGAGATTGGAGATGTTCTCGATTTGCTCTGCTGTCAAAGTACAAAGCCATGTCATATGATCCTCATGATACTTGATTTCTATGAGTTTGTGTAAGAATTGCCTCTTTTCTTCCATCTTTCCCGCTGCTATTCTCTTTTCAGAGCTGTCCTCCAAGTCATAGCGGTAACGTGCCTCTTCCAATTGCATTGCCATTGCGGTTGACCAAAGCTCGTCATTCTTCTGTATTTCCTCGTACTTGCTCACCTGGAACCCTTTGGGTAAGAATACCTTCACCAGCCTCTTTTTTGACTTCAGCATATCATTTTTTTCATTATGTTCAAACAGATACAGCAGTGTTCAAAGTCATTCAACCTTTGGATGTTCTTTCCCTTTTTTCAGCATATCAGCCTATAGAGAAAACTGACTTTTGTATGAACAATATGAAAAGCCTCAGCACTTCATGTGCTGAGAGCCTTTCGTTTACGGTATAGAAAAGAAATTCACAATTATGATGTATAGAATAACTTATTTCATATCAGCTTTATTTAATTGCTTTTTGAGCGACTCGAAGGTGTCACATTCCAGAAGTAAAGTGGATACGATATGCATCTGCTCATCAGTTAATGCCTGCAGCCACGTTACACAGTCCTCATGATACTTAATTTCTATGAGTTTGTGTAAGAGCTGTCTCTCTCCTTCCAGCTTACCTTCCATTTTTCCGGCAGCTTTTCCCTCTTCAAAGCTGTCACGCAAGCCGTTGCGGTAACGTGCCTCTCCCATCTGAATCGCCATAGCCGTTGACCACAGCTCATCATCCTTCTGCATTTCCTCATACTTGTTCATGAATACCCTCACCAGCCTTTCCTTTGACTTCAGTATATCATTTTTTTCATTATGTTCAAACAGATACAGCAGTGTTCAAAGTCATTCAACCTTTGGATGTTCTTTCCCTTTTTTCAGCATATCAGCCTATAGAGAAAACTGACTTTTGTATGAACAATATGAAAAGCCTCAGCACTTCATGTGCTGAGAGCCTTTCGTTTACGGTATAGAAAAGAAATTCACAATTATGATGTATAGAATAACTTATTTCATATCAGCTTTATTTAATTGCTTTTTGAGCGACTCGAAGGTGTCACATTCCAGAAGTAAAGTGGATACGATATGCATCTGCTCATCAGTTAATGCCTGCAGCCACGTTACACAGTCCTCATGATACTTAATTTCTATGAGTTTGTGTAAGAGCTGTCTCTCTCCTTCCAGCTTACCTTCTATCTTTCCTTCCATCCTACCTTCCATTTTTCCGGCAGCTTTTCCCTCTTCAAAGCTGTCACGCAAGCCGTT
>ERZ506941.169-NODE-169-length-53341-cov-49.6668_pt1 | contig 53341 bp, 69 predicted proteins | sample MGYA00512901_ERZ506941 | MGnify/ENA metagenome assembly ERZ506941 | reverse complement strand
GCGCACGTATTCGGTGAACGCACTATGGCGACGCTGGGGCGTCTTATGAGCCTGCTGTCACCCTTTGACGTGGTGATATGGATGACGGATGGCTGGCCGCTGTATGAATCCCGCCTGAAGGGAAAGCTGCACGTAATCAGCAAGCGATATACGCAGCGAATTGAGCGGCATAACCTGAATCTGAGGCAGCACCTGGCACGGCTGGGACGGAAGTCGCTGTCGTTCTCAAAATCGGTGGAGCTGCATGACAAAGTCATCGGGCATTATCTGAACATAAAACACTATCAATAAGTTGGAGTCATTACCAACACTCCAAATACATTTCTTTATGTATTAATCCGCAACAAACACGCCTCCCATATAGAAATATTTGCAAAAATAGTGCATGAAATAAGCTTTTTCTCTACCAATCCGGGATATAAATATTCATCAGCACCACAATATTCCACAGCACTAAATCTCTTCCCTCCGCCCCGCATCTCTGATAATGGTCTAAAATCATTGAGGCCACTTGCGACGACGTTGCTCAATAAGGAAAATTTGGCGTGAATAATATTCAACACCAGTGCAGCATCATCATTACATACTTACACCCGCAGACTACCGCTTTCGATATATTGACTCAATTTTCCAGACTGGTTAAAAATAGCGACCAGCTCAGTCGCAAATATAGTGACTACCCTAACTAAGCAACAATAAGGAATACACTATGACTGTTCAAACAAGTAAAAATCCGCAGGTCGATATTGCTGAAGATAATGCATTCTTCCCTTCAGAATATTCGCTTAGCCAATATACCAGTCCTGTCTCTGATCTTGATGGCGTGGACTATCCAAAACCGTATCGCGGTAAACATAAAATTCTGGTGATCGCCGCGGACGAACGTTATTTGCCGACCGATAACGGAAAACTGTTCTCGACCGGTAACCATCCGATTGAAACGTTGCTGCCGTTGTATCATCTCCATGCTGCAGGTTTCGAATTCGAAGTGGCGACCATTTCCGGTCTGATGACCAAGTTTGAATACTGGGCTATGCCGCACAAAGATGAAAAAGTAATGCCATTCTTTGAGCAGCATAAATCGTTGTTCCGCAATCCGAAAAAACTCGCGGATATTGTCGCCAGCCTCAACGCAGACAGCGAATATGCAGCAATCTTTGTTCCTGGTGGTCATGGCGCACTTATTGGTTTACCAGAAAGCCAGGACGTGGCTGCTGCTTTGCAGTGGGCAATCAAAAATGACCGTTTTGTTATCTCCCTTTGCCACGGCCCGGCGGCTTTTCTGGCGCTTCGCCACGGCGATAACCCACTGAATGGTTATTCCATTTGCGCATTCCCAGACGCCGCAGACAAACAAACGCCAGAGATAGGCTATATGCCGGGTCATCTCACCTGGTACTTCGGCGAAGAGCTGAAGAAAATGGGCATGAACATTATTAATGACGACATCACCGGGCGAGTACATAAGGACCGTAAAGTTCTCACCGGCGACAGTCCTTTCGCAGCGAATGCGTTGGGTAAACTGGCGGCGCAGGAAATGCTGGCAGCTTATGCGGGTTAATCCCTGTTACGTATGAATGTAAGCGCATAATCAATCGCAGCCACGTTAATACTCACGACGTGGCTGCGTTTTTTCATGGTTGATTTATGGCGTACTGAAGCCCTATGTTAATTTCTTTGCGGTAACGTAATTCGGAACACATTATGCTTATTAAAATAGTGATACGTAGCACTTCCCCCATGCAATTCGGCAATCGCTTTGACTAAAGAAAGACCAAGTCCCTGACCTTCGGAATGACGCGAATTATCTCCCCGCCAAAATCTACGGAAGAGTTTTTCAGGCTCATTAATTTTCGTTCCAGGACTGGCGATATCAATATTAAGATAGCCGTTGGTATCAAGAAAACTGGTTATATGAATGCGCGATTTTTCTGGTGAATATCTAATGGCATTAACAATAAGATTCGATAACATTCGTTGCAGTAAAATTTTATCCGCAAAGATTTGCTGATTGCACTCGACCTTAAAGCAAATCTCTTTCTCGTCTGAAAGGTATTCAAGATAATCCAACAAATTTTCGACTTCCTTATTGAGAAAAAGTGAGTCCAGTTTCACCAAAACATTGTTTTTATCTGCCCGGGCAAGAAACAGTATGTTCTCTGTTAACCGCGAAATATTTTCCAGCTCTTCAATGTTACCGGCAATTGTTTTTTGATATTCAGCGATACTTCTAGTTTGACTGAGCGTAACCTGATTCTGACCCAGTAATGCATTAATGGGCGTTCTAAGTTCATGAGCGAGATCGTCAGCAAACTGACTTAGACGCTCAAAATCTTTGACTAAAGCATGATGCATTTTATTCAACGCCTGCCCAAGAGGTTTTAGTTCTCTCGGTAATGCGCTAACCTCAACAGGCTCCCGGCTATCGTTATAATTCAGCGCTTCCGTTACACCACTCAACTTTTTGATCTCTCGTAATCCCGTTCTGATTAACAGCGGACTTAATACTGAGCAAAGTACAATGGCGACAATGCAAATTATAATGCTATTAATTTTATACTGTTCAAGCATGTTATGTCTGGCTGAAGCCAATTTAGCCACAGTAACCGTTAATGATGGCGAAACTTCATCAATATTAATTCGTAAAGCATCTATCTCTGTATCATTAATAATGCTTCTGTAAATGCCAGCTGCGCTGATTGTCTCAGTAGCAGGTATGTTATTTAACATGTCATCACTGACATTCGTCCGGTTAACAATTTTGTTGATGCTATCACCATGAATGATCAAGATATCCTGACTAACATCCATCATCCGGTTAAAGTACACAGGTAACGTATCTGGATTTACCCCATCAATTAACAACTGCTTGATCTGCGCTGTCCGGTTAATGAGTGTTGTATCATCGCGCCATTTCAACTCACTTGCCAGGCCATTATAGAGAGTCCATACAATTCCAGCGCCAGCAACAGACAGCAGCAATATAAAAAGCAAGGTTAAACGGACGGTTATAGATAATCTTTTCATTATTTTTTTACCGCTACGAATGAATAGCCCATCCCCCGGATTGTGGCGATTAGCTTTTCAGGAAAAGGATCATCAACTTTTGCGCGGAGCCTGCGAATGGCGACGTCCACCGTATTGGTATCACTATCAAAGTTGATTCCCCAAATTTCACTCGCAATAACCGTTCTGGGGATAATCTCGCCAGCTCTGGAGGCCAGTAGCCAAAGTAACTGAAACTCCTTGCGCGTCAGTGTAATACTGATATTGTCCCTGCTCACACTTTGACTAACAGAGTCCATTCTTAAGCCACTGATTTCTAATGTTGAATTCAGAGTGTGATGTTGCCTTAATTGTGCCCGAACCCTTGCCAGCAACTCAGAAAATGAAAAAGGTTTTACCAGATAATCATTTGCCCCACTGTCCAGCCCTCTGACTCTGTCATCGACAGAATCTCTTGCAGTAAGGCAAATAACAGGAGTTTGCTTTGCTGTTCTTAACGTTTGTAAGATCTGCCAGCCATCCATACCCGGAAGCATAATATCCAGAATGATCAATGCATAATCATCCTTAAGCGCAAGATAAAGCCCATCTCTGCCATCAGAAACGGCATCAATGACATAACCCGCTTCGGAAAGCCCCTGCGTTACCCACTCCTGGGTCCTTTGATTATCTTCAATAAGTAAAATCTTCATGAAAATAATATGCCATAAATCATATGTTATAGAAACAGCCTGGTTCATTACAAAATTGTAATGCTGCTGTAAGGTTACCGTGGACGCTTTTTCGCTATCCTCAAAACTCATTCACATGACAAGGATATAAACATGTTAAAGCGTTATTTAGTACTCTCCGTAGTAACGGCTGCATTTTCATTACCTTCTTTGGTCTATGCTGCACAACAAAACATTCTTAGTGTGCACATTTTGAACCAGCAAACAGGAAAACCCGCTGCCGACGTGACAGTCACTCTTGAAAAGAAAGCGGACAACGGCTGGTTACAACTTAATACCGCCAAAACAGATAAGGATGGACGAATTAAGGCACTGTGGCCCGAGCAAACTGCAACTACGGGCGATTACCGTGTCGTATTTAAAACCGGGGACTATTTCAAGAAACAAAATCTTGAAAGTTTCTTCCCTGAGATCCCCGTTGAATTTCATATTAATAAAGTGAACGAGCATTATCATGTGCCTTTATTACTTAGCCAATATGGGTATTCAACCTATCGTGGCAGTTAATGCATAAATATGTAAAAGCAGATCTCTGCTACTGTTAGGGAGGACACTCCCTGACAGATTAACAGTAAACGGCTCTTGCTGGCTAACGACAAAAAGTGTGATGGCTTATGAAAAAGAATCAATTTTTAAAAGAATCAGATGTTACGGCCGAGTCGGTATTCTTTATGAAGCGTCGGCAGGTGTTAAAAGCACTGGGCATCAGCGCAGCTGCACTTTCTTTGCCTCACGCTGCGCATGCCGATCTGCTTAGCTGGTTTAAAGGGAACGATCGCCCACCCGCCCCCGCCGGAAAAGCGCTGGAGTTCAGCAAGCCTGCCGCCTGGCAAAATAACCTGCCACTGACGCCAGCAGATAAAGTCTCCGGTTATAACAACTTCTATGAATTCGGGCTGGATAAAGCCGATCCCGCCGCTAATGCTGGTAGCCTGAAAACCGATCCATGGACACTGAAAATCAGCGGCGAAGTGGCAAAACCATTGACCCTCGATCACGATGATTTAACCCGTCGCTTCCCGCTGGAAGAGCGTATTTATCGTATGCGCTGCGTGGAAGCGTGGTCGATGGTGGTGCCGTGGATTGGTTTTCCGCTGCACAAATTGCTGGCGCTTGCCGAACCCACCAGCAATGCGAAGTATGTCGCTTTCGAAACAATTTATGCACCGGAACAGATGCCAGGCCAGCAGGACCGCTTTATCGGCGGCGGGCTGAAATATCCTTATGTCGAAGGATTGCGTCTCGACGAAGCAATGCATCCGCTCACACTGATGACCGTAGGTGTTTATGGCAAGGCGTTACCGCCACAAAATGGCGCGCCGGTGCGACTGATTGTGCCGTGGAAATATGGCTTTAAAGGGATTAAATCGATCGTCAGTATTAAGCTGACCCGCGAGCGTCCGCCAACCACCTGGAATCTGGCAGCGCCTGACGAATACGGTTTTTACGCCAACGTTAATCCGCATGTTGATCACCCGCGCTGGTCACAGGCTACCGAACGATTTATTGGTTCAGGCGGCATCCTCGATGTACAGCGCCAGCCAACGCTACTGTTTAATGGTTACGCCGACCAGGTGGCATCGCTGTATCGTGGCCTGGATTTGCGGGAGAATTTCTGAATGCGTCTGACAGCAAAACAGGTGACATGGCTGAAAGTTTGCCTGCATCTTGCCGGATTGTTGCCGTTTCTCTGGCTGGTCTGGGCGATCAATCACGGTGGACTGGGTGCCGATCCAGTGAAAGATATTCAGCATTTTACCGGTCGCACTGCACTGAAATTTTTGCTGGCGACCTTGTTAATCACACCTCTGGCACGCTACGCAAAACAGCCGTTATTGATACGCACTCGCCGCCTGTTAGGCTTATGGTGCTTTGCCTGGGCGACACTGCATTTAACCAGTTACGCATTGCTGGAGCTGGGCGTGAATAATCTGGCGTTATTAGGTAAGGAGTTAATTACCCGGCCTTATTTAACGTTAGGTATTATCAGCTGGGTTATTTTGCTTGCTTTAGCGTTCACTTCAACCCAGGCGATGCAGCGAAAACTCGGCAAACACTGGCAACAGTTGCATAACTTCGTCTATCTTGTCGCGATCCTGGCCCCAATACATTATCTATGGTCAGTGAAGATTATTTCACCGCAGCCACTCATCTACGCTGGGCTGGCTGTACTGCTTTTAGCCTTACGGTATAAGAAGTTGCTTTCCTTTTTCAACCGGTTACGCAAGCAGGTTCACAACAAATTATCTGTATAACTTCATATTGCCGACAAAGTACGCGTTATCCCTGCCGGATGCGGCGCGAGCGCCCTATCCGGCATACACAGATCGCATTAGGTTATGTTTCGTTTGTCATCAACCTCAAATTACCAACATAATTTATTTTATTTCAATAAGATAGATAAGTAGAACTGAGAAAGCCATGCTCTCGTTTCCTAAGAGTTGTTGCATTTTGTTATATGTTACAATATAACATTACACATCATATACATTAACTCTGGAGGAAACTGTTTTGGCGATTCGTCTTCATAAACTGGCTGTTGCTTTAGGTGTCTTTATTGTTAGCGCTCCTGCCTTTTCGCATGGTCATCACTCACACGGCAAACCCTTAACAGAGGTCGAACAAAAAGCTGCTAATGGTGTTTTTGATGATGCCAATGTACAAAACCGAACGCTCAGTGACTGGGATGGAGTCTGGCAATCCGTTTATCCTTTACTGCAAAGTGGCAAACTTGACCCCGTCTTTCAGAAGAAAGCGGATGCAGATAAAACTAAAACATTTGCTGAAATTAAAGATTATTATCACAAAGGTTATGCAACAGATATCGAGATGATTAGCATTGAGGACGGCATTGTTGAATTCCATAGAAATAATGAAACAACATCGTGTAAATATGATTACGATGGATACAAAATACTCACCTATAAATCAGGCAAGAAAGGCGTTCGTTACTTATTCGAATGTAAAGATCCTGAAAGCAAAGCCCCTAAATATATACAATTTAGCGATCATATAATTGCACCACGAAAATCATCTCATTTTCATATTTTTATGGGTAATGATTCACAGCAATCTTTATTAAATGAAATGGAAAACTGGCCAACGTATTATCCATATCAGTTGAGTAGCGAAGAAGTGGTCGAGGAAATGATGTCTCATTGAGTATTCTCATGATAACGCCTCGATGCCGCTTTAGTAAGTCATCATAACTGCCACTGGTCCATCCACAAACGCCACTGAACGCAAGCTAGCTACAGACACGCTCATCACTATGACGTGTCTGTATATTAATAAGCTAACCCGCATTGAGTTAACCAATAACGGATTCCATACACAATACGGCCAACAGAGAAAGATACCTGTGCTCACGCCATTGCTTATATTGGCTGGTTACAATGTGCACTATCAATTTTTTAAATAACAAATTCTTAAAACCACATCTGTATAAGGAATTTTTAAGGTTCGTGGGATAGCTTGACTGTGAAAATCACAGGAGCTTCAAAAATGAACCGATTCTCAAAAACTCAAATTTATTTACATTGGTTAACGCTGCTTTTCGTTGCAATAACCTATGCCGCGATGGAACTCCGTGGCTGGTTTCCTAAAGGTAGTAGTACTTATCTGCTGATGCGAGAAACACATTACAATGCGGGTATATTCGTTTGGGTGTTAATGTTTTCACGCCTGATTATAAAACACCGTTATAGTGATCCTTCTATTGTGCCACCGCCACCTGCCTGGCAAATGAAAGCGGCTTCGCTAATGCACATCATGCTTTATATAACCTTCCTTGCACTTCCTCTGCTGGGGATTGCTTTGATGGCTTACAGTGGAAAATCGTGGAGTTTCCTTGGTTTCAATGTGTCTCCCTTTGTTACCCCAAACAGCGAAATTAAAGCAGTGATAAAAAATATTCACGAAACCTGGGCAAATATAGGCTACTTTTTAATCGCAGCTCACGCTGGCGCAGCACTCTTTCATCACTACATTCAGAAAGATAATACTCTGTTACGAATGATGCCTCGCCGCAAATAAGTCGATCCCCTGACAAGGAAATGTGCACTATGGACATCAACGCGTCATAAATGTTTACGCAAGTGCACAATGCACCCTTTCCACGATCAACAAGGAGGAGCAGAAACTGTGTAAATCGTACAATGGTAAGACTTATCAAAAATACAGGTTAATTTTGGTATTTAAACCTTTTTTACTTGTTAGTATGATACAAAGGCTTTCAAAAAAGCTGGGAAATTCAACAACTCTTGGAAATTATGGACTTTGTCCCGCGGCTTTAATCTGACGGCCGCGTTCCTTTTTTGACTCAATTATTGACCCCTTCTCTACGCAACTTCAGTTCCCACCACCAACTTTGCGGCAGTTTCATAGGATGAATGTCTAAAAGAATAATGGTGAGCGATAAGAAAACGACTGAATAACTGCACATTTTCGCTCGAAAGCTTCCTGTCAGATCCATAGCGAATCAAGTGCTGAATGTCACAGTATCGAACAGAAAACAGTGACGATCTAACCCTTCAAGAATATTCTACGATTGTTCTGTTTAGGAAAAGCAAGGCGGGAAGTCGGGAGATAAGTCATTGATAAAGTGGCGGAGAGAGGGGGATTTGAACCCCCGGTAGAGTTGCCCCTACTCCGGTTTTCGAGACCGGACTGCTTTTCTTTAAAAACAGATAGTTAACTATTTTTCTGAGAAAATACCTCAAATTTCACACACAACCTTTTCAATAAGTTAGCCATCTTCAAAACTTCATTTTCTCATGAAATTTTTGACATTAGCCCTTAATGATTGGCTGTGAATACTTTCTTCATATTACTGGATAATCATCATCATCCTTCCCTATCCGGGTAATAACGAATGTCACTATTCCTAAAACTACCACGTCGTCGAGTGCTTCGCCTTCCAGCGCCTCACCGTCTCTTGTAATAAATGCGCGGCCCATGACTTTTGCAAAATCTGTACCGCCGGAGTACTGGATCAATACCGTGTCCTGCTGCTTTGGCTTAACGGAGAAATCAACCACTGCATAACCGGTTTCTGTTTGCACGATCCGAGTATTAGGGCCGGTACCGCAGAGTTTATCGACGGTCAGCCGTCCTTCCACATAGTCTGCTGCTGGCGATGGAAAGCCCACGATTACAGCCCTCCATTCGGGTTGTAAAGCTGGAACGTGCGATCGTCACCTTCCTGAGTTGAGACGTCGCGGAATGTTGTCACGTAGTGCTCTATCCACTGGTTAGCCTGGCGCGGTGACCAGTGCCAGTTATATCTCTCCAGTTCCTGCAGAAATCGCCTGGTGGTGAGGATGCGCTTTCCGTTAGGCAGGATATCTATTGCGTTCCGGCACGCCGTCTCGATTTCGTATAAACGCGGCATACTTCCCCCTATCAAACATACTGTATATAAATACAGTAAATGCATGTGTGCAGCAGATCAATATTGGCAGTGGCTATCAATGATCTGCACAGACGCAACATAATGATTATTCAGAAGCAGGCAGGTACTTGTAGATAGTTTTCACGTCTACACCTATCACATCGGCTACCTGCTTCCGGGTTGCGCCCGTACCCAACATCCTGCGGCATTGCTCCACAACCTCAGTGGTCATTACCCGGCGGCGTCCGCCTACTCTCCCCTGCTCCCTCGCTGCGGCTAATCCGGCTCGGGTACGCTCCACTATTAACTCGCGCTCCATTTCCGCCAGGGCGCTCATGACGTGGAAGAAGAATCGCCCTGCTGGCGTCGAAGTGTCGATCGAGTCGGTAAGGCTGCGAAAATTCACCCCGCGAGCCTGCAGCTCCGACACGAGCGTAATCAGATCACGCACGCTGCGCCCTAGCCGGTCCAGTTTCCAGACCACCAGCACATCGCCCGGTCGCAGCCGCCGTAAGGCGCGCTTTAACCCTGGCCGCCGGGCATTCTTCCCGCTGGCCATATCCTCGAAAACCAGCTCACATTCTGCGCGGATCAGCGCGTTTTTCTGTAAATCGAGGTTTTGATCCCCGGTTGATACCCTCGCATAGCCAATCAGCACTCTCTAACTCCTTGAAATAGCTGATTGTAAAAAGCCGCGGCCATTCGCTCAAACCCTCGTTTGGGCGAACACCGTTTTTGGAGTAAAAAACATGGCCGAACTTAACCCGCCTTTGGGAACGACGACGCCTGAAATATTCCTGGATAACGTCAAGCGCGCTGACGAACTGGTGAACGGTCCGGCCGGAACGGTTAACGACCGCGCAGGTGAACCGCTCGATACCTGGCGCCAGATGATGGCTAAGAATGACGAAGTTCGGCAAAACATCATCCCGCTCAGTAAGCAGTATCAGACGCTGGCAGCGGCGCAGGCAGACATCGTGAATATCCCGGAGGGCTCTACGACGTATTACCGCAGCCCGGACGATAGCGCGCTGGCTGTTGAGGTCATGAACGTTAGCGGGACGCTGCAGCCAACCGGGCGCCAGATGCCATCCATGTTTACCTTCGCAGGTGTCAGGTTTCTCAGAGGATATGGGACTGATGAATTTGTCATTATTGGTACTGATTATCAGGTCCTTGAATATGGTGCCGACAGTGACAGGCTGCGCGATGCTGGAGCCGACATTAAATACGGTTATGGCTTACCGGGAAAACCACTGGCAGTCATCGGTACAGACGGCGAGATGACGTCATTTCTCACATCTGATTCTTTACAGGATGCCGGAGTATCAATTCTCAGAGGATACGCCTCGTCACCGTTCGCCGTGCTTGGAGCTGACAATCAACTGCTGTTGATGGGTTCTGGTGAGTCGTCAGCTGCGACAGCTTTGCCGGAGACAGGCCTGCTTAATTATCTCATCGCCATGCAGGAACGGGCGTACACCGGGGGATACCTGGTCATTATGTGCGGGCCGGCTGACTCTCTTACCGCAGGCACAGGGGGGTTGGGCGCCATTGACGCCATGTATAATCTTTTCGCAGCGCAATTAGGTCACGGCGGGATTGGGTATTTTGCGCCATCAAACAGCAACACGGCTTCCCGTGACTTGTTGAATATGGAGCTGGTCTATACCGGTTGGGTTGATAACCAGACCTACGGCAAAAAATGTGGCCCGCTAAATTTTGCTCTTGTTCCGTGGGCAGGTCGCACTAATTTATTTTTCCGGGTAAAAGATGCGTCCCGCAGCAACCCCATTTACCAGCACGATGTTGTCGAGGTTGGTTTTACTGGTACCGGAGACGCCGGAACATCCAGCCAGTTCCGTTTTCGTGCGACCGACCGGAATGATGATGGCTCCATTGGCCCGGCAGGCTCCGGGGAGTGGCAGACGGCTACGGTAGCGAACAACCCCGAGGGCAGTGAAACAATAACCATTGTTCGCGTCAAAGGTCTTGGCCCTGGCACCGGCCGTTATTCACTGGAGATAGAGCCGCCCGCATCAGGTCAGGCCGGGTATCCTGCGATTGTCAGCTTCAACTGCATCAACTCTGCTGGCGGCGTTCGCGTTATTCGGTACGCTCGGGGCGGCGCGACTGCGGCATATCACCTGAACCAGACGGCCTCGTACCAGAAATACTGGATGCAGTATTTTGCGCCTGACCTGGTGTTTATCAATCTCGGCGAGAATGATTACGCGCTGACCGATTCAGAATTCCTGACCAGTTATAGCGCCATTGTTGAGCGGGTGCAGGATGCGTTGCCGGGTGTGCCTGTTTTTCTGGAGCGCTGGTACAGCGACAACCACATTAAGCGTGACGCGGTTTTTGACGTCATTCAGGCTAAATATGGAATGCTGGGATTTAACGTTCGTGACCTTATCCGCAACTCAAATTTTGCGTTCCAGAACGGCTACGCCTATTCCACTACCAACCCGGCAGACCCGCACCCCAACGCACGCGGAGCCAGAATTATTGGCGCGTATCAGGCGAAACGCGCACTCCTGAACTACGCCGTACAATCTCTCAGAAAGGAACAACAAAATGGCTAAAACGACTTTCCTGCAAATTCCCGTAGCTGTTAATAGTGGCATTGCTTCCACCTATTCCGAGCGCGACGATAAAACCTGCCGCTGGGACCCCTCGCACTATTTTGACTGGCGGGTTTCAACACTGGCGGACAGAGCTGGTGATATGTTAACGGCCCTGGGTTCAGCTATTTCAGAATCAGCGCTGAATGGTATCAAAACCATGAAAAGCACTCTGACAGCAAATGGCGGAGTGACCTCAGAAAATATCTTCCCATCCAATGCAACTAAGGGGTTTGCTTACGCATTTATTTTTAAACGCGACAATCTGAATCAGGCAACCTTCCTTATTGCTGGCCCTCATTTACGGCTACAGGCTCAGACTGATAATAAGCTGTACTACTACAAAACAGGCGCATCCACACAGCAGGGAGGTGTTTCGTTATCCAGCGGCATTGATCTGGTGATTGTGAATTACGATCCAGTGACGGACACAGAGACGGTATATGTGAATGACGGTACCATGACCGTAACCGGGGCATCAGCAATCACGTATCAAAACGCCCCCCTGACACTGGCGGCGACTGCCGCGAATAATGTTAATTACGGAGAAATTCTCATCTTTGATGCAGTGAAGTCAGCATCTGATATTGCTGCGATTAAAGCTTACTACAGAGCACAATACGGAAATTAATATTCTGGTAGCGGCTGTCATATTACTAACAGCCGCAATTCCCTTTAGCCAATAACCCACCCTCTGCCGATCTGGCGAGCCAGGTCGGCAGATGCAAACGCAGGGATATCAGAAACGGTGATAGTTTCCAGGTCGATTAACCAGCCGCCAAAAAACTCATGTTTATAGACGAGGCTAACGGAATAAAAACCGGTAACGCCGAATTTCAGGCTCCGGCTGGTCATGGTCGTTGTCAAAACAGGGACATTCGCAATCGCGGTCATAGCGCTCGCCTTTGTCCCGTCGGTTGCTTCGACATAGAGGTGCATCCCTGCGGCGTCCCGGTAGACGACGACCAGACACACTTTGCCGAGGAAATTAGTCGCCGGGACAGCTACTGTGCGCAGCGCACCTGCATCAGTGCCGCGAATGGCGTTGATCGCTTTTGTTCCGCTGATATTAGTGAATGCAATCCCCCCGAACTCGTTCGCGGGTGTCAGAGATTCAGCCGTTCCGCAGATGCCTGAGTAGCTGGTGCTCACTGCAACAAAATCATCATCTGATGGAATACGCACATACATGCCCAGCGCGAAATATTGATTCTTTGCCGGGTGTGTCGCAGCATCAAACCGCGCCATAAAATTGCTCGCACTTTGCAGGTAACGGGGTGCGCTCCGGCTGTTCAGTGTCAGGGATTTACGGGCAGCATTCCACGTAAACGCCGCCACATCCCCACCCAGCGACGCCTGAGCGCTAATATTGTTTGCCAGGTTCAGAATTGCAGCATCAGCGGGGCTGGCGGGTGCGGCCTGAAGTGGGAATGAGCGTTTGTCATCGAGGCGGAAAAGGAAAACACCGTCAGTGGTGCCCGCCTCAGTCCCATACCCTTTCAGCAGATTATCAGGCACGGCATACTGTAGTTTTGGGTTATTGGCTGGCGTAGATGACTGAAAAATAGTGGTCATGAGTCTGGTCCTCAGAATGCAGAAAGGATGGCGCGCAGGACAGTTTCGGTAATCACGCACTGCCCCGCTGGATAGGTCGGGTGGTTAACGTCTGCGGCAACGATGTATTTCTTGCCGCTATCGTTGTAATCAGACAGTGACTGTCCAAACACGGGTTGCAGATCGATATGCCCAGCCTTCAGCGAACCCGCAATACCGCGCAATTTGTACGCAAAATCCCTCAGAGAATACGTTGGCGTTCCCAGCGTTTGCGGAGGGGAGATTATCAGCACGTCGCTGAATGCGGAGGCTGAGCGCACTCGCCCGGCCATTTCCGTCGTGTACCCCGCCTCAGCATCCGCATCGTAGCTGTAGGCGCCGTTGACGGACTCCAGCAGAATATTCAGGTTTGCCGCCAGCGGCGTGATACCCTGCACCCAGCCATCCCGGTTAAGCGTTGTCCACTGCCGCCAGGTGGAGCCGCCAGTACCTAATTTATTGACACGAACACCCGGAGTGCTTTTTTTTAGCTCAACACCGCAGAACGCCAGCGTTCCTGAAACGAGCGTCAGTGTGGCCGTCCAGTTTCCCGTTACAGGTGGAGCAGGTAACTCAGTGCGCGTAACGCCAGTTCCCGCCAGGGTGAGCTGCGTTTCGTCCGTCGAGTCACCAGAAACGTTATTTTTATATTTTATCTTTATCACCGGCGACACGCTGGAATCCGCGTTGTGATAAATGGCCGCTGAGGTATCACCGGTTAAGGACTGAAATGCCAGCGCAGCGCCTGCAGTCGACGTCACTCCCTGCGAGCCTGCTGGCCCGAAGTTGGTTCCCGTTGGCGTTGTGACCGTTTCCTCTGTCCAGCTTCCCGATTGCACAATCAGAAACGCCCGCCCTGGATGAGCAAAGTTGCGGTTATATCCAGCAAATCCCGCGCCTGCATCACCGAACCGGTCCTGCAGCACCTGAGTCAGCCTGCGAGGCAGGTTCCATTCATTATGAACCCAGCTGTTACCGATAATGTTGATAATGAGCTGCCCTTCCTTTGCCTCTGCCATCATTAATGCCCGGCGCGTTTCCGACAAAAAATTGAGCCCGAAAAACTCAGATTTCAGCAGGCCGTCGGTGCGTGTCGCAACATCAAGCCGGGTTTCTATTTGCTGAATTTTTTCATCACTGTCGCTCTCTGACTCGACTAACGGAACCTCAAGCATGACACGCCCGTTAGCATCGAGAATATAAAATGCAACATCCGGGTTCTGATACGTTTTAACGATTTTGATATCACCCAGCAGGGCCAGGTCAGCATACATTCGGCCGTTTTCGTCCCACTGCACATATTCCAGATCGCCTACGTATTGGCCTGCAAGATTCCATGATGCAAAAACTTTATTCAGGGCATCTTTAAATCCGATCAGCAAGTCAGGATTGCTGCCATCAAAATGCCGGGCCAGCGCATCAACCGCCTCCTGAGAGGGCATTGCTCGCCCTGTAGGTTCAAGCACTCCGCCATTGTTCATTGCTTCTAATGCCAGGGCTTTTTCGCTAGGACTTCTTATATAGGTCGTCGACCCCTCCGGGATATTAGCGATATCCGCCTGCGCCGCCGCCAGCGTCGCATACTGGCGGCTGAGAGGAATCAGATTCTGTCGTGTCTCCTCTGTAAGGGCTTCATTTTTCGCCATCATTCCGCGCCAGGTATCCAGCTCAACGCCAGCGCGATCCGGCTCAGTCAGCTCGGGCCCATTGACCAGCTTATCCAGACGCTCGGCGTTATCGAGCAACACAGCGGGAGACGTGCTCCCCAGCTCCGGGTTAAAGGCCATGTTTTTTGCTCCAAAAAAGCGTTCGCCCAAACGAGGGTTTGAGCGAAAAGAGTTAATTAGGGGAATTTGTGGTTTTAGGAGACGTCGCCGGGGTATGTGGCGTCGTCGTACTGGTAGAAAATTTCTTTATATTCAGGTGCAGTAATCTGACAGTTGCTGTCACCTGATGGGGCAACCTCCTGGACTATCCCATGCCGCACACCCTTTTCACTGTCGCAGAACAATAACTTCGGCAGATCAATATCTGGGTCGTCCATAATCCAGTCGTCGGGATGCAGGTCGTCGTTGTACGGCACCGTGAGCGTGAAATCATCCACCCGCTGCGGCGTAAGCATTCGCGATGATGGACGACCGTTCTGAAACTGTATCCAGCAGCGGGGATTCGCGTAGCTCCAGTCCAGAGGCTCGGTAACGTGCAGCGTAATTTCCTGAAAGTCATATATCATTGCGTCAATCAGGCAACTTTGGGTTTTCCCGGTTCGAATATCATCTGACAAAATGATGTGATCACCGAAGTCATGACACCATCCCAGCATCGACGTCGTAGCCGTATACGTTCGGCGTTGATGGAGATATTTCATTAACCGACGCATCCCGATGCGCCAGGCGCGATCTGCAGTCATGGCAACATCAATGGTGTATGCCTCCGTTTTGCGCGGAAAAGGATTTTCCGGCGTCCGGCACTGTACGGTTTCCTCCGCCCAGGTCACAGGGTTGATATATTTCACATCCACGCCATCAAAATCATCCTCCGACGGGACCCTGAATGACGTTTGCATTTCCTCGACGGTATCCTGGGGAGTAATGATTCCGGTCCAGCTTTTGACGCCCTCTCTCCCGACAGAAAGCAACCCGTCAGATAGCAGAAAATACCCCATGCCAGCCTCGGCTATTTTGTCGAAAATATCCTTTGCTGACGTGCTGTCACTGCTTGCCTGGTGATCAAAATATTCTCCCCTTGGAGTCCAGTATGTCGCCTCCAGCGTACTGAGCGCCGCAATGTCGATCTGGTCGTCGCGATATCCCAGACTGCGGGCAAGATGCAGGAACGCACCGCTGATTGTCCTGTCACCACCGCCATCATAGTTTCGCGTGGCGACAACACTCACACGCTTGTCTGACTGCGCCGCCAGCTGGCCGCCGGTTTCAACCGTGATCCCTATTGTTGATATCCCTGCGTAGGAGGTTGGACGGGAAAGCAAACGACCTCTGAGCGCCTGCCAAAACATCGAATCCCTGGCATTGTTTGAGCCCTGTTCATTGCGCCGACGGCAGCGAACCTCCACCAGCCCGGGAGAGGACAGATCAAAACGCTCTGTAAAACCGAGGCCATTAATGTTTTTAAGCGCGTATACCCCCTGCTTACTCGTCCACCCTGATCCGGAACCATAAACGCGATACTGGATTTCATACTCGACATGGCGGACCCGCTTATTCCCGTTGTTCTGGAACCCGCAAATTCCGTTTGGGAAAACGAAGTTGACCTCGAAGGCGTCCACAACTTCATTTTGCGGGCAGGCCAGAAAGGGGCCGAGCCAGGTTTCATTATCGTTAATACCAGACGCGGCAAAATCCACGACGGTACGAGTGAGGAAACCTGCCCAGGTATTATCAACGACACCATTAACCACCCTCTGTACGGTTGCAGACGCACCGTCAGTCGATGCTATCTGGTATTCGTTGCCACGGTGCGCCAGGGAAATCCGCTGCGTGCCGTCCGGCAGGCCAGAAAATGCGGTACCGGAATCGTATGCCAGCGTGACGCTGGCTGTTACCGCAGGGCTTCCGCCGCTGGAGGCTGCACCAGCAGTAAATACCGGGCTGTCGCCAAATACTGACGCAGGCAGGAAAGATGACGTAATGGAACCGCCACGCCAGGGGCTGGAGATCTCGGCGATACGTATCACGCCGCCATCATCCTGAGCAATGAGCCCCGAACCATTCAACCCGCCATTAATCGCTGCGAGCAAGCCAGACATTGTGCCGTAGTTGGCGACCAGAGATATGGTATAGGTGATCCCCTGCCAGGTCAGAGAAAAGGTCTGGCTGGTTGTCGTAAAGTCATACGTTGACGGCGACGCACTGGCGCGTAATACCGCAGTCGCTCCCCCTGTTCCCGGAACGGCGTCCTGGTGAGGGGTATACGTGGCGATCTGCAGATCATAGTCAGTACCGTTAAACATTAGGGTGACAGGCATACCGCTGAATGGCGCAATCTCTGACACGACATCGCCTGTCAGCACGTTAAAGCCGCCTTCGATGGATACCTGATAATTCACAGGCGCTTTCAGGGTGACAATAGCGCCCACAGTCCAGCCTGGCGGTAGTTTGTTTTCGTCCTCGTCATCATCGTTATCATCATCGACATCGAGGCCAGAAAACGATACAGAGGCACCGCTGACGGTCATGGCATCAGCAACGATATCACTGGCTTCAGGGGCAGTCTGAGCCATATCGAGGCCGCTGCCGCTCGACGTTCCCCCGACTTCCGTTGAGTTGAACCATATCTCACTGCGACGGTCCCCGGCCACATTATCGCCGGGCCCATAGCTGGTATATGAAAATCCGGCGCCCAAGGTCAGCGCTGGAGTTTCACCTACCCGAAAATCTCCGCCGGTATAGGAGAAACGCCCATATCCAAGGCAGACAAACATTTCTACCGTCATTCTGGTGGGATCAGCGGGGTCGAATCGCGTTACCGGCTGCACCAGGTAATCCGGGTAAATCCGGTTTCGCCCAAAAGCCTCCCTAACGGGATCACCGAGTTTTGCGGTGTTTGCCCGCGCCGGGTTCAGATCCAGCGATGAAGCGTTACTGGATGAAAAACCGCCTAGCTCTGGTTTTGGGGCAAAGAATAATGCATAGGCCGTAGACGCAATGGATACGGCCACCGAAACCCACGCGGCAATTTCAAGACCCGTGCCATAAGGAATGGGATATATCCGCACGTCACTGTCTGGCCGCAACAAACATAACGGCCATTCCGCCGAGGGGACTGCCTGGCCGTTCAGCTCGATCACGACAGGATGAGTTTTATCCTGTGAATAGCTCGGGACATTTCTGCTCATCCACTCATGCAGCGTAAGCACACCATGATCGTGCGTTTCAAGGGGTTCACCCGGTAGCCGGGACGGGTAAAACTTTATCGTCATTGCCAGAACTCCACGCGGTTAAAGCGGCGGATAAATCGCGCCAGTGGCAGAAACGTAACCCCCGAGCCTGGATTACATTCCGCGACCTGCAGCTGGTTATCGAGCATTACAACGATCCCGACATGGGAAACTGTTGAGCCCGAATAGCAGGCCACTCCGGCACCTTCACAGGGGTCACAACGTTTCAGCGAAAGCATCAGCTTTCTCGCTTCCCGGTCGAGGCCCCCGCCGTCTTTGGTCACACCTGCAAAATCCGGCCATTCAGGTAGCCCAAGGTCGCGACGTATCTCATTCACAATGCCGAAGCAGTCGAGTAGCGGGTAGGCTCTACCGCCCTTCTGCCATTTAACAGAACGGTATTTATCAGGATTAAACATATTTGCCTCAGGTTAGTAACGTAAGCCCGGATGCTCGGCGAGGTTGTAACGTTTACGGGGCCAGGCTGTTTTGAGGACATTCATATAGCCTGCCGTGACCTGAACTGCTGTCGGCGTCCAGGAGCCGGATTTGATATCGAGCGTATACGGTGATGATGCCGGAGCAGACAGATCGGATGAAATGTACCGCCGGAATGTCAGCGTGGCTGATTTCATTTCATCCAGGATTTTATCGATCGCCTCAGAAACCCTTCCGTCAATATTGCTGATAGCAAACTTTAAATCCTGTGTCCCGTCGGCGTTCCTGGCTGGTAAGGCGATATCTATCGCGCTGGCTTCAAACGTCGCCGGCTGACCATTTTCCAGCATCACGGAAACGTCATCCCAGCCACTGGTTAGCCAGTAGTTATCATCGCCTGCCGATATCTGCAACGTGTCGTGAATAACCTCCGATCCGCTGCTGGCATATAGTCGCTCAAGAATTGTCATGCTTCGGCCACTCTCTGTTAAGCGCAATATCCAGTAACGACTGGCCCGCCAGCCATTCCGGGTAATTTCCCCAACCAGAAGGCGGTAATGGGCGCTCCCATAATTCCAGCGTTGCGCTGTACTGCCAGTATTTTGGCGTGACCAGCGTCGGCCCTTCGTAAATATCCACGAACCTGGCTTTATAGGGCTTTACCCCGACTGGAGTCTGGAGTTTAAGATAGAACCAGGACTGGCCATCTTTAAGCGCATCCCTGAAAAACGCCTCAAACACCTGCGCCAGAGCATCAGTTTTAAAAATCCATTTAACTGATGCCTGGGTGGGTGTTGAGGTATATCGCCTTCGTTGTTGAGCGCGACCGGACGTCATCTCCGTTCGCAGTAAAGGTGATATGGGCTTAAACCCGTACCCGTCCATAAGCGGCATGGGCAGGTATTCATCCGGGTAGAAAATATCTGCCATGAATATTCCCTCCGGGCAGGTCTATCTTGGTTTTTTAGATTGGAGATTTGAATAAATAGCCCGACCGAATTTCTTCTGGGGGTTATTTACTTCGGCGGTTAAGGTGTTAACTATCCGCTGTTCCAGAGCGTCATTCCTTCGCTCAATTGCCTGCATCGTTATGTCATCCGGTTTACCGGTGAACGTACTTCGGGCATCTACGCTGACAGCAATTCGTGGCTGTGCCTGGATCTGCTTCGCAGCGTTCTGTACCGCCGGTGATTCCCGCCCAACAGCTCTGACCCCCAGCGAACCATCAGCGCCACGGGTAAGCGGCATGATGGCTTCCGGCCCGGCCTCGCCGAATACACCTGCCCCTTTCGCAAACGCAAAATATTGGGGAGTGCTGTACACGCCGTTGCTGTAGGCAGAAAGTGACGGAGAATCGTAAACGCCTCCGAGAGCGTTGAATGAAAAATTAGCTCCCGCGCTTTGAATAGCGGTACCACTACTTGCCACACCGCTGGCACCGCCAAAAAGACTACCGAACAACCCACCCGCTCCGCCGCCGAATGACGCCATAATCGCTTTGGTGATTAATGCCTGTGTTGCCATCTGGATCAGCGTCTTAATCACCGTTTCGCCCAGGGAGGAGAAAATATTCGACATCCCATCTTTAAAAGAAGCAGCGCCTGTCAGGACGTTTGTCAGGTTGTTGGAGATAGAGTTAGTGGTGGCATCCAGAATTTCGCTGGTTGCAGTGGCAGCCATTGAACTCAGATCAGAAGCCTGATCGGCATAGTTCATCAGGGAATCGCTGATCCCTGCCCGCCAGTCTGACTGCTGTTCATCGGTTTTTTTGTAATACTCCTCCTGAATATCCAGGCGTTCGGCAAGCGCTGTTTTAAGCGCTTCCGTTTGCTTTTTATACAGGTCTTCGGAAATCTGCCCACGACTGAAATCACGCTGTAAGTCACGCTGCTGCCTAAGAAAATCAGCGCGAATATCCGCCATTTCCTTCATTCGGTCACGGGCTTTATCCCCCTGTCCTGCGCCGAGGAAATCGATATTCCCCCTTTCCCGGGCGGCAGCATTACTGTCGGCCAGACCTTCGCGGAATGTTTTTAACTGTTCAGCGATATTTTTCTGATCAATAAGCGCCGCATTGTGCAGCAACGTTTCCTTTTTGGATTTTTCAAGCGAAGATAATTCCCCCTGAGTAACCTGATATTTAATCTTTGCCAGTTCAGTGTTTTGGCTGGAAAGAGCAATTTGCTCCCGTTGCTGTTTAATCAGCCGGGTATAGGTATCTTCGGTTTTCTCCGCCTCGGTTTTCCCATGCCTTCCTTTTGGCTTGGGTTTATTTTCCTGGTTGTTTCTCCATTCATTCAGGCCGTTATTAATCAACTCCTGCCGTCCGGTCTGAAACTGTGGGTCGTTAGTTAACCCCAGGTCATCCGCAGCATAACCCAGTCGTGCGCGCTCTTTGTCCTCACCTTTGAGTTTTGAAAGCGCCAGATCACGACGGCTTTTTTCAAGTGCAGCCGTTTGCTGGGTTGTCAGGTCTACCTGTGGTAAGCGAACTGGTGCGTTTACCAGCCCCTGCCGGGCCATGAGGAGATTATTTCCGAGACCCAGAAGACGGTTAAATTCCGTATGCTCACCGTTCATCATTATTAACGATTGATAAGCTGAATTCTGTTCTGCAGCCTGCTGCCGGATTAATGCTATTCGCCTGTTCTCTATCCCCTCCAGTACCGACTGGATCGACTCAGACTTAGCCTGCATCTGAGCTAACCTCTCCTGTTCAACGGCCAGAGCGGAAGTCGCATCTTCCAGACCACGGGTGACCGCTTCGACCGAGGTCAGGTGGTTTATCATGAAACCGCCACTGGTTGTTGGTCCGGGGTTAGACAGGACATACTGATAGCCCGCGATCTCTTCCTTCAGGCTTTTTACTTTTGATGCCTGTGCATCAACAAGACGGTTTTGCTCCTCCAGCGCCTGACGGGTTTTGGTCTCATTATCAGAAACTTCGGGCAGGGACATTGATTTTGTCTTTTCACGGACTGCATCAATGGTATTTGCATATTCCTGAGCGGATAATCTGGCCTGCTCCTGATTCTGGTACATCGTGTACCAGGCACCGGCACCAAGCAAAACCAGCCCTGGAATACCACCAACGAGGCCTAATGCCCCACCCATGAGCCGGGAGCCTACAGCAGTAACCGAGTTCAGTGCAGTCTGAGCGGATACTCTGGCCTGAATATTACGGTTAAGTGACTCCTGCGCCAGTGAGAGCCGTTTTTCTGCGGCGGCTTGCGCATCTGTACCCCGCGCCGCTGCCAAAGCCTGCTGGGCACGATAAACTGCAGCACGCGCGCGAGCTGTCGAAACCTGCGTCCCTCTGACCTGGGCTTCAGCTAAAGCTACTTCACTTTTTGCGGCGTTAATAATCCCAGCCGTTGCAGAGCTGGCACCAAGAGCCATATTTCCCAAATATCGGGCTGCGCCAACGGCAACAAGCGCTCCGGCAGCAGTGGCGACCTGATCAATATTGTTGGCTACGCCATCAAGTAATCCGGTCAGGGTATTTGTGGCGCCACTCGCTTCATTAGCTCCACCGACCCATTGCATAAAAGCGTTTTCAACTTTAGTTGCCGATGATGAAACGGTCTGCGGCAATTCACCATATTCATTCCGTAGCTTACCAAGCTGGCTGATGAGGGCTGGCACTACTTTATCAATGGTTAACTGCCCCTGATCCGCCATAGATTTAAGGTCTTTACGCGCAACCCCCATCCCTGCCGCAAGCGCCCGTATAACCCTGTCGCCGCTCTCGTTGACGGCATTGAATTCTTCGCCTCTCAGCACGCCCTGCGCCAGAGCCTGGCTAAACTGAGTGATGACCGAACTGGACTCCTGAGCATTCGCGCCAGAAAGTTTTAAACCAGTAGAAATAGCCTCAGTAATATCCAGCACCTGGCTGGAGCTGTAACCATATTCCCGCATTGAGGCTGCTGAACGGGAAAATAAATTAGCGTTGTCAGAAAAAGATGTGCCCGTTTTCTGGCTGATATCCATCAGCTGTTTTTGAGAGCTGGTAAAATCATCAGTTGATTGAGATGCTTGTTTTAGGCGGGCGTTTACTGAATTCCATTCATCAGCCAGGGATATCAAATGCCCCGTAGCAAAAGCACCAGCAAATGCCCCGGTCAATCCCAGTGCGGTAGCCTTTGCTGACTCCATCTGGTCAGTTAACTCTGCAACAGAACGGCGAGTTTCCCGAACTGAAGCTGCAGCCTGCCTGCCGCCATTCTGCATTGTCTTATAATAATCAGCCCCCATACGTGACGCGCGGGCTATCTCGGTCTGGAATGACTGAGAGTTAGCAGAAACTTTAATGATAAGTTCACGCAGGGTTGCCATTTCATTTCCTCAGAAACAAAAAACCCCACATTGTGGGGCTTTTTATGATTTCAATATTATTAAATTAAACCAGCTTTTTTCCTTGCTTCTTCCAGATAATCTTTTTCTGGTTCCTCTTTTTTATGAGCAAGTGCAATAAGAAGATCAATTTGAGCACTTTGCTTTTCAGAGATTTCTTTAAGCATAGCGATCTGATCATTAGCTCTTACGCTTCCTCTGTTCAGGAAATACCAGATAACAAGATCAATAAGGCGAGCAAAAACAAATAATAATATCCAGCCAGTAGTAGTCATTTAAAGCACTCCGTGTGTCAAAAAAAACAACATAACACCTGTTATGAGTAGCATCCACACGAATTATTACTGGCTATGCTGACGCAGCCAGCAGCGCCGCTTCCAGCCCTGCAAAGGGATCGCTGCCGTCGCTTGCCTCTTCCTCATCTGCGCTCCACTGAAGCTGAGCATCTTCAATGGTGACTTTAACGCCCTGCGCTCCGTAAACCGCAGATACCAGCTGAGCATTGAGAATATCGCCGCGAATATCGCCGATTGGGCTGATACGGTCGTATTCAGCCCACATCCTGAATTCGCCGACCGTCATGGTTTGTCGCAGTTCGCCCAGCGTGCGGCCCATCCGGAGCGCCAGCGCCATCAGGAACTGCATGCCAGGCATTTTTACTTTGCTTTAGCATCATCCGCGTCACGAATGAGATCAAGTGCCTGCTTCAACAGCCGAGAATGCACAGGGCCATAGATCGCTTCAACCTGTTCGGTGTCATCGACAGTAAAGACGGGCTGCAGGTCGGTATCCAGCAAAATATCGATGAAAAGCGTGACGTCGGCCCGCATCGTGCGGAAGGCTCGTTCTGAAGGGGTCAGTTCTGGTGCCTCCTGGGGCTCCTGCCCCTCCGGTGGTTTGGGTAATTCCGGGCTGGCAATGCCCTGCCAGCGAATCCAGGCTTCTGCTGATGGCTCACGAATGATGACTTTGGCGTTATCCCACTCCGGAACGGAGACTTCTTTTTTACGAAAGCCCGCCATCGGTGCCAGTGCCAGTGCTTTAAGACTCGGTTTTGACATTAAGTTTATCGCCGGTCTCCCGGCGCTCCGTTAATTGATGGTGACGGTGCAATCAGAAGAAGTGATCACAGTGCCATCGGCATCAGTAACCACGCAGGAATAAACCCCGGCATCACCGGATACAGCGCTGGCTTTCGTAAACATTGCGCTGGTCTGGCCGCTGACCGTCGAGGTGCCCTTTTTCCAGACGTAGGTATAAGGTGCCGTACCGCCCTGGACGACCACGCCCATAGTCAGGGCGCTTCCTGCCGCGACCGTTTGGGACGCCGGAAGGTCAGTAGCAAACGACAGGACTCCTGGGGCGTTAATATTGGTGGGTTTACCTTTCAGACGCAGCGAGAACGTTGCAGCAACAACACCGTTGGTTTGAGAATCCCAGGTGTGCTGACGTACCTCAGCGCGCATCAGGAATCCATTACCAGACGGGAAAATAACCTTAAACCCATAAACCCCGTCGTTATCATATGCTGCACGAAGTGCATCCTGCGCCGGGTTGCGGTAGAAGTTACCGGAAAGTGACATTTCAGACGGAGCAGGAAGGCCGTTGATATTTTCCGTTTCATCCGAACAGAGCGTTGTCACGTCAATATCGTTTTTCTGACCAGCGGTAAAGTTTGCCTGTTTGATAGTGCAACTCAGGTTTAACCAGGTTGCGGTATCCAGCTCTGCCGCGGTGACCGGCACAGAGGTAATCATTACTACCGTTTTTTGGGCACGTTCAAATTGTGCTGACATCGCAGCCTCCATAAATGAAAAAACCGCCAGCGGCGGTCGGATTGGATGGGTTTTTGTCAGGCAATAACCGTTATTTCGAGGGTTGCCCGATGAAGATGGGTTGTCGTGTCGTAGCCAGGAATTTTTGTCACCTCGACAGGTGAAAGCACCTGCAGGCGAGCCAGGGCATCCAGGCGTAACGCCCGGGCTTCGTCATTCGTTTCAGCCCATACATCAACCTGAATACGCAACGTTGACTCTGCCTGCCCGCAGAACACATCCCCGGATACATCAGTCGGTATCGAGAAAATGATGTAAGGAGCAGCCACCGCGGGTAAATCGTCGCTGCCAAGCGGCACCACATACGGATAAACCCGCCCGTCTGCCAGCGGAGACAGCAGGTCATAGAGATCATCTTCTGTCATTTAGCCAGAACCTCATCAATAGCCTGATTCATCCGCTGCATCGCCACCTGCGCAGCCTCTTCCATGCGGGTATCAAAAGCTGGGCGAACAAACGGATGTGCAGGCGCTGTAGATGTTCCCAACTCCACGAAGCGCCAGTAAAACGCATTCCGCTTGTTGCTGGCCTTCATTGTATTGTCGCTGTTCCCCGTTCGCGGGTTAACGCCTCGAATATGCACCCCCGATGATATTTCACCGCGACGGCGGCTTTTCTGGGTGACGACAACAACGTTTTTCTTCAGCTTACCGGTCTGTTCCGGAGCACGATCAATCACTTCCTGCCGGAGAACTTCAGCCCCGGCACGGGTCGAATCCCGGAGGACTTTATTGTTTTCGGCTTTGCTGAGGGTTTGCAGGTCTCGGGCGATATCCTGCAAACCGGAAAAATCCAGATTCACATCAATCATTTTTCGGTCCCCTGTTTGCAGAGAATTTCCAGCCGGGTACCTTTGATATCCGGAACCGGAGGGCCGGTAACGTTAAGAACGGCACCTTTAAACGGGCCGATGCGTACTTTCAGGCGGGAAGAAGCTGAGATATCTGTACGAAAACGCACCCAGACTCGAATGGTGGCATCGGCACGCTCAGCGCCAGCGGCTAAAAGTTCACGACCGCTTATACCCTTAACCTCGGCCCAGATGGTTTTCCCATCTTCCCATTTTTCAACCGGCTGACCTGAAGGCGTTCTGGAGGTTGTGAAGTTTTGGATGGTGACCCGGTGCCGTAATCGTCCTGCCTGCATAATTCCCCCGCTTAAATACCATAAATTTTGTAAGGCTGGAGAAGTGCCTCGACAGTAAACGGAATATCTGTAGCAGCCTGACCGACAGAGACCGTTTCACGGTTTTCGTACCAGTGACTGATAAGCAGAAGCATTGCTGCTTTCACATCATCGCCAGGGAGAATTGAATCAGGATCATCTGCATACCCCTCGCTGGTTTCGGACTCATACATTTTGCGACGAGTCCATGTTTCGACGTAACGAGAAGCAGCTCCGATGTAGAGGGTCAATAGTGAGTCGTCATCGGTAAAGTCAGGCTCAATGCGACAGTGCTCTTTAACCACTTCAAGTTCTAACATTATTTTTTAGCCTTCTTCTCTGGCACGGTTTCCGGCTGTTCCGGCTGTTCCGGCTGTTCCGGCTGTTCCGGCTGTTCCGGCTGTTCCGGCTGTTCCGGCTGTTCCGGCTGCGCAGAATTATCAACATCCACCAACCGTGCATAACCTTTTTGAACCAGCTCACGTCCATGCTGTTCCAGCGTCTCCAGTGACTCGCCTTCCGTCACCACTACCCCGCCAAAATAAATCGGTTTCACCGCGATAAGTTTCATCGTATTACCCCGAAAATTGCGGCCCGGAGGCCGCCAGAGAAATTACTGACCGCCGGAAGCCGGTACAGTAAAGGAGCCATAAATAAATGCCTCAGGCCGTTTTACCGCTAATGCCAGTCGTTCTTCGCAGCGGATCGAGATCATGTTTTTCTCGAAGTCGTCGGCGTTCTCAGTGGAAATAACCACGTTGGCATCTTCACGATCGAAGAGTTGTGCCGCTGCGTTGAATGCACCTGTCAGGAACTTGCCCTGGAATGCCGGAGCTTCGGTCGCTACCACCGGAAGCCCCCACAAGGTGGGTCCGGTCAGCGCCGCCGGGTTAGCCAGGATATAGCGGCCCAGCGTGTCCTTGGTGAGCTCAATTTTCGCCCAGTCGATAAAGTGCAGAACGTGACCGGATGCCGGGAAGCGCGCCAGTTGCGCCTGAAGCATGGCGAGACGCAGATCATCAATGCCGTTCTGCTGCTCGACTTCAAAAGCGCCAGCAAAGGCAGTGGCCTGGGGAACAATACCGTGCAAATGAACGCCGGTACCGTCACCGAACAGAATTTCCTGTTCTTCAACATACTTCAGGCCGTAGCGCATTTCCGCGTCGACCGTCGACTGCAACTGGGCAAAGTCATCCAGGATCTGCTTGGACGCCTTGAACATGTGCGCGATGGTGGTGACTGGGGTAATTTTGGTGGCAAACTGAATATCGCTGTACGGCTTGGTGGTCCCCTCAGCGACAACTTTTGCCGCATTAGTAAACCCGGTTTGCTGCACCCAGAAAATTGCAGGCGCGCCGGTACGACCTGGAGCAATCAGATCACGGATAAACAGTCGCTGTTTGGGCGTGGTATCGATACCCGGCAAACGCTGAGGTTCAACAACACCATCAGCAACGCCTGTTGAGAGCAGGGCTGCGTTAACCGGAATACTGAGGCGCTTTCCGCCTTCCACGCTCGCCGAGAAAGTTTTCAGAGCTTCGGAGTTAATCACCACCTGGCCAACGGTTTCGACCACTTTTGCAGCATTTGACAGCGGCATCTGAGCTACGTGCTGCTCCAGTTCTCCGAGTGCGGCTTTGAGGGACTTTTCTGCTTCGCGCATGGCGTTCAGTTCAGTCGCCATCTTATCCACTGAAGCCTTTGTCTCTTCAGAAAGCTTGCCGGATTTCTGCGCTTCCTTCAGCGCATCCTCAGCCTTGGCGTTGAATTTGCTAGTCGCATCTTCAATGGAGGCTGTAACTTTTTTCAAAATCTCGTTTACATCAGACATAAAAGGTCCTTATTTGACTAACGCCGCAAGGGCGCTTTCAAGTGAATTGAGGGTTTCAGGTTTGATATCTTCGGCAGCGCCCGGCGTACCGTCTTTGGTGGTGACAGCGCCAGGCATGCCACCTGATAAGGCTTTAATGAGTTTTCTGCGCTCAGCGCGTGGGGTGTTGGTCTTGGCCAGCAATGCATCAAGTTTGCGAAGCGCAGCTGCAGGTGATTCGTCGCCGTCGCTGACCGCATCAGCAGAAAGTAGGCTGTCTGCCAGTCCCTTCGCCACAGCATCGCTGCCACCGATATAACTTTCGCCGTCCATTAGTTTCTGAACGGCGGCAATATCAAGGCCGGATCGCGCCGCGTAAATATCAGCCATTGCGGTATCGAATGGCTCCAGTGACTGCGCCAGTTCAGCGAAGTCATGGCGGTTTCCCATCGCGTACACCCAGCAGTTGTGGATCATCAGGAAGGCACCGCGGCCAATCTGAATATCATCCCCGGCCATCGCAATTATTGAGGCGGCACTGGCGGCAATGCCAAGCACCTTCACCGTTACACGGCCTTCGTATTCGCGGAGAAGGTTATAAATAGCCAGACCTTCGAACATGTCGCCGCCCGGCGAGTTGATATTCACCGTAACGTCGGCACCGTTCATCGCCCGAAGCGCACCGGCAATACGTTTGGCTGTTATCCCTTCGCCCCAGTAGTCCTGACCGATAACATCAAAAACAGAAATGCTGTTATCGTCGGTAGCCGCCGCTTTGATACCACCGTCCCAGCGGTCCAGTGCGGACGGTAATGTTTCACAGGTAACGCGCGCGCAGGGGCGACCCGCCGGCGCTACCGGAAGTTGTTTTTTGCTCATCAGGAAAGTGCTCCTAAGCGGCCTGTTTCAGCGGAGATTGCTCAAAGGAAATATCGGGGAATACGTGGTTATGCAGCTCTCGCAGAGCCAGCGCCTGAACAGCAGGGTTGCTGCTTTCGAGATTTTTCAGTTGGGTAAGGTTAAGCTGAACGGTGTAAATATCGCCCCCTTCAATCGGCGGCATGTTCTCAAGACGGCGAACGTCATTGCGAGACATCCAGCCATTCTGCAGTGCGCTGGTATAGTAAGCAGCACGACCCGCGCTATCGGCGCGCAGAAGCCCTTCAACGGAGAACTCAGCAAACAAGTCCTCATCACTGTTCAGAAGACAACGCGATATTTCCTGCTCAATATTGACCAGGAGAGGGCGCAGGGTATGAGTCAGGAACAGCATGTTCATCCCTTCAAGACTCGATGCCCAGCTGGATTGTTTTGTTGTATGGCCGACCATAAATGGCGGTACACGAAACCAGCGACAAATTTCCTCAATACTGAATGAACGGCTTTCAAGGAGCTGCGCGGCCTCCGGGTTCATAGTGACATTCTGGTAAGTCAGTTCATTTTCCAGAACCATCAGTTTCCCGGCGTTTTTAGAACCAATAAAAGACTGAAGGTTTTGACGCAATCTTTCTCGCTGTTCCTTATTAAGCGCCGTTTTGGAAGACAGGAAACCAGTACTTTGCAGGCCATTTTCGAAGATTTTTGCCGCGGCTTCATCAACCGACATAGCAGCGCCGAAAACGTCAACCCCGGCCATTGTCGGCATCATGCCGCACACACCATCGAGACCAAACCCACGAATATGCATCATCCTTTCTAAAGGAATGATCCGCGGAACGCCATTTTCCGTGTAGGTGTACTGTAATTTTCCGCTATCGAGTCGCTTTACAACCATTTTCTGAGGAAGAAGCGGAACCATTGATACCAGCTTGTTACCAATGAAAAACTTTTCGACAAAAGCGTTACCACGCAGACAAATACTGGCCACAATCATCAGCATGAAACGGGAAGGTGTCATTTCCGGGTTAGGGCGCCTGCATAATATCTGGTATGCAAGATTATTCTGGGCCAGCTTTCGCGATCCATCAGCCTGCCGCTCGTAAATTTTTAGCGGAAGTGTGGATACCGACTCACTCAATAGCCTCACGCACGCCCAGACGGTAGAAAGCCTGATAATTTTGTCAGCGGTGACCACTTTTCCGCTACTGCTGGTCCCGAACCACTCCTGCCAGAATTCACCGGTAGTCAGGCCTATGGGAACACCAAGCCAGTTTAAAAGGGCGCTCTTAACGCGCCCTGGTTGCTGTTTATTCTTAGCCATCAGATACCCACTATGATCGGATCGTCAAAAAAGCCCTCAATATCACCATCATCAGGCTCGTAACCTTCCGCAGCACCAATTGCCATCGCTGACGCAACCACACCATCTATTCGACCAGTACTCTTTTTCTTGGCGAAAATGCGGTTTTCTTTTTGGTCGGCTTCGGTTACGGCGGAAGCAGCGTTCCATCGGAGGCAGGGGTTAGTTTTAATAATGATTACGCCATCATCCAGCATCTGTTCAAAGAGTTCGATGGAATGAGGCATCCACAGTCCTGAATCCTGCGCCTTGTAGTATCCCTGCCCGTGAGGAATAAGCGGTACTGATACAGAAGCGTTTTCCAGTTCCGGTTCAAGATATTTGATGCGGTACTGGTCGAAGGCGATCGCCTTGATATCGAACAACATGGAAAGATCAGCAATGCGCTCGGCAACAAAGCCATATTTCACCGCCTTTCCGGGAGTGGTATGAATATGGCCTCCCCGTTCCCATGCGTCATAAGGTACGCGGTCTGTTTTCGCTCTATCCAGCAAAGTATCTTTTGGTGTCCAGAACTCCACCAGCAGCTTTCTTTTTTTAGGGAAAAAGAGCGCCAGAGACGTAAGGTCGCGAGTTCCTGAAAGGTCCAGGCCGCCATAACATTCTTCTCCCTGCAGCTCCTGCAGGTCAAAGTCCTCTTCGCACCCCATCCACACATCGCTACTCATCCAGGGATTATCGGCATCCACCCACTGACAGAAGTTTAACCGCCGAACAATGCTTTCCTTCGACGGCATCCCCCGAGCCTGAGTAACCTGCTCACGCAGGTAGCGATCGGTAAAAGTATGACCAAGAGAGGGGTTTGCTTTTTTCCAGCAGGACTCGTCCTTGAATGGGTCTTCTCCTTCGTCCAGGGAGCAAATGAAAGAAAAGAAACTGTCATCCTCAATCGAGCCTTCGGCAACTTTCCGCCCATACTCGTGATAGTCGTAGCAGACGCTGGTTTTGTCGTGGCCGCTGTTAGTGATCATGAAAATCAACGCCTGGCGACGACCTTTCGTCCCGGCGCGCATCATTTCCACAACCTGGTTGTTTTTGTGCTCGTGAATTTCGTCAATCAGTGCACAGTGTGGGCGTGGCCCTGACTGCCCATCATCCGAACTGATAGGCCGGAAAAATGAGCCGGTCTGAAGAAACGCAAGGTTCCACTCTTTCCCGGCACCGCCTGATTTATTTATTCGCTGTGCTAACGCAGGGGACTGATCCACCATCGCGACAGCATCACGAAAAAGGATCATGGCCTGGTCTTTTTTCGTTGCTGCTGCGTAGACTTCTGCGCGAGGTTCTTTGTCAGCAACCAGACAGTAAAGAGCAATACCCGCTGCAAGTGGAGATTTGCCAGAGCCTTTACCTGACTCGACATAAGCCATGCGGTACCGGCGATAGTCGTCTGAGTTTTTCCAGCCAAAAATAGAACCTACAATGAAGCACTGCCATGGCAGCAGATTAAAGGGCTTGCCCTCATGCTCACCGCCGTTGAGCTTCAGTACCTTGGCAAAAAAGTCGATGGCACGCTGCGCCGCTGCAACATCCCATACCAACCCGCGAGCATGGCAGGATTCCAAATCCCTGAGATGTCGTTTACAGGAGTTTCTAATATCAGGCCCGGCGATTTCTTTGCCGGAATCTACATCCCGCGCATATTGCGTGGCGGGATCAACCGAAGAACTGGTTGAGCGGGTCTTCTTCTTTTTCTCCACCATCCACTTTCACCTTCGTTCTGGCGGCCGGAGTCAGACCGAATTCAACCAGGTAACTTTTAAAACGTCGATCAGCATCCGCCAACATTGCTACTGCCGGGTTAGCCTTAATCAAAAACCCGCCCTCTGTCTGCACGGTGTAAGTTCGCCCCTCGTCAGCAATAGTCAGGCGAAGCTGCAGAATGTCGGCGTAAATATCGCAGAGTCGTTCGAGCGCCAACGTATCGGCAATGGTTAAAATGCCCATGCTATCCAGCAGTACGGTCAACTTCCCCCACGCCACCTTTCCCCAGTCAGTGAGGTGCTCTGGTGGGCTTGGGATTTCTCGCGCTGGCGATGGTTCTTTGTCGTTGAGTTTGCGTTTGCCCGGATTGCCGGTAACCACTTTGAGGTGGGTCGGTTTCGGGCGTCGTCCTGCCATCGGAACCTCCCGGAAAAAAACTTTTCATTTCGCGGTTGTGCACAAAAAGGACTGGCGGCGGTCATTTGGGTTCGAGGTTCTGAACTTTTGACCCGCCCCTCCCTCTCAGATGAGAATCGATATCATTTGAATGATAATGATTTCAAATGAAAATCAATTTTGAGGTGTATTGATAATGGTTATCACTTAAACCAATGAGAAGCCGGGTCCAGTGGCATCCCGTTTTCATCGCAGCCGATCACGGTGCCACGCTTCTCCATTCGCTGCTTCGTTGAGTCGTGGTGCTGCTTACACAGCCCTTGCCAGTTCTTCCGGCTCCAGAAAAGCTTTTGTGCCTTCGCTATTGCCTGGCTGTCAGCAGAGCGCAGAGCCTCTTTCAGTTTGTGCGGGATGATATGGTCAACCACCGTTGCAGCTGTCACCCTGCCTTGCTCCTGGCACATGACGCATAAGGGGTACGCACGCAGGAAGATAAGACGCTCTCGGTCCCACTTGCTGCCGTAGATGCGGGGCTCTTTGTTCACGTAATCGCTCCTTGAGCATTATCACAGGCGCTCAACGAGTGCCTGCTGTAATGCCTTAGCTGGCCTGCTCAGCGCCGGTATCAAAAAGCGCTAACGCTTCCGTCGACTCCTGAAGCGCTTTGATAGTCCGTGCTACCACTTCAGTTTCAGTTACCACGCGGTTGTACTGCTGGATGAACAGCTGATATTTGAGCGGGCTATCCTGGACGAACTCAATCGCCTTAGCAGCGGCCGCGGTGTCGTAGTTCAGGGTAGAAAGCAGATTCAGGCGAATCTGTTCTTCTGCAGTGATTTCTGCCATGTCTTACCTCTTATAGATATAAAAAAACCCGCCGAGGCGAGGTGATTAACATTTTATGGGGAATACTTTGGAAATGATTTGTCATCTTCTTAATGATCTCTGGCATTTTAGCTCAGAAGCAGATAATTATGAGGACGAGGAGGCCTGTTGAGCCACCTTTTGCAAAGCGTCCAACATCAAACTACACACAAAGGTATATATAATATGACCTATTCATATAATGGCATTGATGTCAAGTTTTTTAACGATTCTTGTTCGTACTATGCATATTACGGTCAGGGCTTTAGCTTTGAAACAATGAACAAAGAGTCTCTAATCAGTCATCTAGCTGCAGATCTTGGCTGTCCATATGATGTTGCGAAAAATACCGTGGATGATCACTACGGCTGCTTAGTTTGAGATCAGATAATCAGCCTGTGTTGTGACATTATCGAGCCACCTCTTGAAGTGGCTCTGTAATGCCATCAAGCTAAAACGCCGACCGTCTGTTTTACTACTTTTCTCAGCGACTCAAGCACCGACTGACGTGTTTTCTCATCAGTTACATGCTCAGCGCCATGCGCGAGGAATGTTGTAAGAACACCCCCAAACACACCAAGGAACACCACCACCCAAAACGCAGCAGCGGCCACGTTCAGAACGTTGCTTTGCCCTGTAACCGATCCAAAGGACAGCGCCGCAAGCAACGCGTAATAGAGAATTTTATTTAGTGTGCCGATTAAAAAGTTTTTCATGCTGTTTTCCTTTAGATGTGAGCCTGTCGTACAGGAACGCCGCCCGAGAGAGGTCGCCACCTTTAACGGCGTTCCTCAGGCTCACGACTGAAAGACTCTCGATGATCTGCGTGTACGATACGTATTAAAAAGCCCCGCTATTGCGAGGCTTTTAATTTCAACGTTATATTAGATGCTTTAATCATCTCTTCTTAAAGTAATAGAAACAGACTCACCACGCCCTGCAACACCACCGTAGTGATCAAATGTCCCTTCATGCTCAAGAATAGCCACGATAGCCGCGGCGTCACTATTGTTTAAGCTTAATTCATCTGAAATTTCATCTTTTAAATCTGTTAAATTAACAACTTTATTTCCAATATTTTCCAAGCGAGTTAGCATGCCATCCCACTGTTCGCTAGAAACAGTAAATTTTTCTGCAGCCTCATTGAAGCCAACAGTAGGGTCAATGATTACACCTTCGCTGGTTCTTTTATATTGAAAAATGCCCGCTTGCCCACCTTGATGCACACCCAGAGTTTGAAGTACTTTCACGTCAACCACCTCCCTTTAATGAACATAAAAGATACTATCCTGGTAAGTGATTTTTAAGCAATGGCTTCGGGATGATTTTTCCCTCTGATAGACATTATCGAAGCCCCTCATCGAAGGTCTTCTGCAATGCCTCAGCAATCAGCGTCAGGCCGGGCGACTGCGCGGCAGGCCCACATACAAGCTTCCTGCATTTTGGTGCGCGCGATAGCCAAGCTGCGCATAGCTTCATCAATCTCCCGGCCCTGCTCAGCGCTTAACATTGCCGGGCCATTACGGACAGCCAACAATTCACCTCGCTCGGTTTCAAGCAAACTACAGAAGTGGCGGCTGACGCCTTTAAGGCGGTTCATGCGCTCAATGTCGCCAGCGGTTAATGTGCGGTAGCCTTTTACAGTGCTCCCGTCCTGCGGTTTAGCTTCACTCATTTCGTAGCCTTTTCGGTTGGTTTGGATAAGCAGCAGAAAAAAATCATAAATATCTACCGCTTACGCTTGTTGTTTCTGAGCAGGCTCCTAGGCTAAAAGAGCCATTACATAAAAGACCTTGCGTTTACTTACCCGTGGACCTCAAGGATGAGGCCATTTATTTAACTCAATGAGTAGGGGTAATGCTCTGGCAGTTGGCCTGCACTGCTTTGTTGTGCGCCAGAATATCGCGCTTGGTCTGCTTATCCAGCACGTCGATATCGTGGTCGGTCAGGTAGATAATCTTCACCCAGCTGCACGCGGTATCAACGACTACCGGGGCGGGTGAAGTGCTCGCGCAGCTCCCGATCAACATAGTCATCAGGCATATGGCTAACAGTCTGCTGTACATCGCTGGCCTCTTTAGTAACTTCAGCACGGCGTTCTGCCGCGGCGACGGTTGCGGCGGCATTCTCTTCGGTGCGCAGCTGCTCGGCTTTGGCTTCAGCTTTACTTGTGCCGCGGGCGTGGCCGATACCGAAAGCGGCAGCGATAGCGCCAATAATGACCACCAAGGCCCCGCAGATTATTTCAAAGCTCATTGCGGTCGTTCCTTCATCTGGTCGGCCTTATCTTTCAATGCTGGCTGGCGCACGTATTGCGATAGCACCGCCAGCACCACCAGCGCAGGGCTAATCAGTGCCACGATGTTTGGTGGCAGAATATTTTTAATGTCCGGCGGCAGCATCGCCCAGGCGTGCAAGGCGGCATCAGGGAACGACTGCACCCAAACGCCAAGCAGCGCCCCGGCGGCACCCAGCCTTACAGACCACGTTTTCAACAAAAGGCGGGCATGCCCAACGAACTCCAGCCGGGTGTATTTGCGCAGCAGCAACAGGACCAGCACGGCCACCAGCGCAAGCAGGATGAAAATCAGCATCTTCATAGCACGCGCTCCTTAACCCAGCCGTAGAGAAAGTCCTCGTTTGCCTCGCGTCCTTCAGCCAGTTCGAGATATCTGGCACCCTGGCTGCAATTCAGCGCCCTTAGCAACACCTGCTCACCTTCTTTTCCCCGGGAAGAAAGATATCCCTTCAAAGCGGTAATGGTTCGGGGGCCAATGGCACCATCAGGGATAAGGTCGGGATAGAGTTTCCCGCGCATATTGAGAGCGGTTAACCAGCGCTGAAAGAACTTACTGGCGACGCTGGGCCCCATGTTCACGCCAGTGTCGCAAAGCTCGTCCGCCAGCATCGTTGACAAATTCGCCACCTGGTCAAAGCGAGGACCTGACCAGTAGTCGTTAAGCAGGATTTGCTTTGCGGTTTCCCGCGGTAGGTTTCGCATGTCGCCGGTATAGCCATGTGCGCGGGCGGTGGTTTGAGTGATGCCCCAGCGGGTGGGTCCACCTTTGTCTGAAGGGTGATCAACGTAACCGCCTTCTTTTCCGAGGATACCCTCGATAATCTGATCTGCTGTTGCCATGATTACGCCTTGTTATTGCCGCCACCGATGCCAAATCGGCTGCCAAGATATTTCATTGCAAACGCCCTGATAGCGTCCACGCCTATAAACCCCACTCCACCGCCAATGGCGATTGAGAGGGATTTTGGAAAGTCGAAGTATTCAAGCGCCGATGCGAATGTCAGCGTCAGTGCTCCACACAGAAGCCCTTCAAGAAGCATTTTTTTCCAGCCGCCGCCGCTATAAGCGATTCGAAGACCCGCCATGACAACCGAGAGCAGCACAGCGCCCAGCGGCGTATCTCCGCGCCACCAGCTCTGCAGCAACTCCAGCAAATCAGGCCAGTTACTCGGGTTATTGGGCATTTTCATAGTCTCTCACCTCCGATTAATACGGGGGCTGTGCATAGAGAACAGGAACAGGCCGCAGGCTCTTTGATTAAGGGGTAATCTGAAGGTTTTAGCCAGGGCCTGAAATGAAAAAACCCCGCCGAGGCGAGGTTTTAAGTCCGTGTCTAAGTGACCACTCTTAACAGCTTATGTCACTTTTTGCGTACGCGTTAGTGTTTTTTATTCATCAGGTGGATTAGACTGCTCAATATTACTTTTTGTTTCATTTAGGACATACACACATGCAAGTTAAAAGTTTAGGTTTTTCAATAACAAATGAGAATGAAAACATCAACACCATAGATGTTATGAATGCATTTATTAAGGCATCCTCGCGAAAACAGGATCGCGCGGATTATACGCGCCGGATGCTCATCACAGAAGTGAATAATTTTTATTATGGATTAGTAGTCACGTTCAAAAACAAAAAAAAGAACTGCATGTCAAAATTTATTGACGGAAAATTTCAACTCAAAGTGGCAGACCTTCAGGGCGACGAAAAATTAACCACCTTCAATTTATTTTTGCTGAAGAAAAGTAATCTTCGCGGCTTGTATATGTATCATCATGGCTCGTGCAGTTTGAATGCGCTTTTCAGCCATCTTCAAACCGTTAGTAATGAATTTATCAGGAACCAGAACGCAGAAGATATTGCAAAACTGGGGGATAAACCAAAGCAAAAAGAAGTTACCGCGATTAACAAAAAATATAAGAAGCGTTTTTCATTTAGCATTATGACATCCAAGGAGGATATTAAAGACATCCTCGTTCAATTTAAAGAGATAAAAAAAGCATCCTTTAAATTCGATTATATTGACTTTAAGGGTGGACCGATGACTCCACTTGAAGCATTTGCGAATTCAACAACTATAGATATGAGCATTAATCCAGAGGACAAATACAAAGTAGGCCAACTCTCACAAGCAATGTCAGATACTTTTGATGCAATGAAAACTGGAATATCAAAGGCAAGGGTAACAGCAGTTGATCACAGTGGAATAGAGAAGATCATAGATTTCATGGATTGCCCTGCTTTCTTTGAATCCTATGATTTTGATGTAATAGCAGAAAAAATTAATGGCTTGACAAATGACAATTATACTTCCAACCCTGTGTTTGATATAATCAAGGATGAAATATTGAACGGGACCAACAAAAATGCCTTTGTATGAATTGCTTATAAATAAAAGGTTGAGGTATCAGTACTTGGTACTGCTCGCGCTGTCAGCCCTAGTCTTGCTGGGGCTGTACCTCCTTTATCGAAACACCCCAGGCGTTAGTGAAAAGTTCTTTGACTTTTATCACAAAAATCTACGTGGATATCTTTTTTCAGGATTCATTTCTGTCGGCTCTTTCTTATTAAGTTTGCATACCTTTGTCATTATAAATATTAGAGACAAAGTATTTGCAACTCCTGAATATAAAAACACCTACAGTGAGGCGAATGGTATCCCGCTTGATAAAATTAAAGATGCCGATCTCTATAAGCCTTTAGACAACCTTTCCTCATTTATTAATACATCGATTTTATGTTCACTCACGACAGCCATTGCTCAATTTACCATCGGACTCTCTACCAACCTGTACGCTTGTTTGTTTTGCGTATGGCTTGCCATTCTTACTATCTTTTTCTTATTGCACTGTCTAATTATAATCAGACAAAATATAAGATTTCTGCTGAAACAGTAGGGTAACAAGGGGGGATTACCCCCTTTTTTATAGCATTGACAGCACGCCTTCTACGAACCCGAGAGCTGTTTGCAGGTCTTTTCTTATAGTGCCATCCGAGCATTTCCTTTTCTTTGCAATAGCCCTCAGAGAGATACCGATGACGAAATGAGCGATCAGCAGTTCGTATTCAGAAGCCTTGTATTTGCGCAGTCGTGCGACACATCCGTCGATTTTGATCCCCTCATCATCGTCGCACTGTAGGCGGGATTTTTTGCCATGTGGCAGCAGACCTTTAAATCCCGCTGCAATTGGTTGCCAGTCAACGCCGTTACCGTCAGCAGCAGCCCACGCGCCCCAACGGTCTAATACTTCATACATGTCACGCATTAACTCATCTCCACTGAATTAAGCCAGTACGCCGATTGCCAGCGAACGATCTAAAAAGCGAAATATCAGCTCCAGTTGTGAGCCATATTTCTGTTCAAATGCCACGGTGTCTGCGTGCAACTCGTCGTGATGCGCTCTGCAAAGCGGCAACACAAACAGGTCGTGCGCTTTCGTTCCCATTCCACCTTGTCCGTGGCCTATCAGGTGATGGGGATCATCTGCTTGTTTGTTACAGCAGACACACTGCTGAGACTTAACCCAGCGCGTCCAGCTCTCGTTTACCCAGCGGCGGCGCTTTGGTCGCAGCATGAATGATTCCGGCGTTTCAGGATCTACGCGAAGACCAAGAATCTTTTTCTGCACCACTTCGCTCGCCGCTGGCTCCGGCACAATATCGCTCTCCTTCATCACCGGCTTATGCTGTATTTCCGGCAATCGCAGGGCTTTCCGGGCCAGCGATTCAGGGATGACGTGTGCCAGATTGTTTATCACCAGCCACCAGCACAACTCGGGGATCGTCAGTTCATGGTCTTCGTTGAACCCCAGCTGTGAGCGGATGACCGTTATCAGCCAGGATACCAGGTTCTCACGCGCAATGCCTGCCAGCGTCTCTGTGTACTGATCACGCACCAGGTTATCGCAGGCCCAGCAAAGGCGGATGCTGCCAGGCTCATGCCGGAACAGCGTAAAATTTTCGCTGTGCCACGAGCCGTGGGGATATTGGCATTCAAAACGACGCTCCAGCTCGGCCTCCAGCGAACTGATACCACCAGCGCGCAGAATGACGTCTTTGTTTTCGAATACTGGTTTCAAAACCGGGTCTTCTTCCAGTGGCTGCGTGGCGGGAGGGATAGCGCCGGTTGCGTAGTCATTGTATTTTTCCGGTGCAGGCTCAATCAGTACTCGCCCTCTCCTGAACATCGGCATGAGATCAGTACCTGGGCGAAGAAGAACAACGCCCATGCGTGGGGCAATCTCAGGGGTTAGTAGTGCTCTCATATCATCTCCACGTCAGGCAGCTGCACGAAAACGTCGGATGGTGATTTCTACTTTCCCTTTCTTCACGATGTTCCCCCACTCCACCAGCATGCGCTTAACCTGACTGTCGTCTTCCCAGACGCCTGTTAGAGTCAGGGCATCGAACAGCGCTTTGTTGTAGTTATCGATATCCCGACGGCGCTGATCCGGCGGATACAACACTATGTGAACCTCGGCCAGATCAGAGGATGGCCTGGGAATGGCCCGCAGTTGCTCAATAATCGCCGCTCTCGCTGCCTGCTGGAACTTGCGCCCAGTCTCGCTTACCAGATGCCTGCCTTTCAGCGGTCCCTTGCTCGGGGCGCGCCAGTAACTATTTACGCTCGGTGGAAATGGTAAAGTCAGTTTCATTTAGCCCCCTTAAAGGATCGCTACAACGTCTTTTGCGACTTCCCGCGTACTGCTTTTGCAGGAGATCGAACGGCGCGCGTTGATGAATTGCAGGTTAAAACCATGCTCACGGTACAGGTCGAGAACCTTCGGTGCAGATGAGTTAGAAATCACTACCCGAGCGCCACGGTGAAAGGCAGATACACATTGCTTCGCCAGGTCCACCTGGTTATCCCAGCTAAAACCACCAGCGACGTAGGCGGTGAATCCGGTTGTTCCCGGCATCGGTTCGTAAGGCGGATCGCAGTAAACCACATCCCCTTTCCCGGCCAGGCTGATTGTCCGGCGATAGTCAGCGGTCATGAATACGCAGTTATGCGCCATAGCCGCGAAGGCTTTCATCTCATCCATCGGGTAATACGGGGCCTTGTAGCCTCCCCAGCCCACATTGAACTTGTTCGCCTGGTTGTAGCGCATCAGGCCATTGAAGCAGTGCCGGTTGAGATACAGGAATGCAGCTGCGCGTTCAGTAGCATCCAGCGTCTGAGCGTTGAACTCGGAACGGATCAGCTCATAACCATCTGGTGACCGCATGTGCTCGAACATCCAGCGGGCCTTCAGTTCCACTTCATCCGGCACCACCGCTAACATCTGATACAGATTAATCAGGTCCGGATTAACGTCCGCCAGCAGGTAATCTGCGTGCTTTTCGCTGTTCAGGAATACCGACCCACCACCAACGAATGGCTCTATCAGGCGTTTCCCTGCCGGGATATGCACGAACAGGTCAGCCAGCTGGGTATACTTTCCACCAGCCCATTTCAAAAATGGCTTACTCATGAACGGAACCCCGCTGGCACTGAATAATCCACGTCGGAATAACTGGACTTGAACGCCGTGTCTTGTTTAACCCACTTGCCGCCAGTCCAGGCTGGACGTCCGGCGGCCTCCCATTTTTTGGCCTTGTCGAAATACTCGACGCAGTTCTCGGGAGCAAACAGCGTTTTGGGCCGCAGGTAGTCGCTCATCTTCGGATCCTGAGCCCATTTCGCGTTCAGGTAATCAACCACCAGCATCAGGTCTTCAGGGCTGTAATCTTCGGCCAGGCGTCCCCGGATATATCCCAGCGTCGTTTTGGTTCGTCCCCCCTTGCCATAGGTCGAATTGGTTACCCGATTGAAATGATCCAGAACGAGATCTGCCGGATCGGTTTGGTCTGGTTGCAGCGCAACCGGACAAGAGTCTTTACCTGTAATCTCTGAAGTACTCTCTGTTGTATTCTCTGTAAGATCATCGTGCCAATTTGACCTGATGACAGCGGTTCGTTTTGACCCGGTGGAGCGTTTCACATTGACCTCTTCCATCGTGTCATTTTGACCTGATGGAACGGCGCATTTTGACTTCTTCGATTTGGTCACTTTGACCTCATCTAAAAGCGAGCTGTCGTAGTTGATCGTGTAGTAGTTCGTCATGTCGCGCTGGGACTTGTTCAGCTGCTCAACTTTAAGCACGCCCAGGCTCTTCAGCCGGGTGAAGGTGCGCTTCAGAGTGGATTCAGACCAGAACGGGAATTGCTCCAGCCATTGCTCTGTCGTGTTGTAGATCCAGCGTACGCCGTCACGCTCCAGCCCTGAGTTAGTCTCCTGCAGCCAGTAGTTAAGCTGCTGCAGCGCAATGGCTTCATTCAGGCCTATGCTGTACGCAAGGTCAGGATTGATGACTATCGGCCTTGATGGCATTAACAGGCTCATAAGACCCCTCTATTTCCCTGAATTTTCGTCTGAACTGCTCGAGGGGGCTGAAACACTCGTGCTTATACCCTTCGCGCAGGTATATAACGCGCTGTGTCTGGGGCTCCCAGCGTATGACCCTGACCGGGACGCCGTAGTGATCTCTGAACCATCGGTTGAGCTCTCGCATACCTTCTCCGCCTGGCCGTTAAAGTCCCCTACCACCCACTGAGCAAACTGGTAGCAGACAGGTTCGAATCCGCCTAGTACTCTTACCCCATACACGAACTGCACCGGTCCTGCTCCACCAGGAACTGGCCGCGCTACAAGTTGCGACCTGCGGTATTGTGTTGATAAACTGTTCATGCGTTAGTAATCTCCACTGATAACGACACGCCACGACGCCAGGAGCTGCAACTCGCTGGCGTCACTTCTTTTTGCGTGAAAACAACGTGATAATTGCGGCGATCTCTTCTTCACGCGCAGCCAGGTGGCGGCGGTGATGCACCATGATTTCTTCGGCCTCATGCCTTTCAATAACGCCATCTTCAAGCGCCTGTTCGATAATCTGATCAACCTGTCCCCTGGCGGCAGAGGTACGCATTGCCCGGCTGAACAAGTCCACGCGATCCAGCTCTTCCAGGTGCGGAACATCCACCAGCAGAGCACCACGACGGCGAGCGAAGTAATCAGCCAGTAACGACGTGTTGGAAATGTCTTCCATCGCTTCCAGCTCGCTGACTTCGAAGAAACGACAGCCGTTTTTCTCGTAAAGGTTGTTGTTAAACTGCGTCACCGTCATTCCCAGTGCGCCAGCCATTGCTTCTCGCCCGCCTGGATATGCTTTGCACATCGCTTTGACGGCTTCTTTGAGGTTTGGCTCTACCATATTGATTTTCCTTTTGTAGTTACTTTCAAGCGGCTGAATCTGTAGCCTTTTGGTAAAGGCTGGCGTCGTACTTCAGCTTGCCTTTCGTAATTCGTTCGATGACGAATGCTTGTTTTTGAGGGATGACTTCACCCCATCGGCAAACTGCCGGGTGGGAAATACCAAGAACACTTGCGGTTTTTGATACGCCTCCGAAGTGTTCGATAACTTCTGATTTACGCATGGTTCCTCCTGGTTAACTTACGCCTTAAAGGTAACAAAAGGTACATTAAATAGCAAACAACAGTTACAAGGAATCAATGTAACATTGGTTACATGAAAACAGAGATGAAAGACCGAATAAGATCCCGTCGAGTCCAGCTCGACATAACACAGCAGACCCTGGCTAAACGCTTAGGGGTAAGCCGTGTTTCCGTAACAAAATGGGAGAGCGGCACTACTAAACCTGATGGTGAGAATCTCCATCAGCTGGCGGTGGCGCTGCAGACAACTCCAGAATGGATTCTTTACGGTCGAGGTGAGGAAATGCCGGATGATACAAAAGTTATTCCGTTCCTTAAGCCACCCACGGCAGTTCCTATTATCTCCGCGGTTCAAGCTGGGATGTGGACTGATACTTATGCATGCTCAAGGCTTTCTGATGTGATTTCATGGACGCAAACCACTGCAAACGTTTCTAATGAAGCATTCGGACTGGTAGTTCGCGGGGAGTCTATGACTAACCCTCATGGTCTGCCATCCATCCCAGAAGGATCGATCGTTATTGTTGAACCGCACTATGGTCAACTGGATGACCTTTACGGAAAAATTGTAGTGGCAATACTCGACGGCTCTGCTGAAGCTACCGTTAAAAAGTTGGTATGGGATAGCCCTTTCGCATACTTGATGCCACTTAACCCTGCCTTTAAACCCATCCCGATAGATGGTAATTGCCGGATTGTTGGTAAAGTGGTTCAGATTACCCAAAACATTTAAATTACTCATTTCTAAAGCCAGATCTCCTTCTGGCTTTTTTTTCAATCCACAGGTAACAAAAAGTACATAGCTCTCTTGACCATATTGGTAACTAAAGGTACATTTAAATCACATCACGAGTACCGGTAGTTACATACTCTGATGTGGTAGTGAGCATTACGGCATATGGCACATGTGCCGCAGCGGCCTGAGAGTCCCTTTATCCATGCCTCTCAGAATAACCGGAATGTGCAAGCTAAGTGTTTCAGGCACGACGTGCGCCCCACCAGCGCGGCGAAAAGGTGTGACGCCCGGGAAGAGTCCGGGACACAACGATGAGGGCATTGACGAGCAAGGCACAGAGTCTGGTTCGATTCCAGACGCCAGGATAGTTCTATATCTGGTGATGGGCAGGGAAAAGGTCCGTTCGATTCGGACACCGGCAGTGCTCTCTTCGTTGTGGCGTGTACAAGCGTACTGCAGCGCCGGTCGACGCAAAGACCCGGAAATCGACTGAGCAACAGCAGCTGGTTGCCAATACCAAAACAGAGCGGCGGGAAGTAAGCAGATTAGCAATCTGGTGTCACAACATTCATTCCCGATAAGCCCCTTCTACTGAGGAGGTTTATCGGGACTGGAAGAGTTACCACTTGGAGACGGTCCTCTTAAATGTCCTGGACAGTGGCGCTTTGGTAGCGATAACAACCACTCCAGTTGATCCTGGGAGTTATCAGGTCAGTGAGCTGCCAGCACTCTCGACGGCAGTGACAGCCGGAAGTAGACGGCACAGCGTGGCAAACAGAGGAAGCACGATGACAGCCGGGAAAGACCGGCACACAACAGGAAAAAGCACTGTGTTAGTCAAGTGAGTTTCCAGTGCTTCAGTGCTCTTTCCGTTGTGTGGAGATAACTAACTAATCCTTTGCAGAGGACACAGAAATGAAATTATCAAAGTTACGTAACGCCATTGTCTATCGGGCTACTTTGCCCAGCATTGAAGCGGTTGAAGGGCACCTGCAGGAATTGCCCTACTCTGAACTTACAGAAACGGAGTTCGCGCGGGCTTCCTTCGTCCCTAATCCGATTACCGGCGAGCTGGTTACGCCAATTACTGGCGGTTATGCAATCGTGGTTCGCCGCGATGAGAAAATAATCCCCCAGCACGTCGTAATGAAAGAAGCCAATGAGCGTATCCAGCGCATCGAAAATGCATGTGGTCAGAAACTGAAGCGCGCTGACCGTAACAACATTATCCAGGATGCTAAGGTTCAGCTCTGCAAACAGGCATTCATCAAGTCGTCTCTCTTCCTGGTCCTGTATAACACTGAAGAGAATCTGCTGATCATTAACTCTGCCAATAAAAATATTGCCAATTTAGTCGGGGCGATGCTGGTTAAAGTGATCGGCTCAGTAAAAACAGTCACGATCAACATCAGTGATATCAAAAACGGCCTGACAACACGCCTTAAAAACCATCTGGACGGCGAAGAATCAGCCTTTGCCGGGTTTGAGGTCGGTGATTATGTCCAGCTATCCCGCCTGGCAGAACAGAAAGAAGTTATTCGCTACTCTGCGGAACATACTTCCGTTACCAGTGAAATTCTGGAAAGCCTGAACACAGGTTTTATCGTCGATAACATGGAATTAAAAGGCTGTGGTGTCTCTTTTCTGCTTACAGACCAGTTCCATTTCCGGCGGATTGATACGCAGGATAATGATTATTCTGATGATGACGACAAAGCCTACCGCTGGCGTCACCAGGCAGGTACGGACATGTTCCAGTTCTGTAAAGTAATTAACCAGCTTTGCGACCTTCTGTCTTACAAAGAACCAGAAGAACAAAAACCAGCAGCCTGATTAGAACAGCAGCAATTACCCCATTCTCATGGGTTGGGTTGCTGCACCCTAAAACGCGTTGCAGCGCGTCAGTTGGAGAAATACAAAATGGAAAAAACAGTACAGCAGTTAATTAAACATGCTTTTGAGGCAGCTAAAACAATGCCTCCTGCAAATTCAGAACTCATTAAAGAGCTGGCAACAATGCTAGATGTCTCGAATATTACCCTTCGTCAGGCATGTAAAGAACGTGACGCTATGAAGGAAGAAGTTATTTCCTGGGCAAAAGAATGCGATCGAATTGTTGAGCGTCACACAAAAACCCGCAGCAATATGCACGTTCTGGAAGCAATGCGCGATCTGAAGAATATCGCAACGGCATCCACCAGCAATGCGGAGGCTGTCTGATGGCTAAAGACTCAAAGGTTGTATACGGGGCCAGCGGCAAAACGAACGTTTTAACGTTCGAACCTGAAAGCCTGCACCTGGTTACCGACAAAACACACCCGCTTTACGATGAACGGGTCCACCTTCCTATCGACGAAGGGATGGTTCTGAACATCAAGGAGCTGGGTGTACTGGAACCTATCATCGTCTGGAAAGACCCAGAATCAGGGCTCACCTGCGTAGTTGTTGGCCGTCAGCGCGTAAAACATACCCTGGAGGCAAATAAGCTTCTTTTGAAAGAGGGCAAAGAACCCCTGCTTGTTCCTGGGGTCGTTAAGCGCGGATCAGCAAATCAGATGGCTAAATACATGGTCAGCGAAAACGAAATTCGCCGACCTGATACACCGCTTGGCCGGGCTAAAAAAATGTCTGACCAGCTCGACCGCGGTCTCGATGAGGACGACATTGCGGTGTTGTTTGGCTGCAGCGTTCAGACCGTGCGTGCAACGCTGTCTCTCCTCGATGCTACTCAGGCCGTCAGGGAAGCGGTGGAATCTGGAACAGTAACCGTTACCCAAGCCCGCCAGCTTGGCACGCTTCCCCCGGAAGAGCAGCGGGAAAAAGTGAAAGAGATTGAATCTGCGACCGCTGGGACTACCGGCCATGAAAAAGCCCGGCGTCAGCGTCAGATCCTCGGTGATGCAAAGCCTCGCCTGAAAACCCGCAAAGAAATCACAAAAGCCCTTGAATCTGCCGAGGGTGAGTATGCGAACGCACTCCGTTGGGTGCTTGGGGAGGCCGTATGAATTTTGATCCCGAGAATTACAGCAAATACACCTTGCGTTGGTTCGCCGCCATTTTTGATGTGATCTGCTTGGTGATGATTGCCGTAGTAACCGTTGGTATCTGCATGTTTATTGAATGGTGGACAGCATGAGTAAATCACTGAACGCACGTTGCATCCGCCGCTGGGAAGTTGAATTTAAACCATTCTGCGACTCAAAGCGCAATCCGTACTGGCGCAAGCGTGACCTTCGTGGGTATATCCGCGAAGCGGCGCTTACCACCGCTTACAGCATGGTTGAAAGCATGGCTGAACGTAACGCCAAAGTTGACTATGACGGTGAGCCAAACGGATGGACGCCAGAATTTTCGGCATGGTATCGGGAGCGCCATGAACAGTACCTGAAAGAGGCGCGTGACTACCTGGACGAAGACGCTACCAATGACGAAATAGACGAAGAGATCGAGAGCGAGCTGGAGGCCTGGAATGACTGAGCAAACCATTCTCGACATGTGCTGTGGCTCCCGCATGTTCTGGTTCGATAAACAGGACGAGCGCGCTGTATTCAGTGATATCCGTGCTGAGCAGCACAAACTTTGCGACGGACGCAGCCTGGTTATCAGCCCGGACATTATCGCCGACTTCCGCGCGCTGCCGTTCGCTGACGCCTCTTTCCCCATTGTCGTGTTTGACCCGCCGCACCTTGAACGAGTGGGCGAAAACGCCTGGATGGGTAAGAAATACGGTCGCCTGAACAAAGACACCTGGCGCGATGACCTGCGTGCGGGTTTCAAAGAAGCGTTCAGAGTGCTGCGACCACACGGCGTACTCATCTTCAAATGGAATGAGACCCAGATACCGGTTAGCCAGATTTTGGCTCTGACAGATGAGAAACCGGCCATCTGGCAACGCACCGGGAAATCGGACAAAACGCACTGGGTAATTTTCGTGAAAGGAGCGACAGCATGACTGATATCACCGAACTGGCGCAACGTATGAAGGCCGTTGCAGAGAAAGCGACTCCGGGCGAATGGTGGGCCGACGAAGTTAAAAACGAAGGATGCTACGGGTCTGGCGATGACTGCGTGGAGGGATTCACCTCATACGCAATTTATGGCTCTGACGGGCAAACCCTCTTTGATTCGCTCAACAGTGACGCCGCCTGCATCTGTGAGGAATACGACGGCGAGGGGCATGTGGCATGGGATGAGACGGCGCAGCGTAATGCCGAATTCATCGCCCTGGCTAACCCTGCCAACGTTCTCGCGCTGCTAGAGGCGCTGGAGCTTAAGGAAGAGCAGCGCGCTAACTGGTCCCAGATGGCGCAGAAATTGGGGGAAGACTTGGATGCGGCAGAGAAGCGCATCGCAGAGTTGGAGTCCCGCACCGTCACCGTGAAGCTGCCAGACATCATGCCACCAGAGGCGGCTCCGGCTCATTACTGGGGCTCAGCTGAGTCAATGGCTTATGCGGATGGATACAACAAATCGGCGGCGGATTTAAAGACCTCTTTCGCTCTGTCCTGCTCTTCTGCTGGCGTTAACGTGGAGTTTGAATAATGGTCATCTCACCAATAACGCTGAAGACGGCGCAGGAATTTATCGCCCAGCATCACCGGCATAACAAACCGCCGCGCGGACATAAATTCAGTATCGGGCTGAAAAACGCCGCGGGCGAACTAATCGGCGTTGCGACGGCCGGTCGCCCGGTAGCTCGTCACTTTGACGACGGGCTGACAATTGAGGTCAATCGCACCTGCACTACTGGTGAGCGTAACGCCAACAGCGCTCTGTACGGCGCGGTATGGCGAGCGGCTCGCGCAATGGGCTATCACCGCTGCATCACATACACCCAGGCTGACGAATCCGGTGCATCGCTGCGCGCTGCTGGTTTCGTCCGCGTCAAAGAGTTGCCAGCCAGGCCCGGTTGGGCGGCGTCAAGCGTGGCATTGAAAGACAAGCGTGACCCGGTTGGTAATGGCGGAGTTCCCAGGGTGCTCTGGGAAATTCGTCGCGCCGCTGGCATCAAGGTGGAGGCTGAGTGATGGCACTGACACACGATGAACTTTGCCAGATAGCCTGCCGCTTTCTGCAAAACAACGGTTTCAAGGTGGCCTTTCATGACCGGTTCCGAGCATGGACGCCATACGGTGAGCAGGCTGATGCAATCGGCTTTCGCAATGGGGCCAGTTGTTTGATTGAGGCTAAATGCTCTCGTTCTGACTTGTTGGCCGACCGCAAGAAGCCTTTCCGTGTTGAACCCGAGAAGGGTATGGGAGACTGGCGTTTCATGATTAGTGAGCCGGGTATCGTAAATATTGAGGATTTGCAGCCTGGCTGGGGATTGCTTCACGTGGTCAAAGGTCGGGTTAAGAAGGTTCACGGCTGGCCTAGAAACTGGGAGTGGGTTAACCGGGACAGCAAGCCATTTCAGGCTAACAAACAGGCGGAATGCGATTACATGTTTAGCGCGCTCCGTCGCATGGACTTACGCGGCCACCTCAAAGAAGTATACGACGGCGTGATAGTTAACCGGGCAGCAGAAGGAGCCAACCAATGACTAGCAAATTAACCAGAGAGCAGTTAATTAAAAAGGCGCAAGAGCAAATTGCGTTTTGCCGTCACACGAAGATAACGGGTGAAGGCCTCGCCCATGTAAACCAATGTGCGGCGTTGTTTGAAATCGCACTGGCCGCAATGGGCGGCGAGCCGCGCCTGCACATTAAAGATCAGCAAGCGCAGGTAACAGAGCGTGAGCCCATCGCCTGGCTCAATGACGCATACTTAGCTCGCGGCGTGGTTGACGGTGAGGCTGGTAGCGAAGATGCAGGCCCCGGATATATTCCAGTGTATCGAGAAGCAGGACCACAGCCAGCGCCGGTAGTGCCTGATGGTTACGTGATGGTGCCTATGAGGTTAACCGCTGAGAACGGCGCAAAGGGGGCGCTATCAGGTGAGTTTTCAGAAACCAAGTTCGTAAACTGCCCGGAATGCTTTGGTGATGATGAATGTGAAACCTGTGACGGCAGCGGGAGAATTGAAATCACGGTACCTGTCACCTGGACAACCATCAAAGAAATCTGGGCTAAAGGCGTTGAGCATTTCGCAGCCGCCCCGCAGGAGGTGAAGTGAAAACGAACAAGCTGAAGCGTCGCCGCTGGCGGCGCATGCGGGATGCTTTGGCCGCATATAAGACTGAAGCAAGTGACTGGAAATCGTTGTACCTCGAACGTACTGCAGAAATCGCATCACTACGGAGTCAACGATTATTGGTTCCTATGCCGGTAATTGTACCAGCGGAAATTTATAACCAGTTTAAAGGGGTAAGGGAGGACCACCAGCTGTGTAAAAAGTGTAATGACGGACTGCGTGGTGGCTGTTCGTCTTGTTCATATAGTGGCAGATAACCGGTTGCAGCCGGTTCAGTGGAGAACAACTCATGAGCGATCGCTTCCTGACTGATGAAGAACTGACAGAGGCCACGGGTTCGCCCCAAAAGTCACTGCAGAAAGAGGTATTAACGCAGAACGGGATCTTTTTTATTGAACGCCGGGACGGAGCAATCAAAACGACCTGGTTTCATATTAACCATCCCGTACAACGCATACTTCCACCAGCAGGCCATATGCCTACTCCAGGCATGAACTTTGACGCTGTAGAGAGATAATATGGGCCGCAAAAGAGCGCCTGGTAATGAGTGGATGCCGAAGGGTGTGTTTTTCCGCCCTTCCGGTTACTACTGGAAGCCAGGAGGTACTACCGAGAATCTAGCCCCAGCAAACGCTTCTAAAGCGGAGGTTTGGTTAGCTTACGAGAAAGTCATTGAAGGTCGAAAAAAACTACTCACCTTTCGACAATTGTGGAAAAAATTTTTAAATAGTGCTGACTATGCAGACCTTGCCCCCAGGACACAAAAAGATTACCTGGCACATGAAAAATACTTGTTAGCGGTTTTCGGCGATGCAGAAGCAAAGGCCATTAAACCTGAACACGTCCGGCGCTACATGGATGCACGTGGTAAAAAAAGCCGTGTTCAGGCTAATCACGAGCATAGTTCAATGTCTCGTGTATACCGCTGGGGTTATCAGCGTGGTTATGTACCAGGTAATCCGTGTGTTGGTGTCGATAAGTTTCCTAAACCCCAGCGCGACCGCTACATAACTGATGAAGAGTACATAGCTATCTTCACTCATGCGACGCCTGCAGTTAAAGCCGCGATGGAAATTGCGTATCTTTGCGCTGCAAGGGTATCTGATGTTCTGAAAATGAACTGGAATCAGATTCTTGATAAAGGAATTTTCATACAGCAAGGTAAAACTGGTATTAAACAGATCAAAGCCTGGACTGAGCGTCTTAGTGCGGCTGTGGATATTTGCAGGGAATGGGGACAGGATGGCCCTGTTATCAGGACAATGTATGGTGAGCGTTATTCATACAAGGGATTTAATGAAGCATGGAGAAAAGCGAGAAACGCGGCTTCTGAAGAACTTGGTAGGCCACTTGATTGCACCTTCCATGATCTAAAGGCTAAAGGGATCTCAGACTATGAAGGTTCTGGCAGAGATAAGCAAAAATTCAGTGGTCATAAGACAGAATCACAGGTACTTGTTTACGACAGGAAAGTTAAAATCAGCCCGACTTTGAACAAGAAAATGAGATGATTCTTTGGCGTCGGAGCATGCTCCGGCGCTAGAATTTTTCTCAGTGGATTTTCTCAATTTTTCTCATCGGGATGCAGGTCACTGAAAGGGAATGCTGTAAGTGTTTGAATAGTGGCGGAGAGAGGGGGATTTGAACCCCCGGTAGAGTTGCCCCTACTCCGGTTTTCGAGACCGGTCCGTTCAGCCGCTCCGGCATCTCTCCGTTCAGATGGTTGCCATGATGCCAGGAAATCTGGCATTTTAACAGTCCCTGTCCGTGCAATTTTGTTCAAGTGACGAGTTTGCGAGCAAAACGATGATTAAGTGGCCCTGGAAAGTACAAGAATCAGCACATCAAACTGCCCTTCCCTGGCAGGAAGCACTATCGATCCCCCTTTTAACGTGTCTGACGGAACAGGAACAAAGCAAATTAGTCACTCTTGCCGAACGTTTTTTACAGCAAAAGCGGCTTGTTCCTTTACAGGGCTTTGAACTGGATTCATTAAGAAGCTGCCGGATAGCACTTCTATTTTGCCTACCCGTTCTGGAGTTAGGACTGGAATGGCTGGATGGTTTTCATGAAGTCTTAATTTATCCTGCGCCATTTGTGGTCGATGATGAATGGGAAGACGATATCGGTCTGGTGCATAACCAACGTATTGTTCAGTCAGGTCAGAGCTGGCAGCAAGGGCCTATCGTTTTGAACTGGTTGGATATACAAGATTCTTTTGATGCTTCTGGTTTTAACCTGATTATTCATGAAGTCGCTCATAAGCTGGACACCCGTAACGGCGATCGCGCCAGCGGAGTTCCCTTTATTCCGTTGCGTGAGGTTGCTGGCTGGGAACACGATCTTCATGCTGCAATGAACAACATTCAGGAAGAAATCGAATTGGTTGGCGAGAATGCGGCGAGCATTGATGCTTATGCTGCCAGTGATCCTGCTGAATGTTTTGCCGTACTTTCTGAATATTTCTTTAGCGCACCAGAACTTTTTGCTCCTCGTTTCCCTTCATTGTGGCAACGTTTCTGCCAATTTTATCAACAAGATCCTTTGCAGAGACTGCATCACGCTAATGATACAGACTCGTTTTCGGCGACGAATGTTCATTAATTAACAACTTTGCAGATTAATTAACCAATTGAAATGACTTATGAAATTTAGTGTTGACAGACAAGGTACCGCTAAGTAATATGCGCCCCGTTCACACGATTCCTCTGTAGTTCAGTCGGTAGAACGGCGGACTGTTAATCCGTATGTCACTGGTTCGAGTCCAGTCAGAGGAGCCAAATTCTAAAAATTCGCTTCTTAGTGCAATGTCACTAACCTTAGTTGAACATTGTTTTTTAACGGATAGCGGTTTTTTAACATCTTAAGCGGCCTCGACCTTTATGGTTGAGGGCGTTTTGCTATGAATGCCATCACCATTTTCCCCTCGATTATAAAACTTGAGTTATTCAGTAGTCTCCCCTCTTGCAACTCACACCCAAAACTGCCTAACGAAAAGTTATTAATTTTCAATCATATTGCTATCAGGATTTACATTTTTTCGCTGTACTAGAAAGGGCGCATTTATGTTAGCTCATTCAGGGAAGGTAAGCATGGCTACGAAGAAGAGAAGTGGAGAAGAAATAAATGACCGACAAATCTTATGCGGGATGGGAATTAAACTACGCCGCTTAACTGCGGGTATCTGCCTGATAACTCAACTTGCGTTCCCTATGGCTGCGGCAGCACAAGGTGTGGTAAACGCCGCAACCCAACAACCCGTTCCTGCACAAATTGCCATTGCAAATGCCAATACGGTGCCCTACACCCTTGGAGCGCTGGGGTAATGACTCCAACTTATTGATAGTGTTTTATGTTCAGATAATGCCCGATGACTTTGTCATGCAGCTCCACCGATTTTGAGAACGACAGCGACTTCCGTCCCAGCCGTGCCAGGTGCTGCCTCAGATTCAGGTTATGCCGCTCAATTCGCTGCGTATATCGCTTGCTGATTACGTGCAGCTTTCCCTTCAGGCGGGATTCATACAGCGGCCAGCCATCCGTCATCCATATCACCACGTCAAAGGGTGACAGCAGGCTCATAAGACGCCCCAGCGTCGCCATAGTGCGTTCACCGAATACGTGCGC
>ERZ506941.157-NODE-157-length-57964-cov-114.446_pt1 | contig 57964 bp, 72 predicted proteins | sample MGYA00512901_ERZ506941 | MGnify/ENA metagenome assembly ERZ506941 | reverse complement strand
GGTAACAATTTGGCTATCACCTGCGCCAATTTTTTTCCACGTACCGGATTGGCACTGGCCTCCGTGCCAATCCGGTCGGTGGTCTGGTGGCAATAAAGTGAACTACTCCGCCTGTAAGTGGTATCAATCATCTGTAGCAATGAATCACTTCATTGGCGGGAAAAGTGGAGGATCTATCTACTACAAACCCATTCAATGCCCGACCGGATTTATCATGACAGGTACACGCATGTATGGCATTGGTGATGGCGTTGATGAGGAACACGTTGATGCTTATTGTTGCCCCTTCGGTTAAATCCCAGCACCAGGAAGATTCAGGCATGTAACAGTAATTGTGCCGCCGGACTCATAATTTCCCCACGCATAATTATTCACATACCAAACCTTGTTTTGGTCGGAGTATACCTGCTGAAACCCACCAAAAGGCGCACCATTAAGGTATGTCCACGAACAGTACGCATGTACGCCAATGCTCAGATTTCGGGTGTTTTTCCCGATATTGTACGTACTGGTAGTGAAGTTCACTTTTGCCGTTGTCCAGATACCGGATTGGCACGGTGATATTGCATTTCGAAGCAAGAATCTCTACCTTCCCCCCTTTTTTGTCTGGAGGGGATATGTTTCAGAAAATCAAAATTCGCAAAATGACAATCAGCCGGGCGCTGGACAAATACCTGAAGACAGTATCCATCCACAAAAAAGGCCATCTACAGGAGTTTTATCGCGTAAATGTGATTAAACGTCACCCTATTGCTGAACGCTATATGGATGACATTACCACTGTTGATATTGCCAATTATCGGGATCAACGGTTGGCGCAAATTAACCCACGAACGGGGCGTCAAATAACCGGAAACACCGTCCGTCTTGAACTTGCCCTGTTGTCATCATTATTCAATATCGCCCGTGTGGAATGGGGAACATGCCGCATGAATCCTGTCGAACTGGTCAGAAAACCCAAAATCAGTAGCGGGCGCGATCGTCGCCTGACTTCAGGAGAAGAACGCCGACTTTCGCGGTATTTCAAAGAAAAAAATCAGGCTCTTTACGTCATTTTTCATCTGGCGCTGGAAACAGCAATGCGACAAGGTGAAATCTTGTCATTGCGTTGGGAACACGTCGATCTGCAACATGGGGTAGCTCATCTTCCAACAACCAAAAACGGTGCTCCACGCGATGTTCCGCTATCCAGGAAAGCCCGTAATTACCTGCAAATGCTGCCGACACAGCTTAACGGTAATATTTTTTCTTATACCTCTTCGGGATTCAAAAGTGCCTGGCGAACAGCACTTCAGGAACTGAAGATAGAAAACTTGCATTTTCATGACCTCCGTCATGAGGCTATCAGCCGATTTTTCGAACTTGGTACATTGAACGTCATTGAGGTTGCCGCTATTTCAGGCCATCGCTCCCTGAACATGTTGAAACGATACACACACCTTCGGGCTTATCAACTTGTCAGTAAACTCGATGCCCGACGCAAGCAAACCAGCAAAATCGCTCCCTATTTTGTTCCCTACCCGGCAACGGTCGAGAACAGAAACGGGCAAGTCGTTGTGACTCTGAGTGATTTCGACCTGGAAACAAGCGCAGCCACAAAAGAACAGGCCATATTTCATGCCAGCGTGTTGCTGCTACGAACACTGGCACAAGCCGCCCAGCGAGGAGAACGCGTCCCTACTCCTGGCGAACTTCCTACAAACATTGATGAACGGGTAATGATTTGTCCATTAACAAATTAGAGGATTCACTTATGATAGAACAACTACAGAGTGATTTTTTATTCTGGATATTTATTTACTTCCTGATAGTAGGTTTGCTTATCAGAAACATTCATCTTACCAGAAAAATTAAATCCATCGAAAAAAACAAAATGTTCCCAGCGGAGGAATATGCTGTCCTGGACATTGAACAGCATATGTCCAATAAATATATTGGGCGGCTAGTAACCCGTTTTATGAAGAGAACTAATGGTGCACCTTTGTTAATTGTGTTTCCAGAATACGATAAAGGAGACAACAATGAAGACAAAAATTCTCCACCATTCCAACTTGTAAAACTAACATCCAACATCAACAATATTAAAGAAATTTATTCCAATGATGACTTAAACTGTTTTCTGAATAATATTTCGGCACAAAAAAATTTATATACAACGCACTCTGGACCTAGCCAGGCATGGATTGAACATGCATATCCTTTGCAACAAGTAACTATTCTCTTACAAGGCACTCGTCATAGTGAAAGGGAAGATATAATCAGTCAACTTGAGATTATTCTTTCCAGACTAAAAAATGGAGAAAATACAGGTTTTGAGCATGACGATGATTTTGGATATTCATTTCAGTATGATGCCGCAGCAGTAGGAAAATCATCATTTTTCGATGAAGCGGCAGGAAGAAAATAAGAATAACGCTCTATCCATTGCACAGACAAATTAACGTTAATCTTTTATGAAAATCTTATTAACAATATTTATTTATCTGCTTACCGCTTTTCAGTCTGCAAATGCAGGTGGAATACCTTATACATTTAACCAGAAAATTCTTCAGGGGAAAGTTATTCGCGTTCTCGATGGCGACACCATAGAAATTAAAACACTACCCGCAAAAATTGTTGTGTATGAAGTTCCGATCCGAGTCCGATTGATAAACATCGATGCCCCTGAAAAGAAACAACCTTTTGGACGCTGGTCAACTAGTCAGCTTAAAACTCTGGTTGCAGGTAAACAGGTGACAGTCTCTTATTCACATAAAGACCGCTACGGACGCATTATCGGTCATGTGTTCACGACGAACGGCACGGATGCCAGCCGCTTTATGGTTCAGTCTGGCGCTGCATGGGTATATGAACGTTACAACGTGGATGAGTCATTACCGGCTCTGCAACGGGAAGCGCAGGAACAAAAACGTGGTTTGTGGGCCGATGCAAATCCGGTTCCACCGTGGGAATGGCGTATCAGAAATTAAGGGGGCAAGAAAATGCATTCTTCTTTTGGTTTGCCATGATTCTGTCTTTTTATCTTTGTGCAATATTAAAGGCTTCTTTTTAACAGGGGGCGGCATGTATGTAATTAATCAACAGACAAGGGACAATAATATTCTTACGTTGCATGATGTTTTTAAAATCTATCAAAATACAGGGGGGCTTCGTCTTGTAAAAACAGAGGAGAATGAAAAGTACATCTCCATTATCATTTGTGGCGTTTTTCGTATTAGAAAAAACAAAAAGAATAACAAAATCACTTTGTGGGGATACAAGCTAAGAGATAAGCACACTGGGGTATGGACCAGAAGAAATTCATTTCCTGGTAAGATTTTTTTATTCTGGTCTAAAAAATCTGCATACGACATGGACGACTGGTTAAAATATGCGATTAGCTACATCATCAAATCATTGATTGAGGCTGGATATTCAATTGAAGACAAACTCTATTTGTTACGCATTGGAGAGGAAGAGGAAAACAGTGAGAGTCGTTATATTTCCACACTATATCCATCCAATGTATATTACTCATATGAGTATGGAATACATGACATTGTTCATTGCCTTGGTAAAATAGCATCATTCAACTACCCCTATAATACACGATATATCAGCAGACATATTTTACTCGCAGAGATAAAAAACAAAATTTATCAGAGAGCATTAAAAATTATAGGGGTGGATAATGAATTTAATGCTTCAAAAGCATTGAGTAAAGCTATATGGATAATGGTAGATAAAAAGATATTTGCACAATATGCCAGAGCTTCACATTGTTCGATAGCTTACAATTCAATTCGTCAGGCATTATTTGAGGACTATCTGGATTTTTCAAAGCGAATCCATATTGTGAATGATATGGATTTTTTCGGATTGTGGCCTATGGTTGGTCGTCTAAGACAACAACATAAAAATGGTCAGTTTATACTATCTGGAAAGACAAAAGAGTTATATGAAAAAATCAGTTTTCCCTGCAAACTTAGTTATGGTGAGTTCAGAAGTTTACGACATGTTAGTTTGTCATTAGTATATGCTTTAAATGATAAACATGATAATGCATCATTCAGATTTACAGTCAGATTATTACGCCATCCACTTATCAAGAACTATCCTGTGAGAGCAATTTACTGGATTATCGATTATATTAGCATTCGAGCTTACTCAGAAAAAGAAAATGATATTTATCGTATATGCTCAAAATGGCTAGAATATCATCGTGATTTATTTAAAAACATTGGCTTTTATGACCGTAATACTGAATCCAGGCAAACATCACGCTGGGAAATGGAAACGAATCAGTTGTGTCATGCAATTGACTGGTTGTTAGCAGAAGAACGGTTAATTCATAAAAACCAGGAGTGGCCTTCTTTCTGGAGACTATCTGATGAATGGACGCGACAAGTGAAGAATAACGTTATTCCCGTAATCCCAAAATGGAAAGGAACTGGGATAAACTGGCAGAAAGTTGATAACGGTGTAAATGAATTAATTACATTTGATGCTCTGTGTCAGGAAGGTCAGGAGATGGAACATTGCGTTGCCAGTTATGCAGACTGGTGTGCATCTGGAGAATATATTGCAATTTCAGTCCTGATGGATAATGAAAGAGCCACTCTTGGACTTTCACGAAAAGAACATGATTTAACCTATCAGTTTGACCAGATGAGAGGTATTCGTAATCAGGCTGTTTCCAGAAACATGCTAATTAAAGGCAGGCATATTTTAAAAATAATCAACTCATCACTAAAAAGATAATGAGTCATCGCATCTCATTACAGCACCGATGACTGGGTGTTTATTCTTTCTGAATACAAAAACTGACTGAAAGATAAGGAAAGAAAGTTTTCTTACCTGTTTGTCTTACGCAATGGTGAACTGGTTCACCATGAGGTCAACAAATCAGAGCTTCTTTGAGAGGTTTAACATGCAATATGCATTGCTTGATGGATTTGAACGAAAGTTTTTGCTGGATGCTCTTGAATTCGGTGTTCTGAAGGACTGGAAAGAAAATCCGGTAAAAGAACTTCCTGATATTGATGAATCTGCTCACCCCTTCCATGTCTGTTATGGTGGATATTTATTAAATCCTGGTGTTTCAGATTCAGATATTAGCAGAAAAATAAAAGACCAGACAGGATTCTGGCTGGCAGCCATTGATGATACCCGCATGGATTGTCATTCAATAGCTTATTATGATATTCACACACTCCCTCTGATTTCGTGTGGTCATCAAAAGATAGTTCCTTTTGCCGCGTTAATAAAAGCTGATGAATGCATCATTTCAAAAATTTCTTCGTATTCTGGTTTTGCCGTAACAGCCTTTTTGAGAATTAAAGACCAGGATATTGCAACTAATATACTTAACCGTGAGGGGATTTTTGCTTTTAATGGCTGTGAACGCAGATTCAGACATCCAGTAAGTGAAGATAACTGGCAACAGGCAGTATCAGAAGAACGTGCTATCCGTTGTGCCAAAAGATTAATTCAATGTAAAGGATAACAAAATGAAACTTTTTATCGCAGAAAAACCCGCAGTAGCGAATGATATTGTTAAGGCGCTTGGTGGCAATTTTACCCGTCATGATGGCTGGTTTGAAAGTGATAATACTATTGTGACTAACTGTTTTGGTCATATTATCGAATCACAGCCCCCCGAAAACTATAATCCTGAATACAAAGAGTGGAAGATTGAAACACTCCCTTTGCGTCTTTATCCCGTAAAATACCAGCCTGTAGAAAGCGCCGAAAAACAGGTTAAAACGATTATTGAGCTTATCAGGCGTGCTGATGTGACCGAAATTATTCATGCTGGCGATCCTGATGACGAAGGACAGCTACTTGTCGATGAGGTCCTGGAATATGCAGGCAACACAAAACCCGTTAAGCGCGTTCTGATCAACGACAACACCCTTCCGGCTGTGAAAAAGGCGCTGGCAAATCCCAAAAATAACCGTGACTTCAGAGGACTCTATCTCAAGGCTCTGGCGCGTTCTGTAGCCGACGCGATATACGGTTTATCCATGACGCGTGCTTACACAATCCCGGCAAAAACTAAAGGCTATAAAGGTGTTTTGTCTGTCGGACGGGTCCAGACACCCGTGCTTGGCCTGATTGTAAATCGCACCCGTGCCAATAAAAATCATAAATCCAGCTTCTACTACACCATGACCGGACATTTTCAACGCGGCGCTGATGTTATCAGGGCGAACTGGAAACCTGGTGAGTTCGCACCGCTGACAGACCGCAAATTGCTTGATAAAACCTGGGCGAATGGAACAGCAACATCACTTGCAGGAAAACCAGCCACAGTTGAAGCGGCAGCAACAGATGATAAAAAAACGGCTGCACCGTTGCCCTTTAACCTGGTACGACTTCAGCAGTACATGAACAAAAAATTCAAAATGACTGCTCAAAAAACGCTGGATATCACACAGCAGCTACGCGAAAAATACAAAGCAATTACTTACAACCGTTCAGATTGTTCATATCTTTCAGACGAACAATTCAGTGAAGCACCACAAATAATCGATGCCCTGAAGTCGGTGTTTGATCAGCCAATGGATATTGATACGACACGTAAAAGCAAGGCATTTAACAGCGCAAAAGTAACAGCGCATACAGCCATCATCCCAACCGTTAGCGTACCGGACGTAAACGCACTGAGCACCGACGAACGCAACGTTTACCTGGCAATTGCACAACACTATCTTGTCCAGTTCATGCCTGAAAAGGCATATCAGGAAGTATCCGTCGCCATTCAGTGTGGTGATGAGTCGTTTTATGCCCGTGCCAGGAAAACTACAGACAGCGGATTTGAAGCGTTTCTTGGTGTGGAAAATGCCGGGGACGATGAAGCAGAAGTCGAAAATGATGATTCCGCTTTTGATCTTCTCTGTAAAATTCGCACAGGAGAAACAGTGACGACAAAAGAAGTGGTTGTGAATGAGAAGAAAACAACGCCACCGCCATTATTCACCGAAGCCACTTTACTTGCCGCGCTTGTTCGTGTCGCAGATTTTGTCACTGATCCAGTGATTAAAAAGTTACTGAAGGATAAAGATCGGGATAAAAAAGACGAACATGGCGGTATTGGTACGCCAGCTACGCGGGCTTCCATATTGGAAACACTGAAAAAACGGAACTATATCACCCTGGAAAAAGGAAAACTTATTCCGACAGATACCGGGTATGCGCTTATTGATGCTCTGCCGGATATAGCTGTTAATCCAGATATGACGGCATTATGGGCGGAAAAACAGACACTCATTGAAAACGGAGAAATGACCATCGAACAGTTCGTTGACGAACTGTACAATGATCTGATACCGATGATCAGTAATGCGAACAGTGCTGAAATAAAAGTTTCCCCCAGCGCGCCGTCTGGTCAGTCACAACGCCTGTCCTCTCCTTGTCCTTCCTGTGGTAAACAGATTGTTATCAGGCCAAAAAGCTATTCCTGTACAGGATGTGAATTTAAGATATGGAAAGATTTCTGCGGCAAATCATTAACCGATAAACAAATTGAAACGTTAATAACAAAAGGAGTTACAAGTGAATTGAAAGGTTTCATTAGTCAAAAAACAAACAAAGAATTTTCAGCAAAAGTAAAACTGGTTGACAAAGCAACCGGGAAACTGGGATTTGAGTTTACACAAAAAAGTAAGAAATAAATCCAGCAGTAGAAATCAAACATCGTTGTAGCTACTATAGGACAAGGATGTTCTTCAGGAATTGTACAATGAAAACAAAACAAGACTGGCTCTTTCAGTTAAGACGTTGCTCAACACTCGACACACTTGAAAAGATTATTGAAAAAAACCAAAACAGCCTCCCCCCTTCTGAGCTTGAGTCGTTTAATGCCGCCGCCGATCACAGGCTTGCGGAACTCACAATGAATAAACTCTACGATAAAGTCCCTCCATCCGTCTGGAAATATGTATATTAGTTTTCATCTATTAATATTAGATGTTTGATCGACACAAACATCAGCAATCCCTATACACCTTTCATAGAATGAATTGAACCCTGTATATAGCCTGTCTGAAATGGATATCTGGCAGGCTATCTTAATAGTGTTATAGGTGGTATGAATGTTTTTCCTCTACGAGACCTACAATTTCTTCTACTACCTGATAAAGTTAATTGTCATTCAGCCACAATATATTTGTGTCTATATGATATTCTTTTTTTTCAATGCAGGGATAGCATATAGCATCACCAATGATATCGAGGATCAAGTATGTCGATGGCTTTTATTCGTAAGTATGTTACATGCTCTGATGATTCCCCCCGCAGTTATCATGCCACTTATCATGCCACCACAGGAAATACTTCAGGAAACAGAGAAAAGGCAGGAACTACATGAATCAATACCCAAAACATGCAAATTAAAGGCACTGGATGCTCAACAAGGTGGTTTATTCGGCGTTGATAAAGATGAATGGGTATTCCCTGACAATAAATCATTCTATCTGCCTGAAAAGTACCGTCCAGAAAACAGGATTACGGAACTAGCCATGATGAAAGAAGGATAAAGACCTATGAAGATATTCAAATTGTTTGTTCTTTGTATCCCCCTTCTGTTTAGTCTTTTTTTCGCTGGCTACGGCATTTTGTCAAAAAATCCATTTGAAACACTACCGTGTCTGTCCGCCAGTGCTTTTTGCCTTTTTCTGTTTGACATACTGAGGCGATCATTTATGAAGTGAGGTGTCTTGATGTTAACGTTGAGGTTGAGAAAGTTTTGTTGGTTCTTATAATTATAGACCGGATTAAATCATGAAAGAATACGAAAAAACGGCTTTAATATATTCCTTAAAGGAAAGCAATACATTAGTTCTTCGGATTATACTCATCTCTATTTTAGTTGTCGGGGTGATTTCAGGCGCGGTATACTTATATAACTTAGCGATCTCGTTGTTTGATTCAAACCCGACGTCTGTGCAATTCACCGTTTGCGGAGTAGGCTGTTTTATTGCTCTATTACTTCAATGGATATCTAATGTTGATGCAAATTACAGAGAAAGAATTGGGGAGCAACCAAGTACAATAAAAAACATTGTACAATATTTATTTGCAGCCATTATTATCATTAGTTTCATTACAATGGCATTAACAGCCTCATTAGTCTTAAAAGACTCGTCCAACATATGGCTCAACATTACTTTTATTGCATTATTACTGTCCATTTTTGTAGCTGTTATTTCTGTTTGGGGTTGATTTTTTTTCTTAAAAAGCCCGAAAACCGGGCTTTTTTCTTAATTAGTGCATGTCCTGTGAATTGTCACGCTGTTGCTGCAATTCCAGATGTTCTTCTCTGGCCTGGACAAATTGTTTTCCAAGAGCATCTTCTGCCATTTCACGAGTGAATCCGTGATTAAGCAAATCGGATTCGGCCTTCTCCCTTTCGAACTTCAGTCCTTCCCCTCTGAACTTGTCCTCAAAGCGATCAATTGCCTCAAGAATCTTGCCGTCTTCCGGCGTGCAATCCCGTCCCTGTGCTTTCTCAATTTCATGACGCTCCACGCGTTCAGCATTTTTCATTACAGCGTCAATCCCCTGAGAAATATGTTCAGACTCGACGCGATAAATGACAGTATCGCGCTTATTGAGATCATGTAGCTCGCATTCAACCCGGCCCCACTCAATAGCATCCTTGAGAGAGCTGAAATCTTTTATTTCAGCATTCAGGCCTTCATGTGTTGAGAAATAGACATAATCCTTCTGTTGTTCCAGTTTATTCACATTTTCAATAGCCCTTGTACTGAAATGGATACCTGTAATTACCGGAACACGAGCCGATGTTTGGTCCCCCGTTAAAACTTCAGAAGGTGTTTTTCCAGTGATCGCGGCAAATTGCTGCTCCGTAACATCCACTCTGGCAACTGCATCACCACGCTCTAAGCCATGCTTACCAGCGACCGCAAGGTGATAAAGACCACCTTCCCCCCTGGTAATTTCCGCCTCCACAACGATATCCCCATTGCAGGAACTGAACTGAGAACGGTCTTTAACCAGGAAGTTTTCAAGCCCGGAGATCATATGCTCGTTAGCTGAAATACTGGCGAGTATCTCTTCTGGTGATTCCTGGTACGTCTCCTGCACAGCAGCCTGCTCCTGTTGAGAAGAAAGCTGCTCATGAATCAAAGCCTGTGTTCTGTCAATACCTAACTCATTAACAATTTTGCAGAATTCTTTTGCGTCGTTTTCATTATCAAAACTGGCAACGTCAAAAATATCATCGCTGTCTCCAGGTACATGCCCCAGCACTTCCCAAATCTCATTTTCATCACTATCCAGAGATTTCAAATAGCCAAATTCACCATTTGTGCCTTTACTAAGCATCTGTGAATCCAGGGTGTTTGCCCTGGTAATAACACCAGGATCATATGAAGATGTGGCCTGTGCCTGCTCTGTAGCCTGTGCCTGCTCTGTAGCCTGTGCCTGCTCTGTAGCCTGTGCCTGCTCTGCGACCTGTGCCTGCTCTGTGGCCTGTGCCTGCTCTGTGGCCTGTGCCTGCTCTGTGGCCTGTGCCTGTTCGGTAGCCTGTTCCTGTTCGGTGGCCTGTTCCTGTTCGGTGGCCTGTTCCTGTTCGGTGGCCTGTTCCTGTTCGGTGGCCTGTTCCTGTTCGGTGGCCTGTTCCTGTTCGGTGGCCTGTTCCTGTTCGGTGGCCTGTTCCTTCAATGCATCACCTTTCTCTATTCTGGATTCGGACTCCTGGCTATTTTCCTGTGTTTCCACCTGCTCAAACTTATTACCCTGAAGTTCTGCTTTTAATTCCAGCATCATCTGTTGATACTGCTCCGGGCGTAAAATAATCTTCATGTCCTGCTCTGCGGCAACTTCAGCGCACATTTTTTTGAAATCTTCAGAGCCGGTAAGTTTGAGTACACCACCAAACTTTTCCCTGGAATACTCAAGCATTATTCCGATCTCTTCTTTTGAGGGATTTTTACCCGCAACGACAAAGTTCCCTTTGTCGGTAAAGACAGGCTTTTCCGATTCCTGATCGCGATAAACAATCCTGGAATCCTGCTTATCCATCACAAGATCTTTTAGTTTGGAGTTAACCTTTTTCGCCTCTTCTAAGCGGCGCTGGGAATCCACCGCTTTCTGAAGCGAAAGTTCGGGTTCGTCAGCAGAAATGGCGTTGATTTCATCGAAGTTGAGATAGCTTTTGAGACGTTCAAGGGCTTTCATTTCATCTTTATCCTTATGCCAGTCAGCATGATATTGACGAATTATGTGTCGCCCCTCTGTGTCGAGTTCAGAAAGACGCTCAAGTGTGGTTAGTTTTTTGTAAACAATCACACCCACGGCAATATCACGCTGTTCACGTGGTATTAACTTCAACTCGCGTCTCATCTCTCGCAGATCATTATACAGCTTGCCACGCTCAAACCTGATAGTATTTCGTAATGTTTTTTCCGATAAATTCAGTGAGTTAAGACGCTCACGGGCTTCATGATGCGTAAGGCGTCTGTAGGTTGGATAGCGCGTATATGGCGTGTTTTCTAACTGCTGTGAATAAACTTCAAGCAGAAAGGATTTCGCATCTTTCCAGGCAAGATTAATATGCTTTGTCAGAAAATCAGATGCGTTCATATTACGATTCCCCACAGAAAACCGGGGGGAGCCGTCCTTTGCTGTTCTGATTTTATGCTGCGCTGGAATAATATTAAAACGCTCGGCGGCAGAAGACAGAAACCTGACAGGATCAATATTTCTGCGAATTTCTGCCATCGTTGTAATTTCGTTTTTCTCTGCCGCCTCATTCAGAGTCTGAAACATCGTTTCACACAAAAAAGAAGAGCGTTCAAGACTTTTTATTCCTGACTCTGTGAATTGTCTATCATAATCCCGTCGCACATCCTGACCAGGATGTTCTCTTTGCGGTAATTGCTCTGCCAGATCACGCTGCGAAATATCTGACAATACACTGATAGAGTCGGGTCTTGTGAATCCATTGATTCCGTAAACCATACCGCGTTGGGGCATACGTGACAATCCGACTGTTGCTTCAGATTGACGGATTCTGGCAAACTTTTTAGGACACGACTTGTAACCTCCCGCTCGTCCTGACGTTTGCTGAGAATTTCTTTCGTTAAGTTTTTCTCTTGAGTCATATTCTTTTATCCTCTCTTTCAGAAATTCAATCTGCTCTGCTTCAGATAAACTTGTATAGTCCTTACGAACGCTGGCGTTGAGAAAAACATGTTTAATCTCGTGACTGGTTTTGTTTACCCAGGTATTGAGACGTTTTTCTATTTGCTTAGGCGTAGGTTTTTGAAGAGTCAACTTTCCCTCTTCAATATAGTTTTTACGAAACAACGGGCTTTTCAGATTAGTGAACTTTTTATCTCCCGGTAACTTAACAGCAATATATTCACTGGCCTTTCCTTCATTTCTTATCCTAACCTCACCATATTCTGCAACAATCTGTTTGAATACAGCATAATCACTTACTTTTTCTTTTTCAATTCGATAATTCAATTCATTCTTAAATGCAGAATTACGCTCTACATCAAGATCTGCTTTTACTCTCTTTAAAATAACACTATAATCACTATTTTTTCTCGGAAAGTCCTTCGGGCTGGCAAGATTATATTTATTGTTAATATGCTCCTGTATTGCATCTAGCTGTTCGATAGTATGACCTTTCCCTATAAGGCCAACAGGATCAAGTTTATCTCCTGTAACTAGATTAACCTTTGGAATGACAATATGAATATGAGGCTTTCTTTCAATTAACTCTCCTGTACTATTATCCTGAATATGCCGGATTTTTGGCAAATGTGCTTCAGCATAGAAAGAATATTCTTCAGGATGATAAGCATTCATCAATAATTTTTTATAATCATCCACAACCGCCTTTAACATTTCATTTGATACGTGACTTTCATGAAAAGACAACGTAATGTGCAAATAACGGTCCTGTTTGTTGTCTTCAATAGAATTGATAATCTTATCTGTAGTCTGGAGATCACCATCAAGAACAACACGATGATCAAGTTCATCACGTGTGTACTGACGTTCTGCTTTGCGACCATTTATCAGGTAATCAACAATACCGTCATTACCACCACCATATCTGACAATCATTTGGCTATCTCCTGAAGGCGATCACGAATACCAATCAGCACATTTAAAATCTTTTTATAAAGCGCCTCTGATATAATACCCTTTAAATGATCTGAGTTTAAGCGGTGAGCTATCTGGTTAATATTATTCCCAGCCCAACTTAACTGAGAAAGACACCGTTTGTATTCCGGGATATGGCGTTTATCTGATGTGTAGTTTTTTATTTTACCAATAGTAAGCAGCCTGAAAAATTCAGACTTACTAATTTCAAGCTCTCTGATTGCTCTGTCAAATGGAGCATACTCTTCTTCTGTAAGTCTGAATGTCACATGAACACTTTTGTTGGCTTTTTTCTTCATAAGTCCTCAAGGTTCGTAGAACCGCACTAGAACGGCTGCGCCGTTCGGGGTTGCAAAGGGGCGTCCCCTTTGGCACAAGCATTGTAACATGCCCGGAACGGGCTTGTGTACAAAGCTTATCGTGCCTGTGTTTTAGCAGAACAAAAAAATGCCGTGCATACAGCCCACACAATGACTCACATAATAACCCACAACCAAAAACACACAACCCACACAATCACCCACACTTTAACCCACAAAAAAGACCACACCCCCATTGACAACCCACAAAACAACCCACATAATCACCCACACAAACGGCGAGCAAATTGCTTTAAATAAGGTATTATGCCAATGTAGGAGGTAGAGAGAGAGAGGAAATGTAACAAATGAAAAAGATCGAGAGTTTATTATCTCCAATATGCGAGGCTATAAACGAAACAAAATCGAAATCAAAGCAGGCTGTCTTCAATATGTATTTGCAAAATATACTTGAAGCAAAGAAATATTATACATGGGAGCAAATAGCTGATTACATAAACAACAACACCAAGACAGAACTAGCCCAAAAGACTTATATAAATATGACAGAGAGGGCTAAAAAAAGACAAAAATGCACTGAACCAAAAGAACAGGCAAAAACCATAGATGTAATTGTTCAGAATGAAGCTAAAGGCGATGAACCGAGAGGGGGGGTAAAAGGTTTTTTTTCAAACATTAGTGAGAACAAAAAAGAAATAGAGCACGATCCAAGTGCTACGAATGAAAAATTTATAAATAAATATCTTTAAGTAAAGGAGCATTATAAATGAAAAACTCAATCAATTTCATCCTTCAGGGTAAAGGTGGTGTTGGAAAATCATTCGCGACCGCAATACTGGCACAATACTTTATTGATGAAAATCACATGGATAATATCGTAGTCGGTGACACAGACCCGGTTAATACAACTACGGTTAAAGTAAAAAGATTAAATGCAGATTTGATACAAATCACTGAAAACAGCAAAGTAATACAATCCAAATTCGATCCAATGTTCGAATCGATGCTGACCAATAGTCAGAATACTTTTGTTATTGACAATGGCGCATCTACATTTTTACCGTTAATTCAGTATTTCAATGATAACTGTGTTATGGACATGTTTGAAGATGTAGAACAAGACGTTTATATCCATACTGTTATCGTTGGTGGACAAGCTCTTGCGGATACCTTGCAGGGATTTGAAGAACTGAAAGAACTGGTTAAAGGAAGTAAGGTAAAACTTATTGTCTGGATAAATGAATTTCAGGGTATTCCAGCACTTGAAAATATCCCATTAATAGAAACTAAATTCATTGAAAAAAACAAGGATGTAATCGCTGGCGTTGTGGTTATTCAGGACAGAAAAAGTGATGCCTTTGCCTCTGACATCAAAGAGCTAACAGAAAAATCACTAACACTGAAAGAAGCTCTTGAGTCCGACCATTTTGGATTAATGGCTAAATCACGATTAAAACGAGTCTTCAATGACATTTACAAACAATTAGATAGCATCTATGACGATGAATACGGTGAATAATATGAGTACAGTTAATCAGCCAGAATTAAAACAGCCTGAAAAGGCTGTTTCCAGTGAAGATATTGATAATTTTATTGTTGATGTATTCAAGGAGACAGGGCATAAAATATCAAAAGACGATCCAGTTATTTCATTAATTTTTCTGAACCAAAAGATACAGGAAAAATTCAGCAATGAGTTACAAGCTAACTTCACAGCCCTGTCTGAGGGCTTCAGACAGGTCGTTTCATCTGTAGAAAATGACTATATTCAAAGATTCAAGAATATTGTTGAGACGTGCGGCGATCTGGATAATGAAATAAAAGAAAAAGTAGAAGAGGGAAAAAACGATCTAAAAGAAACAAGTGTTGAGGTAAAAGAAAAATTAACAGATGATATTATTGAACTCATATCTGGAATTAAACGCAACCAGGAAAAAAACAACAAATTATATGAAGAAAAGTTGAAGTCATTATCTAAGGCTGTAAAACCCTTCAGTACAAGAACAGCCATTGCAATTTGTGCCTTGTGCACATTATGCCTGTCTGCGGCATTTTCTGGCGCAACCTGGTATGTTGCACAACATGAAAAAGAGGCAAGCCTGCGCTTCTATGCAAGAGCTTTTCTTGATATGAAAAAAATAACTGAAGAGAGCATGAGAAAATTACCAAAATCAGACCAGCAAAATATAAAACTCAAACTAGACGAAATTGATTCAAGAAAACCATAGATATGAAAAGGAGTCACTAATGACAACTTTTACCGACGACGACAAGAAACTAATTAAAGAAATCAGGGAGCGAATCGGCAGCCTGGACGTGCGAGACAATATTGAGCGTCGGGCTTATGAAATTTCTCTGGCATCGCTGGAAGCAGAGCCAGTTATGTTCTGTATATCAGGACAAAATGTAGATTCAGAAGAACATGTATCAACCAGCAAAGCGGTTGTTGATGCCTGGGTTGAAGAATGGAATCAGGTTGACAGAACTCCTGGCGAGCCACTGTACAAAACTGTGCCACTCTACCATCACCCCGCCTTGCCAGCGTCGGTAGTGCCTGAAGGACTGGTTAAAGCAGTGCGTTTCTATGAGCAGGTAAAAAATGAGAATCCGCCAGTTGGGACTGGTGCGTGGAAAGACGCTGTTGACTGGGTACTCGAAGAGGCTTGTCAGGCTGTAAATACATGCATCAAAGGATGAACGATATGGCAACCAACAATCGTAAAGCAAAGATGCTAATTTCCCGTGTATACAGACTTTGCTACCCCAGCCAGTGGTTGAGAGTTAGCAATCGCCGTGTGGTGTTGTTCTCATTTTCTGGAATTGCCAGAGAGGGAGTCAAAGATAAGCGTAGCGCGGTGCAAAACCGCTGGAAAAACCACTGTTATCTGCGCACTAAAGGAGAGTGAGATGGCGTTAACACACCGCGAACTCTGTCAGATTGCGTACAAGTTCCTTAAGCGCAACGGGTTCAAGGTTTGCTTTCATGACCGCTTTATAGCTGTAACCAGTACCGGAGAACAGCCAGATGCTATGGGATTCAGAAATTCAGCATCATGCTTGATAGAGGCGAAGTGTTCTCGTGCTGACTTGTTGGCAGATAGAAAAAAGCGTTTCCGTAAAAATCCGTCTCTTGGAATGGGCGACTGGCGATTCTTTATTAGTGAGCCGGGAATTATTTCAGTTGAGGATTTACCTCCCGGCTGGGGATTACTTCACGTTGTTAACGGAAGAGTACGGAAAGTACATGGATGGCCCAAGGGGAATTGCTGTTGGGGTAATCCTGACGATAAGCCATTTACTGGGAATAAGCAGGTTGAATGCGATTACATGTTATCTGCATTAAGGCGCATGGAGCTAAGAGGACACCTTAATGAAATATATGACGGTGTAATTGTTAATAAGAAAGAAGGAAACGCGGCATGACAACTTTAACCGACAAAGAAATGATTAAAGAAATCAAAGAGCGCATAGGCAGCCTGGACGTGCGAGACAATATTGAGCGCCGGGCTTATGAAATTGCTCTGGCATCGCTGGAAGCAGAAGCGCCAAATTTGCCGGGTGGTTTCACAATTGAAGAAGCAAAAGAATTACACGAAAATCTGGTAAAAAGTCACGTAAGCAAGGCTTTAAGTGGCGAAAAAATGAAAAAAGAAAATCGTGATGCCGATTTGCGCTGGATTCATGGCGTAATAGTTCAGGCCGCGTGGTTTGTGAAAGCATCACTAGGGCAGAATGCATAGTGCGTACCTGCTTTTCTCCTGGCAACGGTGGATCTTCCGCTTCCTCGTCACTCGCTCGCTATGCTCGGTCGCTGGACTGCGGCGAGCGGTTAGCTATCAAAAAAAATCCCCGCACAACGCGGGGATAGTTTTATTTATATGCAAGTTCATGACGTGCCGCCTGAGCCAGAAAATGGCTACGATCTTTGTATACGCCACCACTTTCTCTCACATATCCATCAATACGACGAATCAATACATCAGGCAATGAAATATTAATACGTTGTTGTTTGCCCTCAATTTCTGACAAATCAACATCAATTACAAACCAGCTATCACAGTGGTTATAATTTGGGTTGGCGGAATAAGTCAAACACCCTTCATCATGAATATCATCAACAGAATGAGCACCGCTTATTACCATCTCTTCCACGATTGCCAATATCGCTTCACGCGCCATTGCGGGTATTTCTGCCTGAGAATCAGCAGCAGAAACACATCCAAAATCAAAGCAATCAAAAACCGGAACAGTGATACCGTATGCTGTATGATCATCTTTCGGTGTTTCGACACCAACAGAAAAGAACATGGCTACCTCCAAAGTCGGCGGGGATTAAATCCCCGCCATTTTTTTGATCGATCTGACAGTACCTAGCGGCAAGTCCTTTTTAGGATGAGGAACAGGAAAAGTTTTTCCTGTTATTGGCGACCACCATATCTGGTGACTGCTTGCCTTATGCCGTTTCAACTCGCAACCAGCAGCTATCAGTTCTTTCAACAGGTCAGCAGATTTCATATGTCCTCCCTAACCTGAAAACAATTATACACACGCATACACACAAAAGCAAATTATTTCATTCGCATGACTTCTGAACCACACTGTAAAGACAGATAGATCTTTACAGTGTAAATCATTTATCCGGTTTTATCGCTGTGCATGTGATAGATAGAAAATTCATATAGTATTTTACTATATGATAACTGATTGACACTTTTAACTGCTCATCCCATCATTTACATCGTAAAGACAAATACAGCTTTACAATGTAAAGCTGCATGATTAAACACTCCGTGTCCCAAATAAGGAAAGAAAATGGCTCAACCAACCCCAGAAAAGATACTGGCAATCATAGATGATCATGATCGCGCACAAAAAAAACAACGCAACAAAAACGTCTTCATTTATTTATGTCTCTGCTTGGCAATTATTGGAGTGGTCGCGCATTCCTTTATATCAACGTTTCGTCTTGATGGTGTAGCCGTCCTTACAATGCTTTTGGGCGTGTCCGCAATCGCATTTTTTCTACATTATGTAGAATCAGGGAAAGGCCAGATTCTTAGTAGTGACCGCATATTATCCATACTCGATAAAACCAAAGATCACCCCACAATTCGACGTAAAGTTGTTAATCGCTTGCTCTCTGGTTCAAAACTCACGGGTAAAGATGAAGAGTACATATTCAGTGAACTGAAAAAGGCTGAACAAAGCAACGAACGTGAAAAGAGATTGCAAGCAATTAAAGAGTACACATCGTAATACAATGCAAAGCATCACTTGTAAATACAACACACTACATCGTAATACCAGAAAACACCAACGCCTGCGAGCAACAAAAAGGGGCGATTAAGCCCCTGCGCGATGATTAATGACTTCTTTTTCCAGTGCCTAGCTCTGGATCAAGCCTGACGTTAAACACACCTTTAAAGGGCGCGTCAGGCTCCTTTCCGTCCTCCACACAGGACTGTAAATACAAATCAACCGATGTTTTAAATTCCCGTTCCAGGTCAGCTAATGTTTCTGCCTCAAAAGTCACCAGATCACGAATAAATGCCAGCTTTCCATGCAGGAAATTATTTTCAAAATCCGGCTCAACCGTACCTAAATATCCTTTATATTTAAAATGTTTCATAAAACCCCAGCCTCTTTCAAGAAAAGTTATCAGATAGAAGGGTGAAAGAAAATACCAGGGAGCAGCGAGGCCACATACCCCTAAGCGCAGCGCAACCGACGGAAAACGCACCACACTGTAAAGACAATAAAATCTTTACAGCGTAAAGCCAAATATGTAATACAACGCGCAACACAATAAGAAAGGGAGAGCATGACACTCTCCCCATATATGACTCAAACTAAAGCATTATCCCGGTTATGCGCCCACCAAATGATTTCGCTAATAACCCATGCTTCTATCGCGGGTGTTTTTACAGGTTCCCCATTTACAATGCGGTTTGCAAGCTCTATCATTTCACATACTGACATTTGAGAATCTCCAAAGATGCATCTGTCATTTGGTAACAGGCTGCCCCACAGCCTGTTACCAACCCCAAATTAGTATTTGCTGATTACTTTACCCTCCTTAATCATTTTTATTAGTTCCTGTTCAGAATATTCTTTTCCGTGTTCCAATGTGGAATATATATCGCCAATAGTCCATACCCCACACTTTTTAATTTCTGCATTTAGCCAGGATTCATGCAGAATAAACAACGGTTCGCAATCATTTCCTTTTTCATAAACATAAATAGATTCGGTATCATTTCCAGAATCAGAAGTACCAACGACTTTTTCTATATCGAAATGTTTTTTTAGAAAAGTTGTGAAATGCATTTTCATGCTCCTGCCGCTGAGCGGCTTTGGTGGTTGGGGACCATCCCCTCCCGATGTGTTTATAATAGGTCAGAACTGACCTATTATCAAGTATTTTCCCCTCCATTCTTCAAAAAAAACACCATCAAATACATATAGTTATATTCATGTGATGCCCGACAGGGCATGGAAGGGGCGAAAGAAAATACCAGGGAGCAGCGGGGCCACATCGCCCCGAAGCGCGGCGCAGCCGCTGACGAACATACCAGGATGCACAGGGCCATCCCTTCGCCCTGCAAAGCCAGGACAGACCAACAGCCTATGATCATGCTGATTTGCGCCGCAGAATGCCGCAGTTAGCGCGAGCGCCAGCGAGTTTACGCCGTCCTGGTGCATTGCAGCAGGGCGGGGCGCTGTACTGCGCGTGTGAGCGTCAGCGAGCTACGGGCGCAATTGCTCATTGTTCAATGCAACTGGGGCTATTAAGTCCAGCCATAAATTCAGTTATGTTTTTTGTAGCTTATTCCGTGATTTCGTCATACGTTAATTCTATTTTCATCTTAATATTCCTTAATTACTTCCAGAATCAGAATTCTTTTTATTCCTTTTACAAAGTACATAATCAGGGTGTTCTCCAGCTAAAAGCAGAAGAAATTTAAACTCTACTGGTGTAAGTGCTGTACCGCTTGCAGTTCCGACAGGTTCTTCTTTGCGACGCCAGGTACGCGGACTCATGCTGAATATTTCAGCACATTCTTTCTGTGTCAGGCCAATTTTTTGCCGCAGACGTTTAATGTTTTCTGGTGTGTTTTCATTTGGCATTTTTTCCCTCACTCATTTCCTGAATCATCATAGAAACAATTTCTTTATCATTCTCTCTTAATCCGTCGCTGGCAAAGTCGATAGTGTCGAATGCCTCCTCATGAAAAACAAGATCAGCAACAGTTTTCACCGTTGCTTTCGTTTTTCCTAAAGTCGCAGACTTAGAAAAAGTTTTTACTCGCTTCACCAGATGAAACGCATCACCTTCTTTATTCAGATAATATTGTCTGTCACCTTTTCTTATCTTCATATCAAGATAGTCTCCCCTTTTAACAGTAAAGGGGCATATAGCCCCTTTCTTTTAACTTTTTCCGGTAATCAAATCGACATCTTCCTGATAAAGTTCCCCAAGAGCCGGAACAACGCCCTTTTTATAATCACGGATATTATGGCAGTCTGTAAAAATGACGACATAAGCCTCGCCTGTTTTTTCATGTTTAAGGCAAATTGTGCAAAGCGTCACGCGCACAACAGAAAACACATGACCAGTTGTAGAGACGATAACAGGAAAAGTAGATTGTTTCATATTTAATCTCCTGCCGCTGAGCGGCTTTGGCGATTGGGGACCATCCCCTCTCAATGCATTAATAATAGGTCATAAATGACCTATTATCAAGTATTTTCTAAACGAGTTTTATTGAAAAATCATTTTCAATAAATTCATCTAACATCTTTAATATACCAGCTTTATTTACGAAATCATCCTCCATAATTTCGATACTTGCTGATATTTCACATGTAAACTGAATGCTCCTGTCAAATCCCGCAATCCCAGCTAATGCAGACAGCATATGATAATTATCAATATTTATATTACCAATAAGAACTTTCATTTATCCTCCTGATATGGGGGGAATCCCCCCATATTAAAAATTACAATCTGGTTGCAAGTCCGGTTTGTTCATTAAACAAACATTCAAGCTGATCACAATAAATATTATCAAATTTTGATATTTCTTTTACTGTAGCTCCACGGACACGGGAAAATGTCACCAGGTATGTATCAGAGAAGGTTAATTTGATTTTAACCAAATTAATTCCCTTCATTGCAAAATTTGAAGGCAAACGAAAGCAAAGACCACACTCACCATTTTCATCAAAACAGGCAAAGTTCTTTGCGCCTGTCATAGCAATAAAGCGGTTTCCACCAAGCTGATTAAGAATTTCAGTAGCAACAAATTTGGCGTGGTTTTCCATTTTTAAGCTCCTGCCGCTGAGCGGCTTTGGTGATTGGGGACCATCCCCTCTCGATGTGTTTATAATAGGTCAGAACTGACCTATTATCAAGTATTTTTTCCTCCTTTCTTTAAAATAAATATCGTTAAATACAAATATTTACATTCATGCAATGCCCGGCAGGGCATAGAAGGGGCGAAAGAAAATACCTGAGAGCAGCGGGGCCACATCGCCCCGAAGCGCGGCGCAGCCGCTGACGAACATACCAGGATGCACAGGGCCATCCCTTCGCCCTGCAAAGCCAGGACAGACCAACAGCCTATGATCATGCTGATTTGCGCCGCAGAATGCCGCAGTTAGCGCGAGCGCCAGCGAGTTTACGCCGTCCTGGTGCATTGCAGCAGGGCGGGGCGCTGTACTGCGCGTGTGAGCGTCAGCGAGCTACGGGCGCAACATTACATTGCTGCATTCGCCTGGCATTCTCCACGCCTTGAAGGACGGAGTTTTACTGCGCACCAAATAAAAAAGGGGCGATTAAGCCCCTGTATTCACTATTAACAATTTAACATGGTTGCAGGGGATACCCCCTGCAACTATTTTCTTAGTAGTATGATGTGAACTCGTGTTTTTCTTCCGGTGATCCTTTATATGCTGTTTCGAATGACTCAATTTCAATTGCTGGCGTACTGTAATAATCACGCACTCGCCGTTTTAATGGCTCACCACAGAAATCATTGAGTAATGGGGTCTTATATCCGCTCATTGAATGGGTCCGATGAACCGAAGCGCGAATCTCCTGAACAGTTACGGTTTTTTTGCCATGAACAGAAATAACCTGATAGAAATTAACGTTCGTTTGCTCATATCCCCAGGAAGATACAAACACATCGCCAACAGAAACAGTGCCGTTATTAAAAGTTAATGTTTTCATTTTTATCTCCTGCCGCTGAGCGGCTTTGGTGGTTGGGGACCATCCCCTCCCGATGTGTTTATAATAGGTCAGAACTGACCTATTATCAAGTATTTTCCCCTCCATTCTTCAAAAAAAACACCATCAAATACATATAGTTATATTCATGTGATGCCCGACAGGGCATGGAAGGGGCGAAAGAAAATACCAGGGAGCAGCGGGGCCACATCGCCCCGAAGCGCGGCGCAGCCGCTGACGAACATACCAGGATGCACAGGGCCATCCCTTCGCCCTGCAAAGCCAGGACAGACCAACAGCCTATGATCATGCTGATTTGCGCCGCAGAATGCCGCAGTTAGCGCGAGCGCCAGCGAGTTTACGCCGTCCTGGTGCATTGCAGCAGGGCGGGGCGCTGTACTGCGCGTGTGAGCGTCAGCGAGCTACGGGCGCAACAACACACCAGGCAAAATCGCATCCTGAAAAGTTACCCTGTAACATACACACAATGTAAAGCACAAAAAACAATTACAACGTAAAGACACAAATATCTTTACAACGTAGGCATAATGAATACAATGTAAAGACAAATAAACCTTTACACTGTATATCCGAGGTTTCTATGGGGAGAGCATTACTTGTCGCATCAGATAAAGGCGGTGTAGGAAAAAGCACCACAGCAACAAACCTGGCTTCTTATCTGGTAAATAATTCACGAACGGTCATCATTCTGAAGACCGATAAAAACAATGATATTCTTAGCTGGAATGAAAAAAGAAAGCAGAATGGCTTATTACCGGTTCCTGTTTATGAAGAGTATGGCGATGTATCAGAAGTCATTAAGCGCCTGAAAAAAATATGTGAAGTGCTGATCATTGACTGTCCAGGGCATGACAGCAAGGAATTTCGCAGCGCCTTAACTGTAGCTGACATTCTGCTTACTCTCGTTAAGCCGTCTTCAGATTTCGAAGCAGAAACGCTGACTCATGTAACAGAAAAAGTTCGCACAGCTCAACAGATCAATCCAGACCTGCAACCCTGGGTACTTTTCACGAGAATTAACACGACAAAACCACGCCACAGAAAAGCAGCGATTGATCTCGACAAGTTACTCCGGGAGAACCCGGTGTGGATACAGCCACTTCGTACACGTATTTCAGATTTAGATATTTTTGAAGCGGCCTGTAATGAAGGCGCTGGCGTTCATGATGTACGTCGCGCATCCAGCCTTTCTACAGCTAAAGCACAAATAGAGCTTTTGGCGCAAGAGTTAGGCATCAATCCCTAATGGATGTAATACGATCGCTTTACATCATTAGCTTTACACAGTAAAGCTAATGTAACACACGAAAGGTGATATAATGGCTCTTGACTTGAAAACTCCGGTAATACCAGGACAAAAAACAGAACAAACCAATGCAGACACAGCCCGATTCATCAATGAAGCTACCCGCAAAAAATCGGGAGCAACTAAAGTGACCAATGTCCGGCTTGGGGACGTTTACGAAGATATTCTGGAACGGGAAGCACTGCGAACAGGCCAGACAAAAACAGCAATAATGAAAGCGGCTCTTGCAGCTTACGAACACGGCCTGGACGAAAACGGAAAAAATCACTGGATTCTACAGTCAGCCAGGCTGAAATGATAAAGCCCTTCGGGGCTTTATCCCTTACGTTTTAATTGTTTCTTCTCGCTGGCTTTCTTACGGGCATCGAGAACCAGTTGCGCATAAGTTGCGTGTGCTTTTTTTACTGTACCAGCAGGTTTCCCGTAAAGGTCGTAACGTGTTGCGCCTGGTACAGTACAATTCTGAAGATATTGCCACCGGAACGTCATCACCTGAACCGCACAATTCCACTCTTCAATCGTCAGATCCACATCCGGGTTATCCGCCAGGTATTTCTCAACGTCCTGGAGAATCCCGCTTTTCAGGGGCAAGTTCTTTTTTTCGTCTGTCCATAGTTCAGGAAAAACAGCACGAACTTTATTGAAACACTTTTCAAAATATTCTTTCGGATATTTTGGGGGAAAAGTGATTTGTTTTTTCAAATACCAGGGCTGAGGCTGCTTTTTACGTGTTTTCTCTGCTACAGCATCTTTCTTCTGTACTTTCTTGTTTTCATTAACTGCTGATTTTTGTACTTCCTGCGGCTTTTCATTCACCACAGGATTTTCTGGCATGACCAGAACGCGGCGTTTTTTGACCACAATCACGGGTGTTTTTTTTGGCTGCATACTCGCCTCAATAATTGCTGTCATATTGACTAATTATACCATTTTCAGCAGTTAATATCCTGAAAATACATGGAAAAAGGGGGTATCCGTACAGAATACCCCCTTTGTAAAGGCGCTTAATGCCAGAACCACATCATCCCCAAAAAGGCGGGCTTTCGCCCGCCTCCGGGTTGCTACTTACCGTTGGATTCGTAAGCCAGACTTGCCGTAACCTCCCTGTCTCCGTCTTTCAGCCGGACCTCGCACAAACGATTCCGGGTCAGATACGTGAATATTAACAATGTGCAGCACACGATTAATAAACACCAGGTCAGGGCGTTTTTCGGCTGTTTCATGGCCTTCTTCTCCTTGCGTAACGCGCGGTAAGAGGCTATCCTGATGTTGTTCAAGCATTGGGATCGCCTCGTGGGTTAATGAAAAATTAACTACGGGGCTTTCTTCTTTCTGCCGCACAACAAGATACAAACCACCTTTTCGCCATGAGGCAGAAAGCCTCAAGCGCCAACAGCATTATATATTGACCAGGAATTAAATTCCCAGCTTTCGGCGTGGACTATACAGTGTGTGATTCACCACGATGAATCCTTTGTTGATCCACTGTGTGACCTGCGCAGGTTGAACTCCGGTCAGCCTGGCGAACGATGCCTGATTCCCCCGATAGAACTTGTTGATGTATTCAATCAAAGGCATTTTTTAATTCTCCGAAACAACGCAAAATCATATAGTAATTTACTATATGATTTTTATTTCGCAAGTGATTAACTCATCGGATTTCTTTGTAGTTAACGAAACGTTAAATTTAGTTTGTGCCTGGAATGGCGCGCAAGAAGCACACTAGCATTATTATTTTGATCAAAACGCTATTTCCCCCCGTCATTGGGGGCTTTCTTTTTTGATGCCGCGCCAGCGGCATGGAAGGCGGCACTCTGTTGTTTTATATGGCACAGAGCTAAACCGCCGAAGCCCGGCGTAAGCCGGTACTGATTGATAGGTTTCACCTTACCCATCCCCATCCTGCTAAGCCATACCCGCTTTCAGCCATGAAATAGCTTTTGTGCGCGGTCGGAGTGGTCCCGACAAGGGTTTACCCGCAGTCGGGGCGTATCTCCGCGTTAGCGGACCGTCAGGGCCGCTTACGAGCGTGTATTTGGTACTTCCAGCCAGAAGGCTGACAGCGATGATATTTCTTAGTTACAACATCCATTATTGAAAGCGATGTTGTTCCCGCCCTTTGGGCGGGGGCGGCGGCGCTTTGCAGTGATGGGTTGGGCGCTGTTGCTGAGTATTTGCAGTGTTTTTTGGAGGGTTGGAGGGGCTTTGTTTTTCATTGGGCAGAAGTCCATATGCCCGCCGCGAAGCGGTGGGAGGTACTTTTATATTCTGAGCGGCGCGGCGGTAGCCGCTGCAAGCGAAGGCATTTTTGTGATTATCCACAGTTGTTTCAAAGATAAATATTTTCCCTGCGGCGAAGCAACGCAGGGGATTAAAGAACAGGGGTTAAGAATATATTGCGGGTTTGATCTTCTACGTTTGCTGCTTTCTGAAGTTATTCGTTTGCGGGTTTTTGTTAATAACCGAAGGCGGTTTAGCTCCGATACCCGATTGTGGCCATCAAAAAACTGTCAGAGCGGGACAAAATGAAAAACGGTCGTCAAAAATGAGGAATTTCATGAAATGCAGGCAACACGAAAAGCCCCGAAGGGGCTGAAGAGAGTGCCGATTGTATCAGGCAGCTAAACTAGTGGGGTGGCGAAGCTGTCAGGGCCAGTTCAAGCTGACGTAGATCCCTGGCTACCAGTTGCTCTAATCTTTCTTTAGTGCACCAGTACGCTTCGTCCGGCGGCATACGTTTCAGAATAAACCGTGCAATTTCGTTTCGCTGTTCATCATACGGCAGTTTTGCAAGGCGATTGGCACGTTTGCGCTTTGCTGCTTTCTCTCGTCGGAACTTGATGGCATCGAGAGAACGCTGCGCATACCAGCGTTTACGAGCCGAGTGAACAGAGATTTCCTCGCCCTCGCGGATAACGCCTTCTTTAATCAGTTGCAGACGGATTTCACTTTCTGCAAGGCGTTTACGTTGCTGTTCCTGAAGTTTCACCAGATCAACTCCCAGCATTTTCCAGCCAGTTTCGGTGATCCAGACGTATTTCGGCAGTCGCTGGCGGGATTCACGATCCCATATCGTCTTTTCTGACGTTCCCAACGTGCCAAAGCAAACCTGCTCTGCCAGCAGACGGGAAAGGCGCGATACTGTGACTGCGGTTTCAGGAATAACGTTTCCCTTACTGTCTTTTGGACTTATTTCTTCTGCCAGGCGGGAGACAGACATGCCGACAGTGTGCAATCCACGATCACAAAAACTCACAAGTACAACCCATATTGCGTCAAGCAGCCGCTGTTTCTCCGGTCGGAATTTATATTTGCGACCGACACTCTGACGTTTCAGTACATAAAATGGATGCAACGACATGTGCATTCTGAGTGTGTACTGACCAGTTACCGGGTCTTTTTTAACGAGACGATTGTAAGCGTGGCCCAACTGTCCGCCCAGCGCCTTATAGCTGTCGGGACGGAACCAGGCTGGATTCTCACACTTTGGCTTAGTGGAATGTTCACCCCGGCGACGTTTTGTTGTTCCGCCTTTGTTTTCCTGGGGGACCAGGAATGAGCTTTCAATGCCCGCTTCGTAGTCCTGCCAGAAACGGACCTGCTCTTCCGGTGATAGTTCAGACCAGTGACGTTTGCTAATCACAGCAAGCTGCACTTAGCTTGCACTGTAAGAGTTGATATTTCCTTCTCATGGAATTAAACTCCATTTCAGGTAACAAGCATACCTGAAATAAAACGTTATCAGCTCAAGGCTCGGCCTTGAGGGCAACCCCCGCTAATCTACGCTGCCTGGAAAACACGAGATTACGGGGGTTTTCTTTATCTGAAATTTACGTTCTTGAACAAAATTTCAGCGCCTCGTTTTCTGCATTTACAAATCGCGGAAAACTTGCCTGCAAATTTAGCAGCATGGGCGCAATCGATCAACGATGTTCAAGCCTGGCTCGTTTCCTTTTTGATTCAGCACACATCTCTGACAGCTTCAAAATCGTTTTCAGAACAGCTACTGAAGCCCCTTCTTTACTGACGTTCCCCATACAAAACCTTACAAAATCAGAAATTCAGAATTTTGTATATTCAAAAAAGTTTTTTTGACTGCATACACCCACTCACACGATCGAATAAACCACACAAACAGTATTATCTAGATTTTTAGATCGTACATCATTTAACAAACAGAATATTATTCTGTTTTTTAGATGTTATCCAGATCATTAGATCGCTCTTGTGGCATTGACAGGTTTTAAATGTCGCACACACAATACTATCCAGATGATTGTAAAAAGCTCGTTCATCGCGTTTTTTGTGCTCATTGCCTGGAAAATGAGCACTCTTTGACGCCCGTTAGAACGCTTGTCATCTCATGCTCTTTAACAACCCCGGACAGCGGTCATTGCCTAAAGCCCTGGCATAAGGAGGTTATTATTCGTGCATTTCAAGCACCGCTGGCATCTGTCAGCAACGGGCTACGTAACAGAGTGACGTGCCGCGCCATCTACACAGGTAACGACTCTTTATCCGCAAATATCATTCTGCATACTTAAACCCCCTTATTTGGTGAACTCGCGTTGAGTTAATCTCACTCACTCTCTCCCTGAGCAAGTCGTACAGGCTGCAACGCAGAAGTACACCAGATTTGCCAGTCTCCACTCCAGGTAAGGGGGTTTAGCTATGCATGATGATGAACAATCAGATAAAGAGCCTGTAGTGAGTGGCTGCAACTTTTCATAATTAGCTTATGACGCTGTATTCCGGGGATGTTTCTATTTCAGACAAACAACCGGGAGAAAATATGGCGCGTAAGTTAAAAATTAATCCTGTCATTCCTGAATGTGTGGCAGATTTGAAAGGATATCCACTCTATATCATCGTGGCTTATTGGGGATTAAGAAATAATAAAACGCTCACAACAACGGATGTTAGCCGTAATTTCCTTATTACACAGCAACAATCTTATGATGTGCTTACCTACATTTACCAGGAAGCACAGAAGCAGATAACAGCAACTAAACGAACACTATTTAACGAGCACAAAAGAAGAATTAGCGCGTTCAGGATTCTTGATATTGACAAAGGCATATTGCGCACACCCAAAAAAGAGATTGCATATGCCAGCTACGACAATATACCAACTGTCACAATGAAAAGTACCCGTTGTGAGATCCAGGATAGTTTTACAGAACTGCGCCGCTGGATGTGTTCAAGAAAGACAGGTGATCGAGTGGAGGTATTTTTGAATGCCTAAGTACCAAATAAACGCAACCATCAAAAAACCAGGTGGTGGCCCCGTGAAATGGACTCATTACAGCGACTTCCCTATGACCGCTGAAGAATGCAGAAAAAACTTCTCAAAAGAAAAAGAAGCAGGAAAGTGTTTTTCTGTTGATGTTCATATTTCAGATTTCATTTGCAAAGAGATACCTCCACAAAATGCAGGAAATACATATGGCTGATTTTGGTTCCACTAAACAAACCGTAACATTTGAAGAATGGCACGAGCTATTAATGGATTACGCAGAGTTACGCGGTGGAAATGCCGCCGATGCGGAAGCATGGCGCGGTGATTATGAAGCAGGAAAAACTCCGGTTGAAGCATATTGTGATGAATGGGGAGAGGATTAATCATGATTGACGCTATAATTACGCCAATAGTTACATCTATTCCGTTACTCTTATTAATTTTAGTCGCGCTGATATTCGTTAAATCTGCCGTCAAAATCGTGCCGCAAGGTAATGCCTGGACAGTGGAACGCTTTGGTAAATATACCCATACGCTTTCCCCCGGTCTTCACTTCCTGATCCCGTTTATGGACCGCATAGGTCAACGGATCAACATGATGGAAACCGTCCTGGATATTCCTAAACAGGAAGTTATTTCGAAAGACAATGCAAACGTAACTATCGATGCTGTTTGTTTTGTCCAGGTCATTGATGCAGCGAAGGCAGCTTATGAAGTCGATAATCTTGCATCAGCTATTTCAAATCTTGTTATGACCAATATCCGAACTGTCGTTGGTGGAATGAATCTCGACGATATGCTTTCTCAACGTGACAGCATCAATTCTAAACTGTTAACGGTTGTCGATTATGCGACTGACCCGTGGGGAATTAAGGTCACACGTATTGAAATTCGGGATGTTAAACCACCAAAAGAACTGACTGAAGCGATGAACGCGCAAATGAAAGCGGAACGAACTAAGCGTGCCCGGATTCTTGAAGCGGAAGGTATACGCCAGTCAGAAATTCTGAAGGCAGAAGGGGAAAAACAGTCTCAAATACTGAAAGCGGAAGGGGAACGGCAATCAGCATTTCTTCAGTCTGAAGCACGCGAACGTCAGGCAGAAGCGGAAGCTCGCGCAACAAAACTGGTGTCGGATGCAATCGCTGAAGGTGATGTTCAGTCTGTTAATTACTTTATTGCGCAGAAATACACTGAAGCACTCCAGGCAATTGGCACTGCATCAAACAGTAAACTGGTTATGATGCCTCTTGATTCAAGTAGCCTGGTGAGTTCGGTTGCAGGTATCAGTGAACTGCTAAAAAACGTATCACAGGATACTCCCAAAGTTGATATGAAACAGGCTCAACAATATTTGTCTTAAAAAAGATAGCGGACGGTGACAATATTATTTTAATCACCGTCCTTATCTTAACTCCTGAGTGAGCCATTAAAATGAAAACTTATACATGCATCATTATCATTTTGTATATAATTCCCATGTCAACATGGTTTTTTCTCCTTTCTATTACAAGAGATAATAATGAAAGAGAAAGACTACAGCATATTATCGACTCCATATTTCCAAGATGGCTAGACTGGGGATCTTCGACGCTCATGATAGCAACGATGCCTCTGCTTATATGGAGTTTGAATGGCATATTCTTCGGTTTATGTCTGTTGTTTAATGTATTAGCCGTTTGTTACCACCTTTATTATCTTTATTCACTCTCCGCCTTTTATCATGGAGATTAGCCATGTTATGGTTTACACTGTTTCTTCTGTGTATTGCACTTGAAATTATAACCGGAACGGGATGGTTACTCTTAATCAGTCTTGGTGCATTATCAAGCGCCATTATGGGCTTTTTTCTTCCGATATCACAAGAAGCCAATATATGTTTCTTTGCGTCAATCAGCATACTGGCGTCGATAATTAAGTTCTTCTATGACAAAAAACATAAGAAATTAGACACTCTCCTGGTGAACACAGGGCATTCACGTTTTAAAGGAAAAGAATTTACGCTCAGTGACGATATTGTTAACGGCAAGGGGCAATTACTCATTGGTGATACATTCTGGCCTGTTGAGACGTTACACAATGAAAACTACCCTGCGGGAACAAGAGTTATTGTTACAGACATGCAAGGAATAACTCTTAAAGTAATGACCATCGAAGACAAGAGTGAAAACAAGGAATAAATCATGCATCTTTCGTTGTTAATTCCGCTTACAGGAGCAGCGATGAATGCACTATGTATTTTTATTATCAGACTTCTGGATAAGGATTTTATTGAAGCCTACAAAAAAACGCTAAAAAACATTACTGCATTACATATTTTATTGATGGTGTTAAGTGTCACAGGAATAGTATGAGGAAAATTCAATGCGAAACGCAAATGAAGGTGTTTCTCTTTCAGAGATTGTAACTAAAGCCACATTACGCAAATTTGGTATTAGAGGTGTAAATAAATACGAGACATACACAGTCATAATAATAACTGTAGCTTTTTTTATCCTTGAATCAGCAGCAGGAAGGGCCAAAGATACATTTGCTGTGGCTGTAAAAGTATTAAGCTACATGCTCCCCTGTACGGCAATTATCATGGCTGTCATATGGATAATATTTTTCATCGGCGATAGACGAGAAAAGTTAAAACATGCAGAGCTGGACGTGATTAAGATAAAAGCTCGTCAAAAAATCTACGATCGCCTGCGTTACGTTGAAAATGAGCATATCGTTTTCGACCCGGTTACAGGTCGGGAAGTTCCGGCAGAACGGACTTGTATCAATGAACTTGTTGAAGCTCTCGCGATGGAAGCAACAACGTGAGAAGGTGACAGCCCCCTGAAGGATACGATGAAATGTACAGAAAAAAACATCACCTAATAAAAATATTTTTATTAAAAATGGCGTGCAATGTTTTTTCTTTCCTGCTGGGTGCTTTCATACTTTCAGCACCGTTTGTCTTTTATACATTAATCGGTTCAGTTCTGAATGCCGTTATTCATTTCACCTTTTCTTTGCCTTTAGCCACCATATTCCTGGTTTATGCTTATTCAGGCTTTGAAGAAAGCATTTATTTATTCAGGGCATACAAATATGACTCAAGCAAAAGCTAATCTGAGAAAACTTCGCCGTGCACGTTATGTCCCCCCTCGAACAGTAAAGAAAAGCATAGCGAATACAGAGCGTGTCGTTTCAAAAGCAATTACCGGCTGTGGTGTCTTCCGTGATATACCACAAGTAAAAATCAATCTCATCGAAACAAGGAAAATTTTACAAATCGAACTGGCTTTATCCATTGCTAACTTATCTGAGGCGAATCCAATTGAGATACGAAAAAAAATCAAAAGCATTGACCGACAATTATCTTCAACCTCAAAAATCAGAACTACATTATGAAAAAAAACGACGATTTAATCACTTTACCATCTCATAACAGCCACGCTCTCGATTACATCATTAAAAAAGCGTTTACACCACGTAAAACCAAAACATCGACAGCGACCCACAACGTTTATAGTTACAATAAAGAAGAATCCACATTAAATTTCCAAAAAATTGGAGAAGCAATTTTTTTCGGCACAGACCTGGTAATTAAGCTGAAGCCAAATATTAGTGCCTCTGGTGAACTCTTCATCTGCCAGAAGGACTAAGCTATGAACATTGTTTCTGAAACTCTTGAGTTAGTAACAACCATTGTTGAATCCACAGCGGCGACGAACGCCGCTAAAGTCGCACAAGCAATATCTCCTACATTCTTTGCTGCCATAGCCTTATACGTTATTTACCTAATATTTGAAATCACGTATGCCCAGCGTGACGTCCTGATGAGCGAGGTAACTAAAAATATCGGCGCATTCGCCCTGGTTGGTGCATTCACTTATTCAGCGCCTTATTACAGCCAGTTTGTTATTCCTTTTGTAATGCACGCTGGCGCTGATCTTTCTGCTGCTATAACTGGTGATGCAGGAACGGCAACCAGTGTTGATAATTTATGGGATTCATTAAGCAAATCACTGGATGGTTTTCTGTTACAACGAATGTCCCAACTGTCTATGACAGATGTAAGCGGCTATTTGCTTTCATTCACCATATATATAATAGGCTATCTCGGTGGGATGATATTAATCTATTACACTGCTATTTTTTTATGTCTATCAACTTTTATGGTCGGAATCTTACTATCTGCGGGAATATTATTTATCTGTTTTTCCCTATTCGCATCAACAAGAAATATGTTTACTGCATGGGTTGGCAGTTGTTTAAACTACATTTTATTAAACCTTTTCTACACTATATCGTTTAGTTTTTTATTGTCATTTATCACTCAACATATAAATATCAGCCAAACACCAAGTTTATTTGATGCTGTGACAATTCTACTTGTTATTGCTATTTCGGTATTTCTTATTGAACAAGTCGGCACTCTTTGCTCAACGCTCACAGGCGGAGTCGGCATCAATGGCTTGACCTCGGCAGCAAATGGATTTGCTGGGAAACTGGCTGCTGTTACCGGAGTTAGGGCACTAAGTAACGCTGGCGGTAATCTCGCCAAAACAACAGCGAGAAATTTAACACGAGCAGCCGGAAGCAAAGCAACCGACATGCTATTTCATCGCAATGGAAAACTTAAAGCTGGGTGATTAACATGAAAGATAAAGTATTATCATTTCTCCTTGCTGGAATAATTACCGTAACATCACCATCAATCTTTGCATCTGGTATTCCAGTAGTAGACGTTACAGCGATAGCTAAAACAGTTGAAGAGGGGTTAAATCGTGCTGCCGAAGCAGCAAGACAGCTTGAGCAACTTAAGCAACAATATGAACAAACGATAAAATACGCAGAAGAACAGAAGAAAAGGCTGGAAGGTTTCACTGATTTCAGTAATGGTTTTAATGACGCCTCAAATTATATGAAGGATTCATTATCCACAATCACTGATAGTGCTAAATCAGATCTAAACTCGCTACGCTCTCAATATAACCTCTCTAGCGATGTCGTAGAGACACAGCAAAGATATGATGCAATCCTAGCTAAGATCAAATTTTATGAAAATTTCAATACTCAAATGCAGGAAAGGGCGAAGAGACTCACAAATTTACAAAAAGAATTTTCTAATGCCGACACTCCACAGAAAAAAGCAGATTTATCCAACCAACTGAACACAGAAAAATTGACAATGGAGTTGCAATTGAAGCAATATGATATTGCTGAGAGACAAATGAAGTTTGAACAGGAAGCTGCATATGAATCTCGACGCATTAATATCGTTAATGAAATGTTAAGGCATTAAAAAATGAAGAAAACAATTATCATTTCTCTTGCTGTATTCTGCGGTTTGCTCGCCGGATGTGACGACAAAATCCATGATGTATCTTACTATAAGGAACATCACGAAGAAGCTCAAAAAGTATCCGACAAATGCAAGGCTGGCGAAATCACAAATGATAATTGTAAAAATGCCAACGAAGCACTCTATGATCTAAAACGAAAAGAAATCATGAGTCAAATGCTTGGACGCTCCAATAAATAAACTTATGCCATAATAAAAACCCGCCTCGTGCGGGTTTTATCTTGCGTAAAGATTTATAAAACCTCCACTACCAAGCATTACTCTATGGCTTGCCTGTGGTTTGCATTAGCAAAAATTGTTTCATTTATTACTTCATGGAGTTTTATTTTCTTCGCCTGTTCAGATGTGACTGGATAAAACACACCACCTGGCTCATCAAACATCATAAAGTCTCCCTGCATTGATTTACAATGACAACAATGATTCGCGTAGTAGGTCATTTTCGCTGTTTTACTATAGGCGGGATAATATAACTTAGAATGCTTATTGATTATTGATAACGCAGAAGATGATATCCTTCTTACGTTGGATAAAATAGCCCATGCTTTTGGATTGGTTAACCACTGATAAATTATATTTTTCTTTGAATCAAAATATACCATACCTCGTGGAGAAGATGTTTCATACCATTTATCTAATATGCGACCTTCCCATTCAGCAGGTTTAACCCCACAAACAACATCTCTATAACTAAACCAACGAGGCAAAAAAACACCAAACACAGGAGTTATTTTCTTACAGCGCCAACATGACTGGTAACTTTCCGCAATATAAAAACGTTGAGAAAAAATATTGTAATCATGTTCGTTTAATTCTTTTACCCACTGAATAAAATAAATTGGATTTTTCCCCTGTGGAACAAACCATTTCCGTTGTTCTTGATCCCATTGCGCCCCTTTTTGTTTGGCTAACTCCTTTTCTTCAAAAGGTACATTTAAATAAAACCGCGCCATAACCAACTTAACTCCAGTATTCTGTTCTGATGATGCAACAGGATAGATATCAAAACTAAACAAAGAGTGCAATTCCGCCTTTAATGGCTCATTCGTACCCGCCTCGTGCGGGTTTTCTTTTGCCTGAAATATGGAGGAACTCCATGAAATCCATCATTTTATCGATGGTTGCCGCCACCGCATTACTGTCAGGCTGCGCGGATAGCAAAACACAACCAGTACCTGAGTCACCGTTAACCAAACATGACCATCAGATCACGTTGAAAATTGATACCGTGCGAACAGACCTGCCGGACAGTTCTCCTGTTTGTTTGAATGGTATGAATATATACGAAAGTCTGAGCGAGCGGCATCCAGGCTTGTTTGCCAAAAATCAGAACGTGATTTTCCGTAGTGCATTCTTTGATGACGGTCAGGCGATATCCTCCGAAACAATCCGCAAAATAATGCAGAGTACCCCGTGCGTTGAATCACAAACAACATCTGCCGGAAGCTGGGAACCTGCCACGGAACTGATCCCCCGTCAGGCAATATCCGGTGACACTACACTGGCTGAAAAAGATCGGACTGCTGGCTTCACAATGCGGATAGCACCGGAGATTGAGCGTGGAAATTTCCATCTGCTACTCACAACCACTGACCCGATACGGAAACAGACTGTCGAGCAGAATATTTTACTCAAACCGGACCAGCCCCTTATCGTGAGTGGTTTTACTGGAGTTAATGCTGATAGCCAAAGTGAGAACCGGATTGTCATCATTACGCCACACGTGCGTTGATTCCCCTGATATTTAAATTACCCGCCTCGTGCGGGTTTTCTTTTGTCTGAAATATGGAGGAACACCATGAAATCCATCATTTTATCGATGGTTACCGCAAGTGCTATCGCACTCTCTGCCCCCGTATATGCGTCTGATCCGTGTGCTTCCGTTCTTTGTCTGTACGGTAAAGCTATCGGTAGCGGCGGCGGGAGCGAATGCAAAAGCGCCGAAAAGGACTTCTTTAATATCATAAAAAAGAAAAAGGGATCTATTCGCTGGAGCAAAACCTTTGATGCCCGAAAAGCGTTTCTTAATCAATGCACGACCGCAGACCCTGCGGCGATCTCAAAAATCATGAGTAAGTTCGGACGTTCCTGGGGTTAACCATGAAAAAGCTCATTATTATTCCCACCACATTATTGCTGAATGCGTGTTCCCATGCCCCTGAACCCGCACAGGCAAAAGGAGGTTGGTATGAACTGAATACCACAATTGAGCAGGTAAGAGCAGACACATACTATAACGGGGTGATCCTTCAGCAGCCCGTGTCACAGCCAAACAGCACTGTTCAATACAGCAATGATAATTATCTCAAAAAGGAAGCCATAAACGTAACTCCCGCGCCTCGTATTGCAGAAACCGTAAAACCACGTTCTGAGCAATCAGCGACAGCGCCAAAAAACCAGGGCAGCAATAATAGTTTTCTGAAGCCGACAACAAACAGCATAACTTCATCTGGTGAGATAAAAACAGCAGCCAAAGGAGCAACTAAACAGCATTCTGAACAACCAGCACTCTCTCCCGCAAAGCCAATCAGTAGCAACAACCATCAGACACAAACGGCACAAAAGACTGATCAGCAGACAAAACCGCGTCCTGAACAACCACCGCTAATGTCAAAAAGCGGTTTTCTGAAAAAAAACGCTAACAACGCTGTTCCGGCCACCACGCTTACAGGCCCATCAACACCTGAAAAGCAAATTTACTTTGTTCGCCATGATGGTAAAGGCTCGCTGCAAAAAGCATTAAAAGAAATTGTCCCATCGGACTGGACGGCTGAAATATCCCCGGAGGTAACGAAAACTTTCCGTCGCACGATATCCTGGCAGGGCAACGATCAATGGCCTTATGTCCTGGATAAAATGCTTCGCAACTACGGTCTGACGGTAATTAAGAACACCGAAAAAAGACATCTTCTGATTGATTTTCAACAACAGAAAGGGAAAACATCACAAAAAGCACCTGTATCTCCTGACAAAACCCCTGCATCTCCTGTCAGGACACCAGTTTCCTCTGACAAGTTACCTCAAAAACCGCTAACGCCTGCCACCGTTCCGCAAAAACAGACAGAAAAACTCACCTGGAATCTTAAAAAAGGTTCGACGCTGCGGGATGGCCTCACCGAATGGGCGTCAAGTTCACCGTGTGGTAATTCAACCTGGAATCTTGTATGGGATACTCCTGTGAACTACAGAATAGATGCTCCTCTTATTTTCCGGGGAAACTTTGAATCTGCATTAAAAGATACGCTGATGCTTTATCTTTCAGCAGATAAACCGTTATACGCATTCAGGAATATTTCACAATGCGTAATCACAATTAAAGACACACAACAGGAGTAATCGCTATGGGTTGGTTCTTCAGCTTGCTCCTGATATTCCTGTCAATAGGCAGTTACTATCTGACAGATAACAATAACCAAACCATACAGCGAATGAAGTTGCTTCCTGCAAAACAGGAAGCAATTGAATTTGTCCATTTCGCAAATGTTATCAATGACTATCTTTATAAATATCCAGACAAACGTAATTCAGGAGGAACGTTAACATCTGAGCAAATCGGTATAACACCCGTTTATGATATTCATCATATTATTTACGGTAAGCGAGTTTATATCTGGTCTGCCGATACAGAAGGTCTGATGTCTGCTTTGCAGCAGCAAACAAAACATTCAGCAATGTTAGGAAGAGTAAAAAATAAGAAGATTGTCGATAATCAGGGGAATGATATGGGCGTTCCCGTTCCTTCCTCCATTCCAGAAGAGGCTATTGTACTCATTAACTAAATATCCCCTGACAAGGGGATTCTGAACTGGAGTCTGCATATCCGACACATCATTATGTGGGCCGGATATATCGCTACGGCGCGGACTTCAGTCCAGAAAATCTTTACCGGAGATACCCATGCAGGATAATGATGATCTCAGCGAGCTTGATATTGCCACTCGTGAAGTCCTTATCTTACGATGCAATCTTATTCAGCTTGCTTCTGAATATATAAAAATAAATCCCCTTAAAAACACCCGAATCTATACAGATTTAATTCATCGTTCAGCAGATGTTATCAAAAATATCGAACAAGGTAACATCCAGAATAAACATAATTATCTGTCACAGGATGTAAAACATACGCTTGTTTTATACGACCTGTACAAATCAGACTTTGAACAATGTCCGGGGGCAAAATCCCTTATACCTGTCAGGGAAAAAATTGTCTCGCTGAAAGAACTTCTTTCCGGCGCTAATGAGCTGGACAGTATCGTTCGTCGCCCCCGCAGGAAAAAACGTTCTTCACGAATTTAATATCAGGAGATAAATCCCTTATGCAGTTATCAGCGGCTGTTCTGGCAGCACTGATAAGTCAGTGTGCCCCTGATGTATCACCCGATACGATGAATGCCCTGATTATGACTGAATCAGGGGCTAATCCATATGTAATAGCGAATGTTTCTGACGGAACAAGTAAGTATTTTAAAGATGAAAAAGGAGCTATTGAATATGCAGAAAAATTAACAGCAGAAAATAAAAGATTTAGTGCAGGTCTGACACAGATATACAGCAAAAATTTCCCATCACTCAATCTGACTAATAAAACAGTTTTTGACCCGTGTACAAATATAAAAGCAGGAGCGGCAGTCCTGACGGACAATTATCTGAGACAAAAGGAGGGTAGTAGTAATCAAAAAATTCTCCGCGCTTTATCTTTGTATTATTCGGGTAACGAATCAACAGGATTTATTAAAGAAAAGAAATTTAACAACACTTCTTATCTGGAACGGGTTATTCGTAACGCGAATAACTATATCGTGCCATCAATCCGTGAAAAAACTGATGAATCAGAAATAAAACCCCCGAATGATGAAGAGAAAACATCACCGGACTGGGATGTTTTTGGAGATTTTAATTAATGAAAGTCAAATCAACTTTGCAGTATTTTATCCTGGCGTTTTTCCTGTCACTAACCGCCTCCGTTGCCTATGCAGGTGGACTCGACACCGCAACAAATACCATGACAGAACTTAAGACATGGGCATTTAGCTTTGGTGGTGTTTGTGCTTTGTGTTACCTGATCTATAACGTCATCATGGCATTCATGGAGAAGAAAAGCTGGTCTGATGTAGGAATGGCGCTTGTCTATTGTTCCCTCGCTGGCGGTGCACTTTACGCCGGGAACTGGGCGCTGGAACTCTTCAAATAAGTAATCCATATATACAACTGTGCCGCATATTTACCTTATGTGTGAATTGCGGCTTTTTTCATGGTGAGTTATGGACAAAGTAAATGAACATGTCAGTGAGTCATTCATGACTTATAACGGGTTTAACCGTCCTGCGTTAATTGCTGGTATACCCTTAATGTTGTTATTGTTCACGGCTTTTTTCGCTGTTCTGACAGGCTTCCCCGCTATTTTCCTTTGGGGTATAAAAGGGATAATTATTCCTGTCATATGTGCGCTGTTTCTTTTTATAGTAAAACTGGCCTGTGAAAATGACTCAAACGCACTAAGAGTCATCCGTTTAAACCTTATGGGGCTTTTGTTAAAAATCCGCCACAGAGATTTAATTATTGGTTATTCATCTGTCAGGTAACATATATGCACAAAATCAAATTAAAAAACAGTGACAATATGGATGTTGCTCGTGAATATCCCGATTATCGCTTCCATGTAACAGACAGTATTATCTTTACTTCTGACAGAAAAATGCTGGCTTCACTTGTTGTAGCAGGCATTCCATTTGAGACGGAGAACGATAATGTTCTTACAAATTTATTTAACAGCGTTAAAAACTTCCTGATTGGGTTAGGAAAGGAAGGCGACCTGTATTTATGGACTCATCTTATCAAGAAAAGAGCAACCATCAATGGAGAATGGAATTTTGACAATGATTTTTTAAGCAGGTTTTCAAAAAAATACCTTGCTCTGTTCACATCCAGCGCATTCTATAAATCAACATGGTATCTGACATTTGGGATTCCCTACGATGATGTTGATACCGGAATCGAGCGCATGAATGAAATGACACAACAGGCGCAAAAAGCACTTCTACCATTTAACGCTTCTTTATTATCCGTATACAATACTTATATTAGTGAGGTGGCAGACTATCTATCACTATTGCTAAATGCAGAACATAACATGATTCCTTTATCATCCACCCCCTTATCATCCAGTATTTGTGATTCTGAATGGTATTTTGGTGCTGATGTTCTTGAACTGCGTAACAACGAATCGGATAGTAAAAAATTCGCAACGAATTATATTTTGAAGGATTTCCCGATAGAAACAACCCCCGGACAATGGGATTTCCTTCTCAAACAACCCTATGAATTTATTCTTACTCAATCCTTTATTTTTGAGTCACCAACAAAAACCCTGAAGAATATCGATTCACAGTTAAACAAACTACAATCAGCTAATGATGCAGCCAAAATACAGCAGGAAGAACTCGAAGCTGGTAAAGAAGCGGTCGCAGCCGGAATTACGTTGTTTGGTTCACTACACTGCGCATTAACGGTATTCGGTGATACACCAGATCAGGCCAGAAGCAATGGTATAAAGCTCTCTGCTGAGTTTATTACTTCGGGTAAGGGATTCCGCTTCAGTCGCGCCTCACTCGCATCACCTTTTGTTTTTTTCAGTCATATGCCGCTGAATAAGAGGCGTCCACTGGATACCCGAAGAACAATTACCAACCTGGCCTGTCTGATGTCTTTTCACAATTATTCCTCCGGGAAAAAATCAGGCAATCCTATTGGTGATGGCTCCGCCATAATGCCTTTAAAAACGGATTCAGGCAGCGTTTACTGGTTCAATACACATTACAGCCCACCGGAAAAAAATGTTACCGGGCAAAAAATTGCCGGACACGCAATGTTTCTTGGCGCAACAGGCACAGGGAAAACAACATTTGAAGCAACAGCCAGCGGCTTTCTTCAACGCTTTGACCCTTTAATGTTTGTTGTGGATTACAACCGTTCTACCGAACTTTTTGTCCGCGCATACGGAGGGAGCTATTTCACATTGCAGGAAGGTATCTATACCGGCTGCAATCCGTGGCAACTGGCAGAAGGCCCGGAATCTCCCGTCTGGCACAGACTTCTCGCATTTCTGAAACGCTGGACACAGGTTCTGGCACGAGACAACCAGGGCAACCCCTGTTCTGATGAACATGGCATTGAATTAAACGCTGCCGTGGAAAGCATTATGCGAATGCCTGTCGAAGAACGCCGGACAGCCCTTCTTCTCGATATAGTCAGTCCTGAACTTCAGACGCGTCTCGCCAAATGGTGCGACAACGGCGAATATGCCTGGGCGGTGGATTCCCCCCGGAATACCTTCAATCCACTGCATCATAAAAAAGTGGGATTTGATACAACCGTTGTCCTGGACACAAAAAACGGTATTCATCCTGCCTGTGAACCTTTACTCGCGGTCCTGTTTTTCTACAAAGAAATCATGCAACGCGGCGGCAATCTGATGCTCTCCATTATTGAAGAGTTCTGGATGCCAGCAAACTTTCCCATGACACAAAGCATGATTAAAAGCGCACTGAAAGCGGGGCGCATGAAAGGTGAAATGATGTGGTTAACATCACAGTCCCCGGAAGACGCCATAAACTGCGCAATTTTTGCGGCGCTGGTACAACAAACCGCAACGAAAATTCTCCTGCCCAATCCCGATGCAAAATGGGAAGGATATAAAGAAATTGGGCTTACTGAAAAAGAGTTTGAAAAACTCAAAGAACTGACGAAGGAGTCAAGGACCATGCTCATCAAGCAATCTGGCTCTTCTGTTTTCGCCAAAATGGATTTGTTTGGATTCGATGAGTTTATCCCCGTGCTTTCTGGCTCTGAAACTGGCCTGTCTATTTTTGATGAGATTATTGCTGAAAAAGGAGATGTAGCTCCTGATATCTGGATACCAGAACTCCTGAAACGCCTGAACGGTTAATTTCTCTGTTTTATACAGAACGGAAAACAATATGAAAATCCCCCTCATAATTGCCTCCGCGCTATTAATTAGTGCATGTTCTCACACCCCCAATCCTGTGCAGAAAAAAGGGGGATGGTTTGAGTTAAACACAGCAATTGAACAGATCAAAGCAGGTGATTATTAATGGAAAACACAAACTATTATGAACATTCAAAAAAAGAAGCCTCCAAAAAGAAATTTGAAGAAAAGAACGAAAAAAAGGATTATTTCAAGGCCATACGTGACTTTGAGCGTAGTGAAATTGAAATCATAAAGAAAAAGGCAAAAACATTTACCATTCTCGCCATCGGTGAATTTGTTGTAATTTGCATTCTTGGTTTCGCAATAGCCTCCCTTGCTCCATTAAAAACCGCTGTACCGTTCCTTGTGCGAGTGGATAACAGCACTGGATATACTGATATTGCCCCTCAATTATCTGATGCTAAGGAAAGTTATCAGGATGTTGAGACTAAATATTTCCTGTCAAAATATCTCATTAACTATGAAGCATACGACTGGCAGACTATCCAGGAACAGGCCGATACAGTAAAAACAATGTCTTCCCAAAAGGTGTTTTCAGCTTATGACACCATGATTCGTGCTGATTCCTCACCACTGAACATTCTGAAAAACAACTACAAAATTAAGGTCCAGATTAATTCAGTAATCCTTCTAAGGAAGGATATGGCGCAGGTGCGTTTCAAAAAAATGGTACTGGATTTATCTGGTAAACCCGCCCCCGGATACAGAGCAACAGAGTGGATTTCGACGATTTCTTTTGACTGGGATAAAGATATCAAAACAGAAAAAGAGCGCCTTGTGAATCCGCTGGGACTGCAAGTTCTGAGCTACCAACCTGATCCAGAGGTTATAAAATGATGCTTAAACGCACTACTGCGATAGTTCTTTTGTCGATGCTACAAGTACCTGGTGCTTTAGCAGCTATGTACGGCACACCATCGGAACGAGACGGGCGTATTCAGACCGTAGATTATAACGAGCAGGATGTATTTAATGTGCGCGTAAAAGCAGGCGCACAAACAACAATTAAGTTCGGACAAGACGAAACAATAAAAGATGTCGGAATTGGTGATCCAGAAGCCTGGTCAGTATCGGTCAGGGACAACACTCTGTTTCTGCGTCCAAAAGCAGAAGAACCGGATACAAACGTTACCGTTCAGACCAATAAGCATATATATCCTCTTTACCTGATATCAACCACGAAACAACCCACGTATATTCTGCGTTTTAATTATCCGAAACCACCGTCAGCTACCGTAATGACTGAAAAGCCATTTCCATGCACTGATGGTGGAATAATTAATGGTCATTATCAACTCAAGGGGGACAAATCAATTTTCCCTTATCAGGTATGGGATAATGGCGAATTTACATGCATGAGATGGACTAATAAACAGGAAATTCCGGTCCTTTATCGTGTTGATGCCGATGGAAATGAACATCTGGTTAACGGAGACAGAAATAAAAACACAATGGTTTACTATGACGTGGCTGAAAATCTCCGTTTGCGCCTGGGTGATCAGGTTGCAGATATCAGAACATCATCAATCGTTAATCGTCCGTGGAATAAAAAAGGTACGTCAAACGGAAAAACACGAGTAGAGAAGTTCAGCTATGAAAAATAAAGATGATGAAAAAAATAATGACGCGGGAAATCGCGGAATTATCGAAGTAAAAGGTAAAGCAGCACCAAAAAAAATATTAATCCTCATCATATTACTGATTGCCGCGTTATTTGTGATCATTATCTTGTTTAAAGTTCTTTCACGAGAACAGGTCGTTCAGCAAACACCTCTTGAGAAGTCTGACGAGACACTGGTCACAAATACCAACAATGGCGTTTCACTGACAACAATGATGAAAAACATCGAAGAAAAGGAAAAACTCGATGCCGCTAACCGCAGGAAAGCACAGGAGGAGCAAGAACAGAAACAGGCAGACAATGCCCCGTCAGCGCCAGCATCACAAAAGGCCGATCAAACAGCCGTCAATGTGATAGCCAACGGCAGTCCCCAAACCGCCAGTGGAGATCCAAACCAACCACAACCATTGCCAAAATCCGTCCGACAACTGATGGGCGACACAATGGTGAAGATCGACAATCAGGAACCAGGCGAAAAAAACCAGGAAAGAGATGATTTACAGGGCAGTCAGTACGCAGACGGAAAGGTATCCCCTGTGCTGAACCGCCGATATCTGTTATCTGCGGGAACAGCATTATCCTGTGTGCTCAAAACGAAAATCGTAACCTCTTATCCCGGTATCACAATGTGTCAGTTAACACGAGACGTCTGGTCGGATAACGGCGAAGTGCTTCTTGCCCGTAAAGGAGCATTACTGATCGGGGAGCAGAATAAAGTCATGACACAGGGAGTAGCCCGTGTGTTCGTTAACTGGACAACGCTCAAAGATGAAAATGTCAATGTGCGCATTGGCGCACTTGGCACTGACAGTCTGGGCGCTTCCGGCCTTCCTGCATGGGTCGATAATCATTTTGGTCAGCGTTTTGGTGGTGCATTGCTGCTGTCATTACTTGGTGATGGTTTAGATATTCTGAAAAACAGCACGCAACAAACAGGCTCAAACAGCAATATCACCTACGAAAACACATCTGACGCAACAAAAGAAATGGCAAAAACAACGCTGGACAATACGATAAATATTCCCCCCACGGCATATATTAATCAGGGGACTGTATTGTCTGTTATTGTTCCGCGAAATATCGACTTTTCATCCGTATATGAACTTCAGTAATTCAGTAATTCAGTAATTCAGTAATTCAGTAATTCAGTAATTCAGTAAAGCAATTGATATGAATAACATCAGAGATACCAGTAATACATCACAACCACGAGATAACAGTAAAACCGCAAGACGATATCTGGATATGACGGGTATCCAGTCTGTTCTTAATATTGAACATGTCACAGAAATATCTGTGAATAAACCAGGAACAATATGGTTTGAAGGGAAAAATGGCTGGGAATCTAAAGATGCGCCAGACGCGACTTTTGATAATTTAATGACACTTGCCAAAACTCTGACGAACTTATCAAAGATAAAAATACCACTTAGCCATGATAATCCCATTGCATCGGTAGTTCTTCCCGGTGGGGAACGTGGACAAATCATCATTCCACCTGCAACAGAAAATAACAGCGTTGTGATATCTATCCGTAAGCCATCATTAACGCGCTTTACTATAGATGATTATGTCCGAACAGGGCGTTTTGATAATGTCAGGATTGCGACGAAACACGAAGCCATCCTGACTGAACGGCAACGCTACCTGTATGAATTATCCCGACGTCCAGATGGTCAATCTAAAGCTCAATTTTTAAGAGAGGCAGTTAAAGACCGTCTTAATTTTTTAATCGTAGGTGGGACTGGCTCCGGTAAGACAACTATAGCAAAGGCAATTGCAGATATCTTTCCACCTGAACGGCGTTATATAACCGTTGAAGATGTACCGGAAATGTCTCTGCCGCTGCATCCAAACCACATCCGGCTTTTTTACAAAAAAAATACCGTTGAAGCGAAGGAAATCATTGAAGCGTGTATGCGATTAAAGCCAGATCACATCTTTCTTGCTGAACTTAGGGGTAACGAAGCATGGAGTTATCTGGAGGCGCTTAATACAGGGCATGAAGGCTCAATCAGTACCATTCATGCTAATAATACTTATGCCTCATTTTCACGACTGGCAAGTATTGTAAAACAATCTGATGTTGGTATGACTGTTGATATGGACCTCATCATGCGCACGATAAAAACATCAATTGATGTCATTCTTTTTTTCAACCATACCAGAATGACTGAACTGTATTACGAACCCGAAGAAAAAAATCGCTTTTTGAGCACAATGTAAATTCTGGAGATAACTATGGATGCAAAAAAGACGGGGGGGTTAATTCTCTTCCTGTTACTGCTTCTTGTGGGTGTGCTTATAGCCTCAAACTATCTCGGTGGATACACAGCATTAAGATATTCATCCGTTGATATGTCTTTGCTCAAGTGGGATACATTCCATTCTGTAATCTCAACATTTTCTGGCAACCCACAATATAAAAAACTCGTTTTTATGGCATGGTTTGGATTCAGCGTTCCATTAATATTCTTTGCCATATTCATGTTGATTGTCGTGATTGGGATTATGCCTAAAAAAGTCATCTACGGTGACGCCCGGCTCGCAACTGATATGGACCTGAGTAAATCAGGTTTTTTCCCGGATAAAAAATCACCTTACAAACATCCACCAATACTCATCGGTAAAATGTTCAAGGGGAGATACAAAAAACAATTTATTTATTTCGCCGGACAACAATTTTTAATTCTTTATGCCCCGACACGTTCTGGTAAAGGGGTGGGGATTGTTATCCCCAACTGCGTAAACTATCCAGGAAGTATGGTCATACTGGATATCAAACTTGAAAACTGGTTTTTATCAGCCGGATTCAGGCAAAAAGAATTAGGGCAAGAATGCTTTCTCTTTGCGCCAGCCGGATACGCGGAAACTATCGACCAGGCCATTAAAGGACAGATACGCTCTCACCGCTGGAATCCTCTTGATTGCGTCAGTCGCAGTGATTTACTTCGTGAAACGGACCTGGCAAAAATTGCTGCAATCCTTATCCCGGCAAGTGATGATCCTATATGGTCTGATTCTGCACGAAACCTTTTTGTCGGGTTAGGACTTTACCTGCTGGACAAGGAGCGTTTTCACCTGGAACAGAAAGCCAAAGGTCATAATGTACCGGACGTTCTTGTTTCCATCAGCGCCATACTGAAAACGTCGGTTCCCGATGGCGGCAAGGATCTCGCCGCATGGATGGGACAGGAAATTGAAAACCGTAGCTGGATTAGCGATAAAACAAAATCATTCTTCTTTAAGTTCATGTCAGCACCAGATCGCACAAGGGGAAGTATAGAAACAAACTTTTCATCACCGCTGAGCATCTTCAGCAACCCTATTACTGCTGAGGCGACGAATTTCAGTGATTTTGATATCCGGGATATTCGTAAAAAGCCCATGTCAATTTATCTTGGTCTGACACCGGATGCTTTAATCACTCATGAGAAAATTGTAAACCTTTTCTTCTCATTACTGGTTAATGAAAACTGTCGTGAACTACCGGAACACAACCCGGACCTGAAATACCAGTGTCTTATTCTCCTGGATGAATTTACATCAATGGGTAAATCGGAGGTCATTGAACGCGCTGTTGGTTTTACAGCAGGTTATAACCTTCGCTTTATGTTCATTCTTCAGAATGAAGGACAAGGGCAAAAAAGCGATATGTACGGTCAGGAAGGATGGACCACATTCACTGAAAACAGTGCTGTTGTGCTTTACTATCCGCCGAAATCAAAAAATGCTCTGGCTAAAAAGATTTCAGAAGAGATTGGGGTGCGTGATATGAAAATATCCAAACGCTCAATATCCAGTGGTGGTGGTAAGGGAGGAAGTTCACGTACACGGAATGATGATGTAATAGAGCGCCCGGTTCTTCTTCCTGAAGAAATTGTGTCTCTCCGGGATAAGAAGAATAAAGCCAGAAATATTGCAATCCGTGAAATTATAACCAGTGAATTTAGCCGACCATTTATTGCCAACAAAATAATCTGGTTTGAAGAACCAGAGTTTAAACGCCGCGTGGATATCGCCCGTAACAATCATGTTGACATTCCAAACCTGTTTACACAAGAAGTCATGGATGAAATAGCAAAAATTGCAGAAATTTATCTCCCTAAAGCTGGAGGAAAAAAAGTCATGGTTGCCGGAGGCAATGTGATTACTAATCCAGACCTTGATAATCACGATAAAACAGACGTATCTGAATAATCCTCGCAATAAAGATACTATTGATTAGCAAAGACAGGATTCTATTATGAGAATAAAACACTCGAATATGATAAATATGAATATGAATATGAATATGATGAAAGAAGCCATTGATGTTTTGATAAACTCTGAAAAACATATTCTGATTATAGGCGAAACTGGAACTGGAAAATCAACACTTTTAGCAGAATTGCTAATCAATGACACTGACGTTAAATATTTTGATTTCTGTGATATTTATAAACGCCATGAACACCTTCCCCTTCTAAAACACCATTATCTTTGCGATGAAAATTTTGATTATTTTGACTTTTTATCTGCACCTGAAAAAACGTTGGTTCTTAATAGTGTAGCCATCGGTAACAACTTACGGGAATCAAAAGTTGTTCAGTTTATTGTTCGATTTATTAAAACAGCCAGGAAACGTGGCAAACGTCTTATTGTTGTCACGACTCCTTCAGATGGCGGCGTACAGATACAAAATCTTTTCGACACAGTTATATCGTTAACCCGCTCTCACGATGAAATAGGATGCACAGTTATCATTCCAGTACCGGAGTTAATTAAATATGAATAAAAAATTGCTTTGTTTATTAATATCCTCTTTTTTATTATCAGGCTGTGCAAACTTCAAAAAAATCAATGCTAATGAACTTGCAGCCGAAAGAGACGCACAAAAAGCGACTGAATACGCGAAAAAAATTCGTAATAACCCGGTTATCCAGGACTCAACAAAACAATGGATTAATACAACGCCAATTATTGAAAAGCAGGTAAAGCAATCAGCGCCGCCCTGCCCGATTGTGATTAATACTCGTTCAGATATTGAGCTACGCCAGATCGCACAACGCATCACACAAACCTGTCATATCCCGGTACGAATCAGCGCCGATGTCTGGACCTATCTGAACGGTACAGGCACTGGCTCAACACAACAAATGACAGGCTCAATTCCAGCACCTGATGCAAATGGAATGGTTCCTCTGGCGTCAGTAGGCAGTCAGCCAGTAAAAGTCTCTTCTGGCGGTGCATCACTCCCTGAGCTGAATATCTCCGGGCTTCCTGCCCTACTGCAAACCGTATCTTCACGGCTGGGAATATCCTGGAAATACGATAAAGGTCGTATCACATTCTTCTATCTGGAAACGCGCTCATTCCCGATTACATATATGGACAGCAATGTGGCATACAACTCAAAAGTTGTGAGCGGCACAATGTCTTCCAGTGGCAGTACCGGCTCTACAAGTTCTGGCGGTATGACTGGCGACGCATCAAATACGCAAACTACAACCGTGGAAATGAAATCATCGCTGTACAACGACCTGAAAAGCGAAGTTTCCTCAATGCTGACACCAGGTACAGGGCGCATGTATCTGTCCACAGGTTCACTGACAGTAACAGATACCCCGGATGTACTGGACAGCGTTCAGGAGATTGTGAACAAGCGCAATAATGAAATGAGTCGTCAGGTTGTGCTGAACGTTGAAATCCTGAGTATCAAGAAATCAAGCCAGGAACAGGCGGGAATCGACTGGAACGCAGTATTTAATGATGGTCATCTTGGTCTGAGTCTTGGTGGCTCATTTGGTGATGCCGCCGAGAATGTTATTACCAGTGGTGTATCCATCGTGGACGGTAAGCTGGCTGGCTCAAAAGCATTTCTGAAAGCCCTGTCGTCACAAGGCAGCGTCAGTGTCGTAACGCAAAACTCCGCTGTGACTAAAAACCTGACGCCTGTCCCTATGCAAATTGCCAATCAGCAGGGCTTCATTGAAAGTGTCACAACCGATTCTACCGCCAATGTGGGATCATCCACGTCACTGAATGCGGCAACAATAACGACCGGATTCAATATGACTCTGCTTCCATACATTCAGCCGGATTCACAAAACCTGCAATTGCTGTTCTCAATGAGTCTGTCTGACAAACCTACTTTTGAGGTGTTCGAAAGTGGCGGCAGTAAAGCACAAACACCGAATGTGGATTTGAAAACAATTAATCAGACTATTGATCTGAAATCAGGCCAGACAGTCATTCTGAGTGGATTCCAGCAATCAAACCGGAAAACCAGTAAGCAAGGTGTAATAACCCCCTCCTTCTTTGGACTTGGGGGTGGCGTTAACAGCGAAGACGGCGACACGATTCTGGTCGTTTTGATTACACCAAATGTGCTTAATTCCGGTTCCAGTGCAGTAATAAAAAATGTGAACTAATTAACTGAAAACTCCCTGAAAAAACACAGGGAGTTTTTTTGGAGGTCACTTTGTCTGAGAATAATCAGAATAACCGGAATTTCACTTCGGTTATTAAAAACAAGCGTGCTTTTTTCTCCGGTCTGGACTGGAAAACGCTTCCTTCAGAAGAAAAGAATGCGCGTACATTCGCAAGAAAAAACGACGCTGAATATTTTCTCTCCTGTCAGTATCAGGATTCAGAAAATGAAACCAAAACGATGGTGGCATTTATCAGAAAAGAGGATCTTCCCACAGGGGCGTCCTCATTCTGGTCACTGGCACTGATGATAAAACCCCTCATCGAACCTGACGGATACGCTATCTGCGAACTCGGTGATCTTTATGGCTTTGTTTCCTGCGTCAATAACGTTCTCGTCAACGATGTTGTAGGTAACAAAAGTCAGATCATGAGTGCTCTGACAACATTTCTTGAGTTTAATGAAACACCAGAACCCGGCTGGAAACTATACCAGCCTGAATCATGGGATATCAGCCAGGCACTCCCCTCACTCACTCTGTCTGCGTTGATTGACGTAAAAAAACCGCCGAAAGAGGCGGCGTTTACTCGCGTATCCCGAAAACGTCAGTTCATGATTTATGGCGGAAGTGCCATTCTGGCCATACTGCTCTGGAACGGGATCACCATGTACCAGGAATACCGGGAAAAAGAAGCTGCGGCAGAAGCTGCACGTCTTCGTCTGGCAAAAGAAATGGCAGACAAACAGGCAATACAGATTGCCCCACCGTGGCAACATTTACCTGAAATAAAACCATTTATTGATAAATGCATTGATAAATGGGATGCACTGCCCTTATCGATCGCCGGATGGCGTTTTGACCTTGCTGAATGCAGCACATCCGGTAATGACGGGCTGTTACGCACATCATATAAGGAACTGAGCGGCGTTACGGTCGAGGACTTCAGCACACGGATACGAGAAATATTCCAGGGGACAACCACAGCAACTTTTGTATTGCCAGAAGGCAGCGCCGGGGGATTTTCTCTTCCTGTCAGTTTTGACGTTTCGCCTGATCCAATTACCCCGGACACATTGCCACAGGCAACAGATATTCAGGAACGCCTGACAACATTTGCACAAAAAATGAGGTTAAAACTCACCTGGCAGGAAATTGAAAACACAAAAACAGATGAAGAAGGCCGTCCAATAATTCTCCCGTGGAACGAGTATGAATTAATGATTCAGACCAGCACCCCGCCTTCAATACTTTTCGCTAACTTTCATGAACCTGCCGTTCGCTTCCAGTATGCAGGAATAAAACTGGAAGAAGGAAGACTGAATTATGAGATTAAAGGTGCATTCTATGTTAAAAATAATTAAACCAACGATTATTTCTGTCTGTTTTTTCAGTTCACTTGCTTACGCAACAGAATCTGAAAGCACACCAAAAGACGAAATAAAATATTCATCTCCGACCATTTTACAGGTAGAGCAGATTCAGGCTGAAACGGTAATTTACGAAGCAAAGCTGGCGCGTCAGAAGGCTGTCAGTGAATTGCGTAATCTTGATTTGAATGGTATAGCGTCCGCAACGCCAGCAATAACGCCCTCTTCCGGGTATTCTTCTCTTGCAGATACCGATATACCAGCGCAACGTGTAGCCGCTAAATCACTTCGTGTTATTGAAATATTTGGTACACCACAACAAATGTCAGCACGAATTTCTCTCCTGGACGGGTCAGTAACTGATGTCAAGGTCGGGCAAAGTATTCCAGGTACTTCTTATAAGGTGGCATCAATCACTGGTAATGGCGTCTGGATTCAGAATGGTACAGAGAAACGCCAGCTTATTCTTTAATGCTATTGAAAGAGACGACACATAATGTTTTTTTCTGACGCAGACTATCCAGGAAAAGATATTTCTGATGTTGTATACGTCAGTATATCTGAAAAAGACGATAAACCTGTTCATGTTTATATCGCTGATAACAGTAAAGGACAGCGTGCTGTTCAGGCTTATATTGGCACTCTGAATGTTAAATATCCCGGAAAGGTAAATATAACCTGGACCACTCTTGATGTTATCGCATCCCGCTACCAGGACAGCGAAAGAAGGTCTGATTCAAACTCATCACAACACTTAAACAGCAACCAGGAAAAGGTCATTAGCTACCTGGCGAAAGCAAACAACCTGGGAAGTTCCGATTTGCACATCACACCTGGTCGGGACGGTTCCGAGTTCACTTATGTCGAAGCACGCGTGCATGGGGAACTGGAAATTCTGGATGTCATCCCGCGTAAAGAAGGGCTGGAATTGCTGGGTGCTGCCTATTCTGGAATGAGCGATGTTATCAAAGGTACGCAGTTTGACCCGGCAATACCGCAGGATGCACGTATCGCAGAGAATTTTCTGAAGCCTGTAAATCTTTTTGGGGCGCGCTATTCGCATTATCCGTGCGTGGGTGGTGTGTACGCGGTATTCCGCCTGATTAAAGATGACAGCGAGGATATTCCCACTTTCGAAGAACTTGGCTACATGCCGCAACAAATCCAGACAATCAGGCGAATGTTACAACGCCCGGAAGGAATTATCGTTTTATCCGGCCCTACAGGGTCCGGTAAGTCAACGACTCTGAGAACGGCTTCAGAAGCCTATCTGAGCACGTTTGGTTTCAACCATAACGATAATATGCGTCTCCCCCGAAAACGCCTTTTCACCATTGAATCACCGCCGGAGGGCCGCATTCCCGGCGCAATACAGACGGCAGTCAGGGATTCCGTCGATGGCTGGGTTGACGCGATTAAATCCGCTATGCGACTTGATCCAGACGCGATACTGAACGGCGAAATTCGTGATCACGCATCGGCATTAGCAGCAATCAAAGCCTCGATGACAGGCCACCTTCTGTTGACGACCTTACACGCCAACGATGCCCTGAATATTATTGAGCGCCTTGAAATGGAGAATATTCAGGCCAGGCTAATTGCAGATCCTCTTCTGTTTATCGGTCTGCTGAGTCAACGGCTCGTTCAAAAACTCTGTCCTTACTGTAAGCGCACTTATGCTGAAATGGCAGACAAACTGAGTACAGAAGAACGGAAACTCATTGAGGAAAATTGCCTGCCGGAACAGGTCCGGTTGCGCAATCTTGACGGTTGTGAGCACTGTTATAAAGGCGTAACGGGAAGGACGGTTATAGCAGAAGTCGTCTCACCCGACGCACGTTTTTTTCAGTTATATCGTCAGTCCGGGCGTCTGGAAGCAAAATCATACTGGCACTATGAACTTGGAGGAATTACCCGTAATCAGCACTTATTACACCTGATTAATCATGGCCTGGTAGATCCGCTGTCCGCACACTTCATATCCCCCATTGACGAAGATAAATACTCAATGCTCCCGGAGGGGACATGGCGATAAAAGATATATTTGAGAAACTCAATTCGATAGAAATTGATTTCTCTGGAATATCCCACTGGCTGGCAAAATACACATTCAGGTATTCCAGAATAAGTTTATATGAAGATTTATCTGGAATGTTAAATGATGGCATAAATGTAAAGCGTGCTCTTACACACCTGATTGATGTAGAAACAGACTACGGGAAGAAAACGGGGTCTTCTGCAACCTACTATATTTGTTGTGAGTGCCTTAATGCACTGAATAACACAGGGGCTATATCTTCAGCATTAAAAAAATATATAAAGGAGGATGAATATCAATTAATATCCAGCGGTGAAATTCGCGGCGACCTTGCCGGAGGATTAGTTCAGGCCATAAAAATTGTCAGAAGTCGTTCTGAAATGACAATGACTCTTGTTATGTCGATGATTTATCCATCCGTACTGGTTTTTGGTTGTCTGGCAAACATGTATATGGTCCACGATACCATAACACCTGTTTTCCTTTCTCTCGCACCGAAAGAACGCTGGACAAGTTCTATGCGATTACTGACAGATACGTCTGGTTTCCTGATAGAAAACGGAACGTATATTCTCTGCTTCTGCATCGTACTGTTTTTCCTGATCAGATATTCGCTTGCGCGTTATACAGGACCGGGCCGTCAGTATCTTGATTACATTCCCCCCTGGTCACTTTATAAAACATTTAATGGTGTAAGTTTTCTCTTCAACATGGCCTCCATGTTAAGTATTGATATTCCCGTTGCAAAAGCACTGGAAAGACTGGAGAAAAACAGCACTCAAAACAGATGGCTACTCGAACGAATAAAAGAAATAAGGAGATATGTTTTACTTGGACAGTCACTTGCAATGGCAATGAAAAGTTGCGGTTATGACTTCCCATCGAAATTATGCATTAACAAACTATTACTTCATTCTGAAAATGCTGACAATGCATTGATGATGTCTAACTATGCTGATAAATGGCTGGAGGAAGCAAAAGGAAAAGTCAAATCAACAGGAGTCTGGATAACTGTAGTATCCGCATTAATTGTTTTCGCATTTATTGTAATGATGATTACTGCTCTCTACGATGTCAGTAACGTCCTGCAACACTAATCCCTAATATTTTTAACCTCTCAATAAATAAGGAATTATTTATTATGTCTTCTATTAATATTTTAAATATGCGTTCTGTTTTTTCTTCTCTTTCTGCACGCCGTAAAAAAGAACAGGACAAAGGGGCAACACTGATGGAAGTGTTATTGGTTGTTGGTGTTATAGTTGTACTTGCAGCAAGTGCATATAAACTCTATTCAATGGTGCAATCCAACATTCAATCATCCAATGAACAAAACAATGTCCTGACAGTGATTGCCAACATGAAATCACTGAAATTCCAGGGGCGTTATACTGACAGTAACTATATTAAGACTCTCTACGCGCAAGGATTACTGCCATCCGATATGATCGCAGATACAACTGGCGCAAGCGCGAAAAACCCGTGGGGCGGCTCCGTTACAATCACCACCTCTTCGGATAAATACTCCTTCAATGTTGTAGAGGCCAATGTCCCACAGAAAAACTGCATGGCAATGGTAAACGCCCTGCGTTCTTCCAGCGCAATCTCCAAAATTAACAACACTTCCACATCAACCGTCAGTGCAGCAACTGTTTGCGCATCTGACAGCAATACGCTGACCTTCAGCACTGATTCCTGATTTTTCATGTGCATCGGATAAGCGCCTTCGGGCGCTTATTTTTTCCATGTTTAAGGAGGAGTATTGTGCGTTCTGTTCTTTATATCCTGCTATCATGTATTTCATCATTAATCTTTTCATTGCAACCCGCATATTCAGCGACAACGACCCGATTTGATGCCTGCTTTGCACAAGCCGGGCAACGTTACCTGATTGACCCCCTGCTTCTGAAAAGCATTGCCACTGTAGAAAGTTCACTCATACCAGACCGAATAAATCACAACAAAGAAAAAGGAAAAATATTAAGCACCGATTACGGACTAATGCAAATTAATTCATCACACATCCCTAACCTGAAAAAACTTGGCGTAATAAAAGACAAATCAGAGCTTATTGATAACCCCTGTCTCAATATACAAATTGGCGCGTGGATTCTGGCAACACATTTTCAGAAATGTGGCATAAACTGGAGTTGTCTTGGCAGTTATAACGCTGGTTTTAAAGAAAGTAACGAACAGAAAAGAATCAAATACGCACGCTATGTCTACAATAAATACATGGTAAGGTAAGTTATGCTAAACAGCATATTTAATACGGCGATACTTTGCTGTGCAAATATCGTCTGTCAATGCTACGCCTACAATGAAGTTAAATCCCGTTTAAATAAACTTAATGTATCTTATAAAACCGGAACAGAGAAATATTACTGTCTGATACTGACAACGCTTGCCGTTCTGTATCTTTCATTAAATCAGCTATCACTGATTCAATCCATAATAGTGATTGTTTTCTATGCCTTCCTTACATTAATGGCCTGTATAGACCTTCTTTCATTTCTACTACCACGCCTTTATACCGTGACATTTATCTTCTCCGGCCTGTTATATCAGACATGGAATAACAATATATTGTCTGGTTTGTTTTGTGCAATGCTGATGTTCTTCATTATGCTGTTTGTAAGACTTTACTTTGCATATAAAAACGGAACGGAAAGTTTCGGCATGGGAGATGTGCTACTTATTGCAGGAACTGGCGTATGGTTTCCAACGCCTGAGATTGCCTGTTCAATTGTATTTATTGCCGTTATCGGCGGAATTATTTTCTTCACTCTTGGCGGATTAAACAAGCAAAAAAAATATATTCCATTTGGTCCGTTCCTTTGTGGCGGAATGTTTGTTTACTCACTCGTACCGGGAATATTATTCTGAGGATTAAGAGCAATGAAAAAGACAGATAAAGGTGTATCTCTCCTTGAGGTATTACTTGTCATCGGCATAATGGTGATGGTTATCCCTAAAGTTTATGAAAACATTGAAAACCATCTGAATAATGTTCGCTGGCAGAATGCAGCAGAACACGCAAATACCTATAACACCGCTGTTCGTAATTATGTTGCTGACAATGCATCAACACTACTTGCAGGCTCTTTACCCAAAACAATCACGCCAGCAACACTCATTCAGAAAGGCTATCTGAAATCTGGTTTTTCTGAATCCAATTTTGGACAAAGCTACATTACCGGTATTGCAAAGAACAGCAAAACATCCCGTCTGGAAGCCCTGACCTGTAGTAATGGCGGTCAGTCCCTGTCAGAAGCCGGAATGCGCTCGGTAGCAAGCATGATTGAAGGGCTTGGCGGCTACATCAACAGCAGCAAGCAGGCGATTGGCGCGGGTGGCGGCTGGTCTGACACGCCTTCAAATTACGGGCTGAACTGCGCGACCGGGCATATTGCAATGGCACTTGTTGGCGCTGATTTGCAGGAAAGCGACCGTTTGTATCGTTACTCCATAACTAATCGTCCCGACCTTAACAGGATGCATACGGCGATTGATATGAACAGCAACAATCTGAACAACGTCGGCACTTTAAACGGCAACGCCGCCGCGCTCTCCGGCGATATCAGCGCACGTAACGGTACGTTCTCTGGCGCAATTTCAGGAAATACAGCCACAACCAACGGTGATATCACTTCGAATAATGGCTGGCTGGTCACAAAAAACAGCAAAGGCTGGATGAACAGCACCTATGGTGGCGGCTGGTATATGTCCGATTCGTCCTGGTTGCGCAGCGTGAATAATAAAGGGATTTACACTGGTGGCCAGGTAAAAGGTGGAACTGTACGCGCTGATGGACGCCTCTATACAGGCGAGTATTTACAGCTTGAAAAAACAGCAACGGCTGGCGCTTCCTGCTCCCCTAACGGGCTTGTAGGCCGCGACAGTACAGGGGCGATACTTTCGTGCCAATCCGGT
>ERZ506941.123-NODE-123-length-69185-cov-21.4967_pt1 | contig 69185 bp, 55 predicted proteins | sample MGYA00512901_ERZ506941 | MGnify/ENA metagenome assembly ERZ506941 | reverse complement strand
TTCAGACGTGTGCTCTTCCGATCTTAAGCGTCCCGCCGCCCCAGCTTGTCGAAAAAGTCCTTTCGACAAGCTGCTGGACTTTTGAACACTTCAAAAAAGTGCTCAAAAGTCGTTTGATTGGACGTGAACGGCCCAGGCCGGTCTCTCTTGGCCTGCGGCCAATTCACCTTCAGACAACCCTGACGGTTTTCTTTCACACTATCTTTCCCTCCGAATCCTTCAGATAGAGGGTTTATCGACAGTCTGTGGCGGGGGGACGCATTAAGCGTCCCCCCGCCCTTCTCTTTTTCACTCTCCTGTGGTACAATGGCGGAAATAATCCAACACGGAGGTGATCCCATGGTCAAGCGCCGCGCCCTCCTGGCGCTGCTCCCCCTGCTTCTCCTGGCTGGCTGCAAACAACCGGAGAAGTTTTCCACATCCTCTGGCGTATCTGTGGAAAATCCAGCCGCCGATGCGCTGGCCTCCGCCCAGCTCGGGGAGCTGGACGGCCTGCTCTCCGAGGCGGAGCTGGCCCATGTACATACCCTTGTGGAACAGCTCCTCCCCCTGCGCCAGACACGGGAGGCGGAAGCACGGTGGCAGTTGTCCACTGAGGAGGCCAATCTGGTGGACCGCCTCAACCGGCTCTATGAGCGGTACACGCTCAAATACCTGGGGGGCGGCGGGTCCTGGGGCTATGCCTCTCCCGCCGAGCGCCCGCTGGCCGACTATGCCGTGGAGCCGGACGGCGGCCTCCGGCTGACCTCTGGGGAGGATGTCTACCGTCCCCTGTGGGCACAGGTGAACGCCCTCCTGCCAGAGGGTGCCCTGGACGGCTTTTCCCGCTTCACTGTCTTTACCGACGGTCTGGATGAAACCCTGGCCTATGTGTCCCCCCTGGATGACACAGGGACGCGGTGGGAACTGGCAGTGGACCCGGCGGATGCCGGGGAGTTGGACTGGTTTACCGAAACCGTCCTCCACGAGTATACCCACTACCTCACCCTCAACGACACCCAGGCGGACTACGGCGCTCCGGAGAGCGGCGCCCGGTACTGCGAGGAGGGCATGGTCGCCCGGTCCGGCTCCTATCTGGATGACTTCTACCACGCCTTCTGGACGGACTACCTGCATGACCGCCTGGCCAATCCGGACAGCTATGGCTTTTACCTCCGGCACCAGGCGGATTTCGTCACCGACTACGCCTCCACCGACCCGTCGGAGGACATTGCGGAGAGCTTCACCTACTTTGTCCTGTGGGACGCCCCGGAGGGGGATGCCGTCTGGGAGGAGAAGCTGAACTTTTTCTACCGCTATCCCGAGCTGGTGGAGTTCCGCACCCAGGCCCGGGCCCGGCTGGGTCTCTAGCAGACCAGCGCGCGGAAGCCCCGGGGGGCCCCGGAGCGGAACGTCCTCTCCTCCCCGGTGAAGGGGTCGGTCAGAGCCAGCTCGTGGGCGTGGAGGCACAGGCGGCCCAGCGGGCTGGCGGCCGCGCCGTAGTCCCGGTCTCCCGCCACGGGGCAGCCCAGCTCGCTCAGGTGGGCGCGGATCTGGTTCTTGCGCCCGGTGTCGATGTCCACCTCCAGCAGGGTGTACTCCCGCCCCGCCTGGATGGTGCGGTAGTGGGTCACCGCCTCCTTGCCGCCGGAGCGGACGGAGTAGACCTTGTGGGCGGCGTTCTCCCGCAGAAGGGTGCGGATGGTGTCCTCCTCCCTGGGGGGCCGGCCCTCCACCACCGCCAGATAGCCCCGGCGGCGCACCAGCGCATCCCAGTGCTCCTGGTAGGCCCGCTTGGCCTCCTCGTCTTTGGCGAACAGGAGCACGCCGGAGGTGTCGCGGTCCAGCCGGTGGACGATGAACACCCGCCCTCCGGGCCTGGTGCGGCGCACGTACTCCCCCGCCATGCGGTAGGCGGTGCGCACCTTCTCCCGGTCGCTGGCCATGCTCAGCAGGCCGGAGGGCTTGTCAATGACCAGGATGCGCCCGTCCTCATAGAGCACCGGGAAGGGGGCCCGCCGCGCCTCCGCCCCCTGGGCGAGCACGCTCACCCGCTGGCCGGGGGCGAGGGGGTGGTCGTGGCGGCGGACGGCCGCCCCATCCACCTGCACCTGCCCCCGGGCGAGCAGCGACTTGACATGGTTGCGGCTCCCCTTCACGTGCTCCAGCAGGAAGGGCAGCAGCGGGCCGCCCCGCTCCACGGTAAACTGCATCTCTTTCACACCATCACATCCTAGGAGGGATTTTTATGAACGAAGTTCTGTCCCAGCTCCACGCCCGCAAGTCGGTGCGGGCCTTTCTGGACCGGCCCATTTCCCCGGAGGCCCGGCGGGCCATCCTGGAGGCGGCCTGCGCCGCCCCCACGGCGGGGAACCAGCAGCTCTATACCATTTTAGACATTACCGACCAGGCCGTCAAGGACACGTTGGCCGACACCTGCGACCACCAGCCCTTCATCGCCCAGGCCCCGCTGGTGCTCCTTTTCTGCGCCGACTGCCAGAAGTGGTACGACGCCTTTGCCGCCGGGGGCTGTTCCCCCCGCCGCCCCGGGCCGGGCGACCTGTGGCTGGCCCTGTCCGACGCCAATATCGCCGCCCAGAACGCCGTCACCGCCGCATGGAGCCTGGGCATCGGCTCCTGCTACATCGGCGACATTCTGGAGCAGGTGGAGACCCACCGGACCCTGCTCCGCCTGCCGGAGTACGTGGTGCCCGCCGCCCTGCTGGTGTTTGGCTACCCCACACAGCAACAGCAGGAGCGGGAAAAGCCCCGCCGCCGCGCCTTGGAGCACATCGTCCACGAGAACGCCTACCGCCGCATGGAGCCGGCCGAGCTGGAGGCTATGCTGGCCGACAACGCCGGAGCCCGGCCCTACGGTGCGTGGCTGGACGCCTTCTGCAAGCGCAAGTACAACTCCGATTTCTCCCGCGAGATGTCCCGCTCCATGGCCGAGTACCTCAAGCCCTTTCTGCCGTAAAAACGCCCGCTCCCGGTTTTGGCTGGAAACCGGGGGCGGGATTGCATTTTCCAGCCTGCTTCGGTAAAATGGAGCCGGTACCAGCCAACCGGGAGGAGAGATGCTTATGAGTCCAGCAGATGAAGCATGGGTGAAGGAACTTTATGAAGCCAATGCCCTCAAACTGTATAAGGTCGCTTTCCGCCGGCTGGGCGATAAAGACGAGGCTGAGAATGTCGTACAGGAGGCATTCTTATTGCTCCTGGCTCGGTTTGATACCGTAAGAGTTCATCCAAACCCCTCCGGGTGGCTGATGAAAGTCGTTCAAAACCTAATCCGCCATTCTATGGACAGGAACCAGAAGCAATCTAGCCATGAAATTTCCATAGAGGAACAAATCACTCAAATCAGCGCCCCTCCAAAACAGTTTTTTTCTCTGCGCGATATACTGCCGCCGGGCCTCACCCAGCGGGAACAGGATCTGTTGGTCTGGTTCTATGAGGAAGGGCTGTCCTACGGGGAGATTTCTGCACGGCTGAAGATTCCGATCCTGACCTGCCGGACTCAGATGTTCCGGGCAAAGCAACACTATAAAAAGCTGGCGGAAAAAGAAACAGATTTTTCAGAATTGATGTAATGTTTCTATCAGTCTTTCTGATATTCCTAAGAAGGAGGTGTCATGATGCCCGAGAAGAAACGAGCCCCACACCAGTCGGGCAGAGGGAAGGGCAACGTCTCTCAAATCCAAGGACATCTGTGCGACAAAACAGCGGACGAGCTGTTGACAGAGCTGGAAGCCAGGATGGATGAAATGACAGACCTTACCTATGATGAGGATGTGATTGACTCCTATCTGGCCGCCCTGGACAAAAAAGCTCCTCTCGAAAAAGATTTTGATGTGGAACGGTCATGGGAAAAGTTCCGTTCACAGCATGCGATTTTATTCGACGAGGACATTTTGCCCAAACCGGAGGTTCCCCAAAGAGGATCTCATGGATTCCGTTTCCGCAGAGCCTTCGCAAGAGTTGTCGTTGTTGCGGCCATCGTCGCCGTATTCACTATGTTTTGTGCACAGGCCGCTGGCATCGACGTGTTTGGTGCAATCGGGCGATGGACGGAGGAGACATTCCGCTTTGCTGCCCCGGCAGGCCCTGCAACTTCCGCGGTTTCCGCAGTTCCTGTTGACATTGATGGGGTTCTGATCTACGAAGTGGAGCAATACCCCACGCTTCAGGATGCTTTTGACGCCCACTCCATTTCTGAACCGCTGGCCCCGTCCTGGATTCCGGAGGGGTATGTGCTGGACTATGTGGAGGCCAGCCCTTCAACCGGACAGGTCGTATTCACTGCCTCCTACAGCAGCGGTCAGAGCATCCTGAACCTTACGTATTCCTATCGAATGGACGGCACCTTTTCCTCATCCATCTTTGAAAAAGATGGTTCCTCTGTGATCGAGTACACCAAAAACGGCATTGTCCACTACATCATGTCGAATGTGAATGTACGGGTGGCTGCCTGGGTGAACGGTACCTGTGAGTGCTCTATTACGGGACCGTTGACCGAACAGGAAATGATCACAATCATTGATTCTATTTATACATAAGAGAGGAGCAGTCAACTATGAAAAAATCTCTGCGCTGCATCTGTGCAGCAATTTTTGCGCTGGCCTTCTGCACAGGCTTCGTCATCCATGCTTCGGCGGTTGAGCGGGCAAGTTCCTATCTTACGAGATATTCTGCCACGCTTTTCGCGGGTGACCGTGGCGCCGTTGAAATAACGATTTCCGTCGTCGCAAATCAACGTGTTTCAGAACTGGGCGCCAGCTACATTTTGTTGGAGGAGTCCGACGATGGCGGAAGGACCTGGAGCACCGCCAAAGAGTACGAGGGCGAAAGCTGGATGACCGCCGAAAACCGCTCCAGCTACAGCAGGACCCTTTCGTATCAGGGAACCATCGGACATCAATACCGGGTGACAGCCGAAGTCTTTGCCAGAGACGCCAACGGCATCGACAGCCGTACCACTCCCACCTCCTCCGCGGTTACGGCAAAAAGATAAATAGCTCTATTACCAACTATATTTTTTCTATTTTGTAATGATCGTTTATTTGTATTATAACCGGCTGATGGAATGACTTCGCATTCCATCAGCCGGTTTATTAGAACTCGTCTGTTTCCTCTTCCTTAAAATGTTTGCCGCAATGAGGGCACACTGTGATATTTCGCCCCCACATTGGAAATCGCTTTTCACAGTAAGGACATTTAGGACGAGCATATCGTCCCAGCCATACACAATTCACTGTGACTATGGCCGATCCAAAGAACACCTCGCCTGATATCAGAGATGCAATCAAGAGAAATATCAAACAACCTAATGAAGTAAAAAAACCTACTCGTGTGCTATGCACGCTCTTTAATTTCATATTTACCTTGGTGTTAACAGTCAAGCTCTAATGTAGTTACTGTATTTACGTCAAAATAGTATAGCGTTTCATAGGATCGATATATATATTCCACCGTAGGTTCGATCTCTACTTCGTAAGTCTTGTGCTCTCCAGGATCCATTCGGAAGCATACTGCTGCCGGAACTACATCAAAATTTATGCCCTGGTCTGCGACACTAAGTCCCATTTTAAAAATAGCCTCTGTTCCAAATGGGTCGATTTCCATTTTACTTGCTTGTGGCAGTATCGTATTTAAGGTTTCTAGTACTACACCAACATACCCTGCGGCATCTTTAAAAATGCCCAAAATGGATAAAGCAGCTGATAAGAGAGAAAATACTGTATCCGATTCACCAGTATCCACCCCCGGCGGGGCTTCATAAAATCTGAGAAAAGCACAATCCTTTGTGGTAGTACCGATAATTTTAACCTGACTCAAATAAACATTTGCTAAATCTACTTGATCCGATAATTCTTCACAGTAAGTATATGGCGCAAGTAGCAAAAGACTATATCTAGTGTCATTCCCTGCCTCAGAAATAGCCCCTTCCGGTTTAAAGTATGCGTAAAAATCCATTCCCGGCCCACTGAGTCCGTAGTTATTTTTTGGCACCGGCAGGGTAAACACTTCCACTTTTTTATATCCTTTTGGCGTCGTAGGGGTACTTGCCAGCGCTAACTGACCATCTAAATCATTCGTATCTTCGGAATATAGAGGATGCAGTGCTTTTATCTCGTCTGTATAAACGGATTCACCGACTCTAAGAAATACAGGGAACTCCTCACTATCTTGTTTTTTCATTGAAATACCTAAACAGGCCCCTTCCGTACCTATCCGTTTCTGGAACGAAGACATAATATGGTAGGTTTCTGTGCCTATGGAGATCTCGCCCTCCAGCGGCCCCCCTTCAATTAGAGTAATGTCATCAGAAAGTTCTACTTGCTCCAGTTGGCCCTCCAGATGAGTCCCATACGTCGTGTCTCCACTGTAGAATTGGAGTTCCACGGACGCCTTAATGTTTTCCGCAGTTTCATTCAAAACTAAATTATAGCTAAATTCTGCGGTCACATTTGGCGCGTCTTCTCCTCTTGTAGCCAGCCCATTAAAAAACGGCATCTGCGAGACTTCCGTGCCGGGTTCACATTCCACTACAGCGGTAATGCCCGTTTCAGAAATGGTATCTGTCAGACTGGTTGCCAGTGCCATTGGCGACAGAAGCGACAGGAGCACTGCAAGCACCAAAACCGTTGGTATTCCAATATAACCCCTTTTTTTCTTCAGCATCATTTTGAATCCTCCCATTTTCATTTCCCTATCGGGGACTGGATGATGGGTTCTTTGCCGCTGGTCGTGTACTTTGCTCATAGCAGGCGCTTAAATCATTCCCATTGGGCTCACCCCTTCTATGTGTTTTATGCACGCACATTTCAAGAATAGCTTCCTGTTGGATCTCTTTGTCTCTATATCAGTCTGGAGGATCAAAATATTACACTTCATCTATAATTTTTTACGTAGGCCAGGTCTGTTATTGAAATTTAAGGAGGGCAGCAAACCTGGATTGCCCTTCTTCCTTTATTATAGATTGTAAACTGCGTCTCTTTGGGGCCTAACCGCCTTCCGACGCAAAAACTTTCCTCCTAACAGCAGGAGCGCCGCCCAAATGGGCGGCGCTCCTGTTTACTTTATAAATGCTCGCCCTTAGCGGGGGTTCTTGATGGCGGCCTGTCCAGCGGCCCACCTGTAGGGGCGATTTTTTCAGAGAAAATATTGCTTAAAGTATCACTCCGAACCGTCTCCTCTATCGACACGGAAACCTTATTTTTTCTGCCTTTAATGCTACATTCAACAGCATTGTGCTCCCCTGACAGCAGGTTTAGCTCCCACCGAAAATGGTCGTTTGTGATTGGAATTACTCGGTCTACTACTTTGTCCAGTAGCATCTCATCCAGCTTAGGCTGTGTAAAATCAATGAGGCAGTTCAGCGTGTCTCTGATCTTTTCAACATTCAATACAGGTTGCTTTTGAACAGGTACGGTAGTTCTTTGACTCTCTATTGCTTGAAGCTGCTCGGCAATCTCAGACTTTTGGCTCATAAATTCTTCTTTTGAGAGTTCTCCATCCGCTCTCATTTCGATTAGATTTTGCAGCCGAGTTTTCAGCTTTTGAGCACGAGCCTCTAGTCTCTTATGCTCTTGATGCTCCTCTTGATGTGATTCCTTCCCACACTGAGCAAGTATCTTGCATACCTCTATGACTGCGGCCCGGCGGTCTATCCATACATTTTCCAGAACTGTCTTTGCCATAAGATCCAGTTTCCAATCGCAGATAGAGCGGATTTGGCAGGTGTGCTCATCTGTCAATCCATTGTCCACCATATATTGCAAAGACGCCCCATTTCGATGGCTGTAGCATTGGTATCCGTAGACCTCTTTCCCGTCCCTTTTATTCGTTCTCCAGTGAAACCGCTGGAATGAGCACCCACATGAGCACCGCAGCTTTTTAGACCATAAAAATTTCGATGGGTTACGACCGAACTTACGTGTCCCTCCACCTAACTGCGGCATAGACTGAATTCTACTTTCACGAATTTCCGCGCAACGATTCCAATCCTCCTCTGAGATAATGGCTGGGAAGTCGCCTTTGATAAGCGTGTGCTGACTGGTATCATGGTTTGTGATGCGCCGATGCTCCAAGAAATCCACCGTCACAGATTTATTGTAACCGATGTAGCCCTTATATGTTGCATTTTTTAGAATGCGCCCCACCTTGCTACAATCCCACTTTACTTCACCACGTCCGTTCTGGCAACCACGTCTCGTCAATTCATTGACTATCGCCTTTTCGCCATATCCATCCAAGTACATGGAATAAATCAGTCTAATGATTTCTGCCTGTGGCTCATTGATGACGTAGGTACTTCCTACCCGGTCATATCCTATAATATTCCCTGTACCATACAAGACCCCATTTTGACGGCTGATGGCCTGCCCGGCCAGCACTCGTTCGGAGATTTTGCGACTCTCCTCCTGGGCCAGCGTCGCCATGATGGTGAGGCGAAGCTCCCCGTCTCCATCCAGAGTCCAAATATTATCCTCTACAAAATATACTTCTATGTCGAGCTTCTTTAGTTCACGTACAGATACCAGCGCATCAACGGTATTGCGTGCAAAGCGACACACTTCACGGGTCACGATTAGGTCAAATTTCCCTTGCCTTGCGTCCTCCAGCATCTTCATAAAAGCAGGGCGCTTTTTTGCTTGCGTGCCTGTAATTCCTTCATCAATGTATCGGTCTACCACTGTCCAATTGGGATGATAGCGCTCCTGGTCATCGTACCATTGCATCTGATTTTTCAGGGCTGCAAGCTGGGCCTCATGTTCCGTGGAGACCCGCCCATAGAAAACCATTTTTCGCGGCCGGTTGCGGTCTAGCGTCTTGAATACTGATTTCATATCAGTCACCTCCAATGCAAAGAATAATCTGCTCTTGGAGATTTGTTAAGGATGCCGATCTGCCTCTGCAATTTGCAGGGCTTCCTTATAGATGCTACGCGGGATCTCGCCTTTTTCATATAAAACGTGAATTAAGCAAACTGCCATTTTATGGTGTAAACGTGTCTGTTCCAACGAGGCACCTCCCATAAATTCCTGTATCAATAAAATAGCCGCGCCAGAACTGTCGGGCCGTTATAACACGCGGTGTACTCTGGCGCGGCTGTCTCCGTGCTTGTTTACTATATCGATTCACCGTATTTGCCACGCGCCCCCGGCGACGGGAATATTGCAGGCCGCCCTTGGCAGGGCTGTCAAAACTCCGCAGCGTCGCTCTGGGCGTGCGCCGCAGGGTTCCCCCTCTGACGTGGGAGGTCGTTACGAAAGTCTCATTATGCCCCCACGCTGTCGTCGCGCCCGGTGTGCCATGCCGGGTCTAAGGACTGCGTAGATCGCTCGGCCAGCTTGTCCATCACCTCCCAAAGCTGGCTGTCATGGCGGCGCTCCTTACGTCGCTGTTCACGCGGGGTTGTACCTGCAATACCGTGTATTCACTTGTAGAAGGAAATGAGGAAAGTGTGTCCTTCACTAAGCACGTAAAAACACCCCATTTGTTAAGTCATTTCGAGCATCTTTTCGACTTTTTTTCTTGTAGCGCGAAGGGCGAGAGATATTCCGGCCTTTGACACCCCTTCAATCGCTGCAATCTCAGTAACACTTTTGCCTTCGGCGTAGTGCATCCATAGGCGGCGGAACTGTGTCGTGCTCAAACAGCTTTTGATCTTTGCCATGAGCACAGCACAGTTTTCCTCCTTGCCTGCCTGCTCAATACCTCTCAGCAGTAACTCCTCTGCGGATGGCTCCATAGAATCTATCCGCTCATCCAGTGGCAGGCAGTTATCATAGAAACCGCGTCCGGCCTTATCCATCTGATGGTAGTTCCGGTCAGACCATTCCTTCCACTTCCGAAAGTCCGCCTCAGAGGAGAAGTCTGCACGAGTTAAGTAAACATGTGCGTCTGTCACGCTCTTGCACACGATGGAATCGGGGTATCGCTTATTCAATGCGTAGTCGCTTTTTCTATCAAACACAATATACCTCCAATCTAAGTTGCCAACACATCTCAGCATCGGAATTGGAGGCGGTGATCTACACCCTGGATAAAAATATTCTTTATGACTAACAGCCACAATATAACAAAAAAAAGTAGGTGGCCATATATTTATGTGGCCACCTACTTTTTTGATTATTATATATCATAAAAAGAATCTAAATTCTGAAAACAACACCAATCATTAAATTGCATACAAAATTTTCAATTAGTATCTATTACCTTTTGAATGCAAAAAAGCGCTGTCCGAAGTAGTTGAGGGCGGTGTAGAGCGCCATACCACCCAGCTTGGTAAGCCGCTCCTGCCAGAGCGGGGAGAGGGCGGTGCGGCCCAGCACCCACCCGGCGATGGGCTGGGCCAGGGCGTAGGCCACCACATAGCAGACCGCCACGTTGACGGCGAACTTGACCGCCGAACGCAGAAGGGTCTCCTCGCTCTGAAAGGTGAAGTGCCGGTTGAGGAAAAAGCTCATCACCGCCCCGGCCACATAGGCGATGGCGGTGGAGGGCCAGTAGCCCAGCCCCTCCAGCAGGAACATGAGCACCATGGACAGCAGGGTGTTCCCCACCCCCACCAGCAGGAACCTGGGGATGCTCTTGTCAATCAGCTTCGCCATGCGCATCCTCCAGCACCTCACGGATCAGGAAGCGGGGCCGCCCCTTGGTCTCCAGGTAGATTTTCCCGATATACTCGCCGATCACCCCCAGGGAGAGGAGGATCAGCCCGCCGATGGCCCACACCGAGCAGATCACGCTGGCCCAGCCGATGACCGTGTCCCCGCCCGCCCAGCGGACGATAGAGTAGATCAGCATGAGGAGGCTCACGGCAAAGATAAGGAATCCCAGGCCGGTGATGTAGCGGATGGGCTTGACGGACAGTGAGGTGATGCCCTCCATGGCGAAGGAGAGCATCTTCTTGAGGGGGTACTTGCTCTCCCCGGCGAACCGCTCCCCCCGCTCGTACTCCACGGTGCCGGTGCGGTAGCCGATCATGGGCACGATGCCCCGCAGGAACAGGTTGACCTCCCTGAACTGGGCCAGCCCCTCCAGCGCCCGCCGGGACATGAGGCGGTAGTCGGCGTGGTTGAACACCGTCTCCGCCCCCATGAAATTCATCACCCGATAGAACCCCTCGGCGGTGAAGCGCTTGAAGAAGGTGTCCTTTTTCCGGGAGGAGCGCACGCCGTAGACCACGTCGCACCCGGCGTAGTACTGCTCCACCATGGCGTCCACCGCGTCGATGTCGTCCTGCAGATCCGCGTCCATGGAGATGGCCATGTCGCACCGATCCGCAGATATCATTAATCCGGCCAGCAGCGCGTTTTGGTGCCCGCGATTGCGGGACAGATCTATTCCGCTAAACAGGGGACACTCCCCATGGAGCATTTCAATAATATTCCAAGTTTTATCTCTAGAGCCGTCGTTGACAAATAGCACCCGACTCTGCTCCGAGATCCTGCCCGCCGCCATCAGCCCCTCCAGCTTCGCGCGCAGCCGCCGGGAAGTCTCGGGCAACACCTCCTCCTCGTTATAACAAGGGACAACAATGTAGAGTATATCTGCCATCAAAACCGTTCCCTTTCTATTCCAGCGCTTGACATTCTGATTGATTTTGGGGGGACTTATTACTCACTTCCCCTCCGGCCACGCCTGCTCCAATCATGAGAAGCATTGGAAGGATAGAATAATGGTAGCGTCCAGCTACTTCTACCAACATCTGCGCACAAGTCAGTCCGATAACGTAAAGTGGGGCTAATAAGGTTAGATAATTTTGTTCTCTTTTCCACAATTTAATGGCTCCTACAATCGCCAGTAAAACTGCGGTATAGTAAAAAGTATTGCAGAGGAACGAAAAGAGTGTGGTATGCCGTAATACAGCTGAGGAATAACCCACACAAGTGTCATCAGATCCCAAAAACGTTCGGAGCTTTTGTATAAACAGCAATGCGAAATCTATTTCGCCAGATGAAATCCTTTCCTCAGCCTCTGCTAATAACTGTTCCTGTGTCCACTGAGCTGTCGCCCCTGGCTGATCGCTATAATAGTACAAACGATCGCTATCCTCTTGATTCCATCTTCCGCTAGACTCCGGATTAAAACCAACAAGAAAGCTGTAACCAGGCGTTTGAGAAGGTTCTTCGCCAATGCGTTCAGCAATATGCTGGTTCCATATAGGTCCCAGAATAAAGTAGGTCGAAAGTAGGCAAACAATACAGAGGCTCCACCACCACCTCCATTTGTGCATCAAGAGCTTTCCTGTATTCAATAGAGCCACCCAAATCAAAAGGGCAATCACCAGCACAGCCGCAATGGGGCGCACACCGTTGACCAGTCTCAATATAACCCCACATGAGATACCGACAGCAGGTGCCAGAAATAGCGGATAACTTCTGAGTACGGTACATACCTCCGCCTCTGTCAAAACCAATAAAACCGCCAGAATCAGTGTTGTATACAATGGTTCAGACAGAATCAAGCTGTTATAAATGGTCTGGGAAGGGCAAAGTATCCATAGCAAATAACCTACTGCTCCTGCAGTAAGATTGAACCATCGCATACACAGACGAAATATAATGCTTCCGCTACAAATAGTAAGTAGTAAGTTCAACACAGGTCCCAGCATAGGGCTAGTCCCCCAAACCTTCACAAACCAACTCAGGAAGCTTGAATAACCAAAAATATGCGGAAACAGGGCCATATACCGCCCACCATATATTGTGTTGTGAGTCGCCAGTGATTGAGCATATCCCCAGAATACCGAATAGTCTCCTGCAATAGGGACTCTTACTTTCAAAATCCAGATTCCCTTTATAACAACACAAATGATCGTAAGTGCTATCCAAATTTTTAGTGCACCCAAATGCACAGTTCTCTGTGCAACCAGCAAAACGGTCTTAAAAAATAGCAATACACAAAATATCGCAGCAAGAAATGCTACAAAATATTCTTTTTGGTTCGTAATGCCGAGAAAAACTGCAATGCCCATTAAAATTAGAAAAATTGTCAACATCCATTTTTTCATCAGATTTGAAGATTGGGCTAAATATCTCCCCATTCTGCTATTCTCACCTCACCAAGTCTCTGGCCATTTTTCATATTGTGATACCGACCTATATTTTTATATGCCGACAAAACGCTGTTTTGTGACACAAATCTCAAAAATATCAGGGGTAGCCATAAGCTACCCCTGATATCGTAATGTACTATCTGTGGCCATATTCTGCTTCAGAGTGGACTTATATCATTAGCTGTTAAAGAACGCCTTCAAATAATTTTGCACTGTCTTATTCATTGTATTTGTTGCGTCGCTCGCATAAAATGCAATCGGAACAGAATCCTTGATCGGTGTAAATACTTGAGTATAGGCCCAGTATCGGTTATTTTCCGCTGCATTTATTACGCCGTCATCAATCTCCATAGTCACACCAATTACAGTATCAGAGGTCTTTGTCCCGTAGGCCCTTCCGTTATAGTCGTAAACAACATTATCCTGTGCACTATCTCTTACAGAATAAAGGTTGTTTACGGCCGACGAATTGAAGTAGTAACCAGGCTGAATACATGCGTAGTCAAAAATGTCCAGCCTATTAATTACATTACCTGTACGGAGAAAATTTCCATCATCAGTCGGTGCCATATAGGGACACCAAAGGAACTGTTTCCCCATGCTTCTGACCTTGGTTCCAATTGAGTCCATCAAATCAACCAGTTGATTCCCGAAATTAGTGGAAGGTGAATTTACATTGAATGGAGTGTATCCGGTTACAATAGCCTCTGTTCCCCAATAGAACCCGCGCACATAATCATCAAAGTCCGCTGGCCCGATTAGTTCCTCCAATTTATCCATATAGAGCTTATAGGGGGTTTCGAAGTTATCTGCCAGAGTCTTAAAATCAACAGTTGGAAGCGGCAACCAAATAGCTAAATCACTGCTTTCATCCGAGGCAGTAATTAGCCTATCTACCAGCAAGGCGACATTTTCTGCCAAGCTATCCAAAGTAACTTTACCATACCCGCCTTTGAGTCCAGAATATATTCCATCCAACTGTTTTTGGATAGAGCTTACACTTTGTCCTGCGTCGATATCTTTGCTGGTAATTCTGTCAATATCCTCCTGGCTAACAATTTCTTGCATACCTTTGTCTAAATCAAATGAGTTATATCGAGTATTGCCACTACAGATGATAAATTCGTGAGTCATATTCCATAGCGTCTCAAGGTCACCATCTTTATAAGTCGGATACTTAGCCGATCCATTGTTTGTAGTAAAACCAGTATACAGGAGTAGAGCTTGAGGCAACTTGCTCTGAGAGTATGCACTAGCAGATACGGTAAAGACCGTAGGAACTAACATGGCTACTGCGAGGAAAATGCCTATAATCCGCTTTTTCATATAGACTCCTTTCACCGTTCTGGGTAACATCTTTTCAAGCAGAGGGATACCCTGTTGTGTCCATCTTTGGCGGACTATACAGTGCTCATCGGACTCACCACCCTTGTACTGGGCTAATTCCCTGAGCGCTGTCGATTGTTACACCTGTCCGGCGAAAAAAGCTGTCTATTGTTTAATTCAGAACCGCAAAAAAGAACCGCCTAGAGTGAGTCCCTCCAGGCGGTTCTTTTTCTGTTCTGCTCTATTAATTTTTAAGGAATATTTTTATGAAAATCCTCTATCATCGCCGCTATCTCATTACTCAAATCCAGCGGATCCTTTTCTTCAAGAACTCCTAAATATATATCCACAAGTCTTGAATCATAGCTAAACTCTGTCATTTGCTCCATTTTTTCTTCCAACTCAGCTAATACCTCATCCGCAGATAATTTTCTAAGACGACATAGTAATTCTTCCGAAGTCTCCGGTTTATCCCCATAAGAATCATGTCCCATCGGATGCTTCCCCCAGATATCAGATTCAAGGCACAAGAATCACAACATATTTCCGTTCTGAAGCTTGATATATCGCTGCTTTGCACGGTATATCCTGACTCGGCAAACACCCTCTGACACTTTTAGTCGTACAGCTATTTCTGCATATGGCATTTCATCGATCAAATGCCATACCAATAACTTCCGGTCGGATTCGCTGAGGCCGTTCGGGAATAAATCATCTACCCCAAAGTCATACTGATCCTGTACAGGAAAATCTGTGGTCAGCGGCGTTTCCTTTCGATAGTTTAGGTATCTCAACTTATGTAAGATCTCGTTGCCAAGTGTCTTCATCAGAAAGCCTTCTAAATTAGGATGATCCTTCACTCTTATTCGAGATTCCCACAGGATAACAAATGTATCATGTACAACCTCTTGCGCGAGTTCTTTGTCTCCCAATCTTCTAACAGCTATCTTCAGCATTTTAGGAATATATGTTGTATATGCACATTCGAACCATTCCGCATAATCAGGTTCCGGCATGCCCATACCTTCTTTCGTAATCATAATATGGATGCTGAAAATTGTCAATCAAAGAAAGTAACAATACCATTTTGCGCGATAAGGGGTGTGTAAGTGTGGACATCTACTATCTAATACCAGATCCAAGATATTATGTGACAATTTTCACTATTTTTTGTTTTGCACTCTCAAATGTGTTGTAGATATAATCTTCTTTACTATAGACTTTTTATATCATGTAATTATATAATTAGGCTGTATGAAGCTATAAATACTTCTCATCCCTACTGGTAGAATTGTTTGTGTGTAAGGGATGTGTGAAGTATGGACGATATCTTAAAGAAACGCCTACAGATTCTTGGTTTAAGAATTGCTTATTTTAGAAAACGGCGTGGACTTACCCAAGAACAACTTGCCGACAAGGTAGGCATGAGCTGGTCATACCTCGCTAAGATTGAGGCAAATAATAGCGATACTCCACATGCCATATCTTTGGAATATCTATTTGCAATATCTGATGTTTTAGGTATATCAGTATCAAGACTATTTGACGATTTAGACTAGGTCATTTACCTGTCAAAAAGGTCGTGAATAGCGGGCAACTGAACGCTCCTGGAGGGAATAACATGGATCTTACACATACGCGGGATGAATCCTCATGGCTTCCGCTGAAGCGTGAGGATTCTACATTTTTTCTGAAATTGATGCAGCAATCGTCTGAAGGACTCCGCAACATGATATTAAGTTATTTAACTTTCTATAACCTTGGCAATAAGGATTTGGAAGATATCTATGACTTGACCTTTTTAAGCGCAATTCAAAATATAGAAAAGCTCCGAGCAAGCCCCAATCCGGTCGGATGGCTGTACCGGGCTGCACGCTTTCATATCTCCCATCTAAAGCGATCAGAAAGTCGTCTCATTCGCTTTCCCGATCTTCACACACCCCTATCTACAGAGGACGACTTCCATCTCAGCCTATCAGAAATCCTTCCCAACAACCTAAAAGCTGATGACGTTCAGCTATTGACTCTACGTTATACTTATAGGCTCTCCATACGGGACATTGCAGAGCAATTGTCTCTGAGCGAAGATTCCGTAAAACAACGCCTAAAGCGATTGAGGGATCGCCTTAGGAAAGGGCTGAGTGATGACTCATAAAACTTTATGTACCCTGGTGGCCCCGCACTGCTCACAGTTGAATGGGGTAGCACATGGAGCGGTCGCGTGCATGGTGCAGCTTAGTTCTGGCCTATGTGTTCAGATCTCAGACTGGGCCGTTGTAGGTGGCACATAGTTGTATTTTACTTTTTCACTTTTTCAAAAGATTTTGTCACAAAATAAAATCCTACTGGTATTACAGTTAGGAGGGTAAATATGAACGAGTATAATAAGCGATTTGAGAATTTCTGTACTCAAATCCGTAGTTCCGCAAAGGGTAAAACCCCATTGGATCTTCTCTCTGAACTGGATTTGGCGCTTGAAGAGGCCAGCCTGACCGGCAACGAAGTAGATCCCGCTTTAGCAGATGCCTATATCGCTATCGCACAAGAAATGAGGGAGCTTCCCCCCGCCCCCTCCGGCGAGGAGCTTGCCGAACACTTTTTGGAGCGGCACGGCAATCTGTTCCATCACGCTCCCAACAGCGCCGCCGCTCTGCCCAGCGTCCATCGCCCCCGGCGCCGAAGGGTGCTCGGTATACTGGTCGCCGTCATGGTTGTTTTTCTTGCCCTGATGATGTCGGCCTACGGCCAAAAGGCCATAGAGTACGTGACCAAGTTCACGGATAAAAACCTGTATATAAATTCCGGCGGTGCATCTGCGGCCGATCTTGATTTTGACGAGCCGGATGACACCGGATACCGCTCCCTGGAGGAGGTTCTCAGCGCCAATGGCATCACCGGAGTCTGCCCAACCTGGCTTCCAGGTGGATATGAGCTCTCTATGCTCTATGTTCCATCGACGCCCTCGTATGGATCCTTTGGTGCATATTATGTAAATCCGCTGATCCCGGACAGCTCGATTGTAGTCGCTATTGACCGTTATCCCGGCGACGTTCCCTCCTCCTCTATTCCGAAGGATCCAAACTCTGAAGAGCTTTATCGGTCTGGCGGCGTGGAGCACTACATTATGACAAATACTACCCATGTGGTCGGAGCCTGGGTAAACAACCATTGCCTATGCACGATCTCCGGCACGATAACCCGGCAGGAGATGAAGGACGTCATAGATTCCATTTATGAAGGAGAGTAATTTATGTTAAAACCGCTATTCCGTTGCATCACCGCTATCGCCCTCTCTTTTTGTGTTACTCTTATCCCCGTCTTCGCGGTCGAACAATCCGCTAATAGCAGCTCCACTCCATTTTCAAGCGAATATCTAGCTCGTTGCAGTATATCCTTGTCCAGCGGCGGCTCAGGAAAGGTATCAGTCTCTTTTACAGTAAGTGCAAAGTCTTCTATGGACAAACTGGGTGCACAGTCTATCGAGATTGAACAGAATACTGGCAATGGCTGGCGTACATACAAGACCTATACCGGGACATCGACGAACGGCTTTTATGATTATGATACGTTCTTGTATGACCATAAGTTTTCGTTCACCGGGACATCGGGTGTCTCTTACCGTGCGGTATTAACGGCCTATGCGCAGAATAGCTCAGGTTCTGAAACCGATACAGCTATAAGCGATCCGTTTACCTGTCTGTGAGCGCCTTCCCTGTGGTTGCCTCTCCCATTTATCTCCTGCTACTTATTCGAGGTGTACTTTCTATTTGATTTAGAATCTTGCAAGCAATGCCTGTGTTAATACACACGCCCAGTTGCATGTTGTGGGCAGCGCCCCCAAGCCCCTTGAACAGCTCCGTACCGGAGCTGGCTGCGCGTCCTGCGGACGCTAAAGAGCACGGTCAGTTCACCGCTGGCCGTGCTCTTTTTCTTGCGCGATACCGCGCCCGGTATTCTGCAAAACACGGTCTACATTGGCCTTGACGGTCAGCAGCTCCCGTGCCTCATCGCGGGCCTTGCGCAGCTCTGTGTAGGCCGCCTTTTTCTCCGTCAGCAGCGCGGCGTACTCAGCCTGCAAGTCTTTCATCTTTGGCAGCTTCTTGACGTTCAGATCATCAAAGGCCCGCTTTGCCGCCTGATGAAGCAGGATGTCGGCCTCGTGCTCAGAGCGGAACTTTGCGGAGTACCCGGCCTTGCGATAGGCGGTGTAGGTGTCGCGGGTCTTGGCATAATTGACGATATGGGTCCGCAGCACGGCGATCTCCGCCATGCGCTTCTCCGCCGCCTTGATTTTCTCGGACAGCTCATTGCGCCGTGCCGTGGCCGCCTCCGTTTTTTCAGACAGCACCTTGTAGTCCATCAGGCCGTGCTCGTTGAGATAGCTCAGGGTCTGCGCCATCTGTTTCAGGTTGAATTTGCTGGCCCACCGCGCATATCCGGCCCCCTTACCGGCGCGGAGCTTGGCCTGAATGTCCACCAGCAGATTGACCTTCGGGACAGCCGGAGCAACGGCGGCTCTCCGGGCCGGGACATGCTTGCGCTCCCCAGTGAGCGCGGCACACAGTTCGGCCTCTCCATAGCCGTCCCCCAGGGTTTTCAGGCAGACAACATTTTTCCAGCCGGGTGCCCGGAACGCAATATCCTTCCCTCGCCGTCTGGCGGGAAAACCCGCCTCTTGCAGCAGTTTCAAAAGGGCATCCAGGTCCTCCGGCCTGTGCTCCATGGCCTTGTCAATGGCCTGCCGCAGCAGCTCCCGGTGGGAGGGCTTGGCCCGGTTGCCCAGCCACTTGTCATAGGTCTGGCCTTTGGGGTTCGGGTTCTCCACAATGGACAGACCGTTTTCGATGCACAGGGTATCACTCAGCCGCCGCACAGCGCGGGTGCTGCCCCAAAAGTTGCGGAACTTGCGGGTGCAGTCCAGCGAGGTGGAGTTCCAAATGATGTGATTATGAATGTGCTCACAATCAATGTGGGTGCAGACAATAAAGGCATGATTGTCCTTGGTAAAGCGTCGGGCAAACTCCACGCCGATGCGGTTGGCCTCCTCCGGCGTGATCTCTCCGGGGACAAATGCCTGCCGGACATGATAGGCAATCACGTCGTCCGCGCCTCGCCGCCTGCCGGTCCTGGCGAGGTATTGCTGCTTGCTGAACAGAAACTCCGCGTCCGCAATAGGGCCGTTACAGCCACGGGCCGTAATGAGCCTGCCCTGGTCGGTCTTGTCCGGGTTCTTAACATAGTCCAGAATATCGCGGATGGCGGTGCCCACGCTCCGGCCCTTGCCGGTGTGCAGGGGCATGATGCGGGTGGTTGCCAAAAGCGCCCCTCCTTTCCTGGCGCATATAAGAACAGCCCCGGCGCTTCTTGAGCGTCGGGGCCGTCTTTGTTTGATTTATCCGTAAATCCAATCCTGAATGGTATAGCGCAGGGCCTGGAGCTTTCCCAGCAGCCACGCCGCCGCCATGGGCAGACCCATGGGAGAAACGAGGAAGGCAATCACCAGGAGAATGATGCCGTTTTGAACCGAGTAGGTGACGAGCACCGCCACGCCCAGGACCGCCACAATAGTCCCCGCGAGACCGAAGATAAAGGCGGTGCAGTAGAGCAGGCCGGAGCAAATCCAGACCAGCAGGGCCAGGGCCGCAATCAGGGGGGCCGCGAGTATCTTTAACAGTAACCTCATATCTCATTCCTCCTTGGCGTCTTTTTCCACTATCATCTTACCATAGGCCGGGGCCAGCCACAACGATGCGGAAATTTGCCGAAAATTTCGGCGAATTTTTTTCGGCTTATTCCAGCTTGGAAAGCTGGGAGAGCACATGCCCCGCCGCTGACCACAGGCGTTCATACCCCTGCCGCAAGTCCTCCAGGTCCGCGTCATAAAAGCGCCCGGTCTCATGGACGCGGCGGGTGAGCTGGTTCAGGTTGTTGCTGGACCGGCGCAGCAGGCTCACCAGCTCCTTCAGCTCCGGCAAATCCAGTTGCAGCACATAGCCGTCTATCGCCATCTTGCGCAGGTACGCGCTGAGATTGTCCGTCCCGAACTGAGCCATCTTCTGCCGGATCAGCTCCATCTCCTGGGGCGAGACCCAAAAGAGGACCGGCACATTTCTGGTGCGCTTCGCCATGCTTACCGCTCCTGCTCCCTGGCCTTTTTCTTGTCCTGGTGTCCAGGCTCGGTTTTCGTCTCACTCAGCTTCCTGCGCACGGAGGGCCTGCGCTGACGGAGCGGTTTCGTGCGGTCCTCGTCTTTTGTAATCAGCGCGTAGACGCCCTTGCGCCCTTCCAGGCCGGAGAGCGTGAGCGACTGGAAGGGCAGCATCGCCATGAGGCGGTCATGGTCTTTGGTACTTGCACGGGCCAGAAAATCCGGGTCTACCTGGGCCATAAAATGGGTCCCATGGGGGCTGTTCGGTTCTCTCTCTGCCTGAAACGCGGAGAGGATGCGGGCGGCCTCTGCGTGAATATCCTCCTTGGTGAGCGGCTGGGACAGCAGATACTCATGCCGCGCCATATCCACAAACAGGTCGATGATGCCGGGATGGCTGCGGTCCACGACAAACTCTTTGTTGCGGTCATTCCCCCAGGCGTCCGGGTCCTCAAAGACGGGAACAGTCCTGGCCCACGCCTTGTTGCTTTGGGAAATCCGCCCGTCCCACTCTTTATGCCGGACCGTATTGGCAAGGACGTGAAGTACCCGCTCATAGCCGAACTGCTCCACCACCTGGGAGACGGCTTCCCGGTCCAGGTGGTTGTCCCGGTAATGCCCCGTAATCGCGGTCTCTATGGCCTCCTTGCAGGCAATGTCGGCCTTGCGGGAGGCCCGGTACTGCTCCGGCTCCCCGTGCTCATGGGCATAGCTTCCGGGATAGCGGTACACCGGAAGCTCCCGCTGGGCCTGGAGAGCGTCATAGGCCAGGTCCGAGATGCAGTCCAGCATAGGGTCCAGGCCGGGGCTTTTCTGTTCTGTCCACTCTCCGTAGATAGCCTCCATGGGGGAGGGTACAGCCAACAGCGCGGCGGCCTGGGCCTGGGGCATATCCATCAGCTCCGCCGCCGCCAGAATGTCCTCCCGGACGGCATACTCGTATGCGTGGTTCAAAATCTCCTCCGGCGGCTGGCTCATCAGCCAGTCCCGGTACTTGGTCTGCTCGGCGGCCAGTTTTTCATAGAGCCGCGTGTTCATTTCCTCTTGCTTCATGTTCAAACACTCCTTCCGAAATCAGTTTCAGCATGGTATAATAAGCAAAAATACCGAGGGTGATTTTAATGGCGTACAGCGAACAGATGTGGCAGGATGCAAAAAAGAAGTGCCGCTTAAATAATGAGGATATTGCGCTTGCAAAACGGCTGGGTCTCAATCCCCGCAGTCTGGTAAAAAACATTCCCAGCAAAAGTGAGCCGTGGAAAGCGCCCGTGAGCGTGTGGCTGCATGAGATCGAAGCCAAGCGCCAGAAAAAAGCGGCGCAGAAGCAGCGCCGCCGTGCGAAAGCAAAACAGGCAGAAGCCGCCCCTGACACCAAAGAAACGCCCTGATGTCAGGGGCGAAATTCTATTCAGCGCACTTCTTCATGTTGTTTTGCTTTTTTCTCCACCGTCCTGGGCGGCACGGGCCGTTTCAGCCCCTCCAGCACGGAGGGGCGTGTGCTTTTGGCGATCCCCTGCTCCTGTGACGCAGGCTTACGGTGTGCTCCCATATCAAGCTGGGCGTTCAGCTCGGCCAGCCGCGCACTTTTGGCGGCCAGCTCCGCCTCCTGGGGGAAGGGCTTGCCCAGCTCCTTTTTTGCTGCCGCCAACTGCTCCCGGAGATTGCTCAACCGCACCTGTACGCCCTCCATGCGGTTGGGCATATCGGCAAGGGCGTTGTCAATACGGAGCAGGTTGCCCCTGGCGTCAAGGCCCAGCTTGGTCCGGTGGGACATTTCTCCCTTTAAGGTCAGGATAAACTCGCTGCCGAAATTCTCCACGGACAGGAACATGGTAAAGCCCCGGTAACTGCCGATCTCCGTCAGCTCCGGGGTCTTGACCTCCTTGCAGGCCCCCAAAAGGGCCGCGCCCGCGTTGTCCTTATCGGTCAGGGTGTCGCCCCGGACCACCATACCGGCAAAGCCCTTTTCCACCTCTACCGCCTTGCCGTCCTCACCGCCCCTGGTGACGATGGGATGGGGATGGGCGGCCAGGGTCTCCATATCCTTCTGAAATCCGGCGATAAAGCCCTCGCACTCCTTAATCTGCTCCGGGAAATGGCGCAGCACATTGTCCTCCATCTGGAACTGCTTGCTCTGATGGTCCGCTTTCAGGATCCGCAGGCGGGACACGTCAATGTCCAGGTCCATCTTCTCCCGGATGAGGGGATTACCCGCGCACAGGGCCTTGATCTCCGCATAGGAAAGAGCGGTCTCATCCACGTCCTCGCAGGAGCGCACCGGGGATTTGGAGGTCATGATCTGCGAAATAAACTTCTGCTTGTTCTCCACCGTCTGCCACAAGTAGGAATCGAAGGTGCCCTCGGTGACATAGCGGTAGATATGCACTTCCTGGTTCTGGTTGCCCTGGCGGACGATGCGGCCCTTGCGCTGTTCCAGGTCTCCGGGCCGCCAGGGACAGTCCAGATCGTGCAGAGCGATAAGCCGGTCCTGGACGTTCATACCCGCGCCCATTTTGAAGGTGCTACCCATGAGCACCCGGACCTGACCGCGCCGGACCTTGGAAAACAGCTCCTTCTTGCGGGCGTCGGTGTTGGCGTCGTGGATAAAGGCGATCTCATGGGCGGGGACGCCTCCGGCAATCAGCTTGTCCCGAATGTCCTCATAGACGGAAAAGGGGGCGTCCGGCTTTACATCGTCCAGAGTGTCCACCAGCACGTGGAGGTCTGCGCCTCCCACTATTTTATCTCCCACCGCCATCGCGCTCCTGTCCCGCTGGGCAGCGGCTTTGGACTTGGGCGTGGAAATATCGCAGAACACAAGCTGGGTCAGCCTGTCCGCCTGCCCCTCCCGCCAGATGCGGAGAATGTTGTTCACGCACATATTTACCTTGCTGTCGGGGTTGTCCGGGAGCATGGGGTTGATAAGCCGCTGGTCAAGGCCCAGCTTGCGCCCGTCCGACGTGATCTTGAGCATGTTGTCGATGTGTGGGTCAATCCCCGCATGTACCTTTGAGGCCCGTTCAGAAAGGTCCTGCACCATGGCTTTTTGATGCTCGGAGGGTTCGGCCTTCTCCACATGGTAGACTGCCTTGGGAGTGGGGAGGTTGAGCTGGTCGGCGGTCTTGATGTCCGCCGTCTCCTTGAACATGGACATGAGCTCTGGCAAGTTGAAGAAGCGGGCGAACCGGGTCCGTGCCCGGTAGCCGGTGCCCTCCGGGGCCAGCTCAATGGCCGTCACCGTCTCCCCGAAAATGGAGGCCCAGTTGTCAAAGTGGCTCAGGTGGGTCTTTTCCAGGAGGTCTACCTGAAGATACCGCTGCATGGTATAAAGCTCGGTCATGCTGTTGGAAACCGGGGTGCCGGTAGCGAACACCACGCCCTTGCCGCCTGTGATCTCATCGATATACCGGCATTTCAGCAGCATATCGCTGGACTTCTGTGCATCGCTGGTGGAAAGGCCCGCCACGTTGCGCATTTTGGTGTAGAGGAACAGGTTTTTATAGCTGTGCGCCTCGTCTACAAAGAGGCGGTCCACGCCAAGCTGCTCAAAGGTCACAACGCTGTCCTTCCGGGCGGTGGTGTGGAGCTTCTCCAAGCGCACCGTCAGGGATTTTTTCATCCGCTCCAACTGCTTGATGGTGTACCGCTCCGCACCGCTGGCCTCCAGCTCCGCGATGCCGTCCTCGATCTCCGCGATCTGCTCCTCAATCAGCCGTTCCCGGCGTGCCATGGAGACCGGCAGACGCTCGAACTGGGAGTGCCCCATAATCACGGCGTCGTAGTCGCCGGTGGCGATTTTGGCACAGAACCGCTTGCGGTTGCGGGCCTCAAAATCCTTTTTGGTGGTGACGAGGATATTGGCGGCGGGATAGAGGCGCAGAAATTCGGAGGCCCACTGTTCCACCAGATGGTTGGGCACGGCAAAGAGAGACTTGCGGCACAGGCCCAGCCGCTTGCTCTCCATGGCGGCGGCCACCATTTCAAAGGTCTTGCCCGCGCCCACCTCATGGGCCAGGAGGGTGTTCTTTCCGTAGAGAATGTGGGCAATCGCGTTGCGCTGATGCTCCCGCAGAGTGATTTCCGGGTTCATGCCGGTAAATACAATGTGCTTCCCATCGTACTCGCGGGGCCGAATGGCGTTGAAGCGGTCATTGTAGGAACGGACCAGCTCCTGACGGCGCTGGGGGTCCTTCCAAATCCAGTCCTTGAAAGCGTCCTTGAGGGCCTGCTGCTTCTGCTGGGCCAGGGTGGTCTCCTTCTGGTTGAGCACCCGACGCTCCGTGTCGCCGTCCCGGATGGTATCGTAAATGCGGACATCCCGCAGGTTCAGGGTGTCCTCCAGGATGCGGTAGGCGCTGGCCCGCTCTGTGCCGAAGTTCATGTAGGCCGCCACATCGTCATAGGGGATGGCGGTCTTGCTGGTGACAGACCACTCCACTGTAAACTGGGAATACAGGACCCGTATTCTCCCTTGCAGATACCTCGGCGTCTGCAAGGTCTCATACATGAACTGCTGGATATACTTCTGGTCGATCCACGTCGCGCCCAGGCGCAGGTCGATTTCGGAGGCGTCCAGGTCCTTGGGGAGCGCCTGCCGCAGTGCCTCCACGTTATCCTGATACATGGGGTCCGCGTCTGCCGCCCTCTGCGCCTCCGCCAGCTTCTGCCGGACGTTGCCGGAGAGGTATTCGTCTGCCGCCGCGTACTGGGGACCGCCTGCGCCGTCCGTCTCATTGGGGACGCGGAAAATGACGCCCCGCAGCTCGGCGGCCAGCTCCGCCTCAGTTTTGCCGGTGAGCTGGGCCATGTAGGGCATGTCTACCCGCGCCTTTTCTGAGATAGAAACGGCCAGGGCCTCGGAAGCGGTGTCCACATGGGTAACAGCCCGGTGGGGCTGGATGGTCCGCTTGGTGAACATATCCGCCTTGCGCTGGAGATTGCCGTCCTCGTCCAGCACCTCCAGGGAAGATAGCAGGTAGTAGGAGTTATCGTCTGAAAAGGCCAGCTCATTGCCCCGGCTGCTGATAAGGCCGAAGCGGGCGGTGAAAGCGTCATAGAGGGTGTTGAGCTTTTTCTGCTCGGCCTGAATGGAGAGCGCGTCCGCGTCGTCCATTTGCAGGTCAATGAGGTGGTTCACACAATCCCGCAGCTCCACCATGCCGATCACGCGGGCCATGGCGGTGGCGTTCAGCCGGGGCTTTACCATGATGCTGTTCTCCCGGAAGTACACCTCGCCGTCCACCACAGTATAGGAGTAGTTCTTCACATTGGGGTCTGCGGGGATGGCGACCTCCGATACGGGTTCTTCCTCATCGCCCAGTTCCGGCACCTCCACTTCCGGGATTTGGCCGTGGATGCGCCCCACCGCTTCATGGAGCTGCTGGGCAAGGTCCGCGCCCTCGATGGGGAGCACGGTATAGTCCTGGTGCCCATACTGGGTGCTCTCCGAAGCAGCCCGCCCCAGTACCATCTCCGGGTGCGCTGTGAAATAGTGGTTGATGGTGAAGCCCTCTGCCGTCTCACGGGTCCGCACCCAGTCCGGCACAATGTCGATGAGGTGGTCCCGCTTTTGCAGGAAAATGATGTCGGAGACTACTTCCGTCCCGGCGTTGGCCTTGAACGCATTGTTGGGCAGGCGGACAGCCCCCAGCAGCTCGGCCCGCTGCGCCAGATACCGGCGTACCTTCTCGTCCTTTGCGTCCAGGGTATAACGGGAGGTGAGAAGCGCCACAATGCCGCCCGGACGCACCTGGTCCAGCGCCTTGGCAAAGAAATAATTGTGGATGTGGAAGCCCAGCTTGTTGTAAGCCGGGTCATTGACCGGATATTGACCAAAGGGCACGTTGCCGACTGCCACATCAAAAAAGCTGTTTGGAAAGTGTACCTTTTCAAACCCGCGCACAGCGATCCGGGCCTCTGGATAGAGGAGGGACGCGATGCGCCCGGTGATGCTGTCCAGCTCCACACCGTAGAGCTGACTGCCCGCCATGGCCTCCGGCAGCAGGCCGAAGAAGTTGCCGACGCCGCAGGAGGGTTCCAGAATGTTGCCCTTCTGGAAGCCGAAATTGCCCAGGGCCTCATAGACCGCCTTGATAACCACGGGGCTGGTGTAGTGGGCGTTCAAGGTGGAGGACCGGGCGGCGGCGTACTCTGCCTCATCCAGCAGCCCCTTCAGCTCCGCGTATTCTGTGCGCCAATCCTCCTTGTCCTGGTCAAATGCTTGGGGCAGGCCGCCCCAGCCCACATAGCGGGAGAGGACTTCCTGTTCCGCCTCTGTTGCAACGCGCCCCTCCAGTTCAATCGCTTTCAGGGTGCGGATGGCCTCCACATTCCTCCGGTACTTCTCATTTGGCCCGCCCTCACCTAAATGGTCGTCTGTGATGTGGAAGTTGCCAGCCGGAGGCATGGAGGGCCCCGGTCCTGGCCGCTCCGGTTCGCCGGTGCGGATGGTCTGTATCACAACGTCGTAGGGCAGGTGGTTTTTATCCCCTGGATAGACAGCGGTGGTCTGCGTGGTGTACGCCGGTTCCTCCGTCTCCCGGACCTCCGGCTGGAACAGTCCCGCGTTGCGCTCGTCCTGCCGCAGCCATTCCTCGAATTGACTGCGGCTGACTGTCTGCTGGCTCCATGCGTAAGGGCCGGTATCAATGCGGATCTCCTGCGCCCCGATATAACCGATGGTGCCGCTGATCTCCTGGTCGGGCGCGGGCAGCACCACATGGTCGCCTACCTGATAGGCCGGGGTGCCCGTCAGATGCACCGCCTCCCGCTGGACCGGCGTGTGGGAAAAGCCGTCCAGCTCCTGTTGATACAGGGCGCGGAGAACGGCGGACAGCTCTCCCCAGGAGGCGGAGACGGTGGTAAGTATCTTATCATCGTCCCGGATGATCTCCACCCCCAGGCCGGTAGTCGTGGCCCGGTAATCTGCCGTCTCCCCAGTCACAAGGCCCATGGTCTCCACCCGGCCCGCAAACTGTGCGGAGAGGCGCTGTGCGATTTTGGTGTTGCCCTCGCCGTTCCGCAGCCACTGGGAAATATAGTCCTTGTCCCGGCCTGTCAGCAGGCCGGAGACCAGCACCTCCCGCAAGTCCTGGTCGAACCGCTCCAAATCAGCGGGCAGGAACTCGGTAATTGCGCCGTTGCGCTGGTCTTGCCGCAGCAGCCGTTCAAAATTCGCCCGCGTCTCTGTCCGATAGACGGGATAGGCCAGCGTGGGGTCCAGAAGCTCCACCTGCCCCCGTTCCAGGGAGGTGATCTTGTACTCCTTATCCTCCAGATAGACAAAATCCCCCGCGCCGTACGCGGAGGAGAGCGGGTCGCGGGGCTTGCCGCCAATGGTGCTTACCCCCGGCACCACTCCATCCTCCGGGATTGCCTCCTGTATCTCTGTCCATTCCTCGGTAGAAACCGCAAGGTCTACTTCATGGGTTGGCTCTCCGGCCCCGATGGTGATGGTATCGCCGTCGCGGGACACCGGCTGGCCTGACAAGTCCGGCTGGGCCGGTTCCGTCAGGGCGGCATAGGTCTCCTCCAACACGGTCTGGTGGAGACTGTTGTGAAAGCTGGTCAGGTCATAATAGAGGCGCATAAAATTGGGGTCCTCAATGGACAGCACCGCCCGCTTGATGGCCTCCGCGCCCTCCAGCATGGCGTTCTCCCGGTCTGAGTTGCGGCAGGCATTTTGATAGGCTTTGTCCGCCAGCACCTTCTCCCGCACAATAGGAAGATACTGTTCATAAATCCTGCGGACCGTGGGAGAGGTCCCCAGCTCCGGCGCTTTGGCTACCTCGGGCTCTGACGCGGCCCGAAACACGCCGTTGTCCAGGTAGTTTTCAAACAGGAGGCGGAACATCTCCGCTGGCTGTTCCCGGTCCGGGTAGTCCGGCGTGGTGTACCAGACGTGCTTCTCATCCACATGGTCGATCACCAGACGAATGACTGGATCGTTTTCGTCCGTGTGGCTGTCTAAAATGTCTCCGGGCCGGTAGGTCTTTCCGCCCCTGGTGGTGTAGACCTCTGCCTCACTCGTTCCGGCGGCCCGTTCCGCATCGGCCATGACCTGCCGGATGAAGGGGTCGTTGTCCAGCTTTTCCGGGTCCACTACCTTGCCGTCCACAATGCCGCGCTGGGCCAGCCGCTCCCGTATCTCCACCGGGTCAATATTTTCAAAGTTGTCCTGTTCCTGCTCAGTGAAGAATTCGTCCCGCTGGATGAGCTGGGCGATCCGGCGCTGGACCTTGGGCCACGGCACATCGCCCGCAGCGCCGTCCGCCGTGACCGGGAACGCGGGCAGGCTGTCGCCGTACTCCTGTTGCAGCCATACGGCGGTGTCCTTTTCCCGCCCATGCTCCTTCATGTAGCGGACCACGGCCCGCTTGCTCTCCATGTCCCCGTTCCAGTCCCGCAGGGCCGCGTCAATGTCCGCCTGGGTCAGCGCCCCATGGCGGGCCGTGGTAGGGATTTCCGGCTGGGACGAGACCTCCAGGCTGTCAGGCGTCCTTGCATTGTCTGCACCGGCTTCGGCCTCATGGGTGGGAATGGCCTGCTCCTTGTCCGGTGAGATCTCCTTTTCCGCCAACAGGCAGACCTCCGCCCAGGTCAGACGGGTAATAGTGGTAGGGTTGAGATAATTGCCCTCCCACACATGGAACTGGTCCGGGAAACCACGAAAGCCAATGGTGGTCCCATCGCTGGCCGGGTACTGGTACAAGACCTCGCCAAACCGCAGGCGCAGATAGCTGACCCGCAGGTGCTCCTCCGGGTGGTCGGCAAAAAACTTGGTCAGGGCCTCCCAGGTGGTGCTCCCATCTTCATGCCGCAGGATTTCCGGTAGATACTTTTCGTGGAAGGGTGGCAGTTTGACGGCCTCCGTGCCGGGCGGCGTGGTGAGTGCATCTAACGTAAGTTGCTCTGCCTGCACGGGAGGCGGATAGGGGGCGCGGGGCACCGGGGGCGGCAGCGGTTCCCCGCGCTGCTGAAAGCCCCGCACGATAGCGTCCCAGCGGCCTTGTTCCACCGGAGTAAAATAATCCTGAGTGGATGCCAGCTCTTTCAGCCGTGCCGCCGCCCGGCTCCATGGGATATGTATGGACCCGGTGGGCTGGTAGCGCCTGAACTCGATGTCTTTCGTGGTATAGATCACCGCCCCGTGGCTCCCGTCCCGGTAGGTCTGGCTGTGGGAGTAAAAGGACCCGTATTCCTGCTTCAAAAAAGCGATGGTCGCTCTTGTGTCCGGCATCCCCAGGAACAGGGCGTAAATCCGCAGCTTGCCGTCCAGATTGCCGGACCCCCGGCGCAGCTCCGCGTCCCACTCCGCGTCGGAGATGGAAAAAGCGGAGGGCGTTTCCACGCTCTCCGCTTCTATCATCGCCTGCTGTTCCCGCTCTGAGGGGAGCAGGGTCAGTTGTCGTTCCTGCCCGTTTAGCTGAACACCAGCTCGTTCAGGATGATCTCCTCCGCCTGTGCTTTCAAGGTGTTCATCAGGCCCGCCCACTTCATCGGGTCGGCTGCTTTCAACGTCTCCGTCACGCCCGCCTCCTTTGCCATCTGCGGCAGCATCTCGGACAGCCTCCGGTGGGCCGTTTCGTTGGTCTCCCGCAGGTGCGGGTACAGCTTCCCCTCCAGCACCAGTTTCTGAAACAGGATGGGCCGGTGCTCCTTCAGATACTGCCTCCGCATCCTCCCGTACTTGCCCAGCGATGCCGCCTCCGGCTCCTCCGTCAGCTTCAGGTCCGGGATCAGATAGTCCCCGTTCTGTGTGTAAGTCAGCTCGTTCTCCATGGTTCTGGCTCCTTTCCGTGATTTTCTCCCGCTCATAGCGTTTGATGGTGACTTCAATGTGGCGCAGCACCTGTTCGCTGATCTCGCTGACCGCTGTACCCAGGGCGGAGACGGCGGCGGGGGTGTTCCAGTCAAAGACGCTCAGGAAGTCCTCGTGCCCGAAATACTGCTCCGGGTCCAGCCCGCAGCGAGCCATCAGCGTGTAGGTGATGCTGGTGGAGGCGGCGCTTCGGAACGACGCCCCTACATTGTAATCATCATATTCCTCCAGAAACGAATCCTCAATGATGCCGAGAATATCCCGCTGGTGGTCCGCCCAGTAGTCTTTTACCAGCCGGTCCGCCACAAGCTCCAACTGATACTCCAGGCCATCCCCGCCCGAAACCCCATAGCGGGCCTCCAAAGCCCGCAGCATCGTATCCATGTGCTCGTCCTGTAATTGCCAGAGATAGGGGCGGCGGGCATTGTCTCCGCCGCCCGTGTCCGCTACGTCGAACACATAGCGCAAGCTGGGCTTTTCGCCGCTGGTATCCACCAGGGCGATGCCCTTGGACCCGCGCCGGACATACCGGCGCATCCGTTTGTTCCAAAAGTCATACTCCGCGCAGGCCGTGGCCTCCGGGCGCTGGGCGTAGATCATAAGCTGCTCATGGTAAGGGTATTTGTAGAGGCGGGCGGCGGTGGCGAGAAATGCCGTCCACTCCTGATAGCTTCCGGTGATCTGCTCGGCGGTCCTGGCCGCCATCTGCTCATAAAACTGTGCGCTGTTTGCCATGCTCAAAACCTCCCTTCGGATGGTAAATAGCACAGGGGACGGCTGTGCGCCGCCCCCTGCCGGTCAGTCCATAAAGTCCGGGATAAGTTCCAACTGCTCATAGTCCGCGTCGCTCAATTCCCGCAGCTTTTCCAGCGCGCTGTCCGTCAGCTCCCGCAGCTCCGTCTCGTCCGGCTCCAGGTATCCCCGCATCTCATTCAGGTTGGCGATCAGGCCCTCCCTGGTGCCAGGGTCGTAAATGCTCATCAGTTCCATTTCCTCATAGGTAAAGTGCTTCATGGTTATCGCTCCCTTTCTGTACTTTTTTCCACTGTTTTTTCCTCTGCTCCTGTGCGGGCGGTGCAGTCCTAAGCTGTGCCACCACAGATTTTTTCTTTTCCGTCTGCTCCTTGCGGACCGCGTGGGCCAGGTCCACAAGGGAAATCTGCTGACCGGCCTTGACCTGGGCCTCCAGCTCGGCCACGCTGGGAGTGTTGTTGAGGATGCCGTCGAGCTGGTTGTCGTTCTGCTCCAGGCTGTCCACGGCGGCCCGGAGGGGGTTGCGCCCGGAGAAAAAGCCGGGCAGCTCGGAAAAGGCGTACTGGTCTACATAGTGGCAGGATAACACGCCGCCCTGCTTGAGCACCACGATGTCGCTGATGCTCATGCTGGGGCTGTGGTAGTCCGCCGGGTGGTCCTCTTTGAAGCGATGCCAAAGCTGATCGAGCTGCTGAAGGGTGTCACCCTGGCCGGTGAGCGGGGCGGTGTAGACCAGATCATAGTTGCCCTTCCGGGGGGACGCGCCCTCCGCCCGTAGGCGCTCCAGAGAGATATCGCGTAGGTCCCGCAACTCCGGCCCACGGTGAAGCTGATAGAGGGCAAAGCAATCCCCCTGATGGTCCAGAAAGGCCGCCTCCCGCGTCTGCTGCTCCTCCTCCCGGAGGCGGTTTTGGATGGCGTCGTCAAAATCCGGGCTGGCCTCCCACTCCTCACGGGGAACGGCAAAGAGGCCGTCGTGGTGGTTAAAGTCCTCCTCGTCAAAGACCATCTCCGGGTTCTCGCCGGGGCGGATGAGATAGACGGTGAAATCGCCGCCATACATAAGCTCCGCCGTGTCCAGAGAGACCGGAAGCAGGTCATTCTCCGTATAACCGGCCTGGGACAGATCTTCCATGCTCAGGGAGGGGTCCGGCATGGGGTAGGCGTCCAACTCCGTATCAAACAGCGCCGCGTCCTCGGCGGCAAAGTGCTCGATCAGCTTTTCGCGGCTGGAAACCGCAGGCGGTTCCAACTGGGCCTCCTGCAATTTCTCCACCAACTCCAAGGGGACCGCCTCCACCTTCTCCGGCCTCTCTCCCATGGCGTCGAACACTTCCTCCCGCACGGCGGCCAGGGGGTGCTTGATGGGAGAGAGCGCCACGTCCTCCGCGTCGATCACGCCGCCGTCCCGCAGCCCCATGGTCTCCTTGTCGTAGAGGGTGTAGTCGTAGCCCTCGTCCCGGAGCTGGATATGGAGATAAGCGGCATCGTCCAGTAGATACAGGGCCTCCAGCTCTTTGGAATCCGTCTGGTCCAGCCCACGCACCTGCCGGGCGGTCACGTTTCCCGCCTCCAACTGATACAGCAGCTCCCGGCATCGGTCTGTCGGACCGACATAAATCACCTCGTGGGGAATGTAGCTGTCGCCGTTCCATTCGCCGGCCTGGAGATAGCCCTGGTCCTGATAGGAGGTGGCGTTGGGGTTAGCCTCCAAGCGGAAGGTCAGGCCCTGGTCCCAGAGGTCGCTCAATTTCTCCAGCCGGTCCAGCATTGCCACAACGGTGGGCAATCCTGTCTGCTCTCCCACACGGTCCAGCGTATTACGGATGTCGGCAAAATGGCCTGCCCGCAGTTCCTCCGCAATCTCTGAGACCGTCTGTTCCCTGGGGTCCAACGAATAGGGGTGTTGCAGCATCCCGGCTTCCTTCAGCTCCGCCATGTAGTCGTAGAGGGCGGCGGCAAACTGCTCCGGCGTGTCCGGCCCCTCGAAATTCGCCGAAATTTTCGGCGAATTTTCCTGTTTCAGCTCAATGCCGCGCTCCTTGCAGACCTCCGCGAAGTGGCGGTCGATCTCACCGATGAGCTGGTTGGCTGTCTTATTGATGGTCGCCAGACAGGCGCGCAGCTCGGACAGCTCCTTGTCCTTGCTCCAGGAGGCAAGGTAGCCGAAGCTGTTGGACCCAGTCTCAACGCCGCAATACTGGCAGACCACATAGGACACGCTCTCCGCCTCCAGTTCCTCAGTAGAACGGCTTTTCTCGTCCTCCTGGCCGTGGAGGATGGAGTGGGTGATCTCATGGACGGCGGCGTATACTGTCTGGACCTCGCTCATACCCGCCCGGATGGAAATGCTCTGCTCCTCCAGGCTGAAATAGCCGTCCAGGTTCTCCGCCATGGGCTTGATCTCCATGGGCACCGGGGCGGTTCGGCGCAGGGCCTCCATGAACGCCTCGTACTGCTCCACATCGCCGGTCAGGTCCTGGGCCAACTGCGGGAGGGGCTTGCCGTTGGTCTGAGACACGTCGAACACCGGCACCGGGCGGAACCGTGGCACCTGCACCTCCCGTTTCTCTGTGATAACCTGACCGTCCTCGTCCAGCACCGGCGCTCTGGTATCCGGGTCCAGCTTCTGCCGCTCCACCGTTTTGACGATGGGGATGGGGGCCATGATGTAAATGGCCTTTTCTCCCTTATTGATGAACCGCTCAAACTGTTCCCGCCACCGCTTGGCGCTGGCTACACGGGCGGCGTTGGGCCGCTGCATGTGGATGAGAAGGACGTTGCGGGCGGAATAGGTGTGGAACCGGGACATGACGGAGAGGTAATCCCGAAACCGCTCACTTTCAAACACGTCCCGGATGCCCTGTTCCAGCCGCTGGTTCAGGTCCTTCATACGCTCCTCGCGGCTGGGATAGCTTTTCTTTGCCATAAGGCGCTCCTTTCTGCACATAAAAAATGCCCCCGCACAGGACGGGAAACACCGTCCCGTGCGGGGGTGGTCTGAGTATAGAAATAGAAAAAGTAACTGCGTTTTGTGGGCTGCCTGGGAAAGTGGTTTCCTGCTCCGGTTTTACCGCTGGAAAGCCCCGGAAATCCGGCCTTTTCAGCGGCCACTTTTTCTAAGGTCTGCCCTTGTTCCGGGCCGCCCACTCACGCTTGCTGCGGCGGGTCCTCCGTGCGGCGCACTCCGGGCAGTACAGGGTATTTTTCGCTTTGGGGGAGAAGGGCCGCCCACACTCCCGGCACCGCCTCCGGCTGTCTGCCATAACCTCCGCTTGCAGCTCCCGGTCTGCGGGCAGGACGGCGGCGCGGAAGTACCGGCAGAGCACGGAACAGGTGAGCATCTGCGGGCAGGGGCATGGCTCATAGCCGTCGTCCAGCAGAAGGCAGTTGCCACCGTTGCAGTTGGCGCACAGGGACCGGATCAGCCGTCTGACCCGGCGAAGCTGGGCCTCGGTCATACGGGGCGGGTCATTCATGGCCGAACTCCAGGCGGAAGCTGGCCCGCGTCCCGTCGTCCGTAAGCACCACCGTGGCCGTATAGGTTTTTTCCGTCTTTTCCGACCACAGGCCGGAGACCTGGGCGCGTCCGTCTTTCAGCAGCGCGGCAACAATAGACTTGGTAGGCTTTTTCTTTTTGTTTTCCCACCACTTGCTGTCTTTCCAGATAGCGAAGCCGCAAGTCCGGTTTTCACAGAAAAAGCCCTGCCTGCCCTCGGTGACGGTCCCGCCGCACCGGGGGCAGCGGCCCATCGCCTCGCGGGTGGAGGGGAACAGCACCGCGCCGCCCTCTACCGGGCGGCAGGTCTCCACCAGCTCCCGCAGCATGGCGGCGATCTCGTCTATGAAATCGCCGGGGGCCAGGGTCCCGCGCTCCACCTCTTTCAGCCGATACTCCCACTCGGCGGTGAGCATGGGAGACTGTAACTGTTCCGGCAACACCGTAATGAGGGCCGTGCCCAGGGGGGTGGGCAGAAGGGAGACGGTTTTCTTTGCCTTTTTCCGCTCTACGAAACCAGCGGACACCAGCTTTTCCAGAATGGTGGCGCGGGTGGCCGGTGTGCCGATGCCCCGCCTCTCGGCATCCTCTGGCATATCCTCCTTGCCCGCCGTCTCCATGGCGGAGAGTAAGGAATCCTCGGTGTGGTGCTTGGGCGGTGTGGTCTTGCCCGCCTTGATCTTGGCGGCGGCCACCGGCAGCATCTGTTCTTCCGTCAGTCCGTCCGGCCCTGTCCCCACCTCCGCGTCCGCCGTCTGCGCGTACACCTTCCAGCCAGGGGACAGGACCTCCCTCCACTTGGCGGCATAGGTGCTCCCACCGCACACCGCTGTGATACAGGTCTCCGCAGAGCGGCAGGGTGGGCAGACGGCCCGGAGCAGCCCCAAAGACACCAGCCGCAGTATCTCGCGTTCCCCGATGGGCAGGGCCTCCAGGTCCGCCCTGCCCGCGCTGGCCGTGGGCACCACGGCATGGTGGTCGCTGACCCTGGCGCTGTCGCAGACCTGTCCGGCCAGCACCGTCTCCGGCGCAGTCACACCGCAGATGGAGGCGGCCGCCTCAACCAGCGCCGGGACGCCCGCCTCCATATCGTCCGTCAGATACCGGCTGTCCGTCCGGGGGTAAGTAGAGAGCTTCTTGTCGTAGAGGGCTTGCAGGTAGTCTAAAGTCTGCTGGGCGGTGTAGCCCAGGGTGCGGTTGGCCTCCCGCTGGAGGGTTGTCAGATCAAAGAGGGCGGGCGGCTTTTCCACCCTTTCCCGCCGCTCCACCGACTGGACCACGGCGGCGCTGTCCTGGCACCGGGCGGCGGCCTCCTGCGCCTCTTTCTTGCTGGGCTTTCGCTCCCCGGCCAGGGAGAGGCCGCCGCAGTCCAGCTCCACCGTGTAAAACGTCTCCGGCTGAAATGCGGCGATCTCCGCCTCCCGCTGGACCACCAGCGCCAGCGTGGGGGAGACCACCCGGCCAATGTTCAGGGTGCAGCCATAGAGCAGGGAGAACAGCCGGGTGGCGTTGATGCCCACCAGCCAGTCCGCCTTGGACCGGCAGAGGGCGGCCTGATGCAGCCCGTCATACTCCCGTCCGGGGCGCAGATGGGCAAAGCCCTCCCGGATGGCCTCGTCCTCCATGGAGGAAATCCACAGTCGGGAGATGGGCTTGGAGCAGCCTGCCAGGGCATAGACCGTGCGAAAAATCAGCTCCCCCTCGCGGCCCGCATCGCAGGCGTTGACCACCTCGGTCACGTCCTCCCGCCGAAGGAGGGTCCGCAATACGTCAAACTGGTCCCGCTTGTCCTTGGCGATGGTAAACCGCCAGCTCTCCGGCAGGATAGGCAGGTCCTCCTTCCGCCACTTGGCGTAGGCCGGGTCATACGCGGCGGCGTCTGCCAGCTCGGCCAGGTGCCCCACGCACCAGCTCACCAGCCAGCCGTTTCCTTCCAGATACCCCTCCCGGCGCTGTCCAGCCCCCAGCACAGCGGCCAGACTTTGGGACACCGATGGCTTTTCCGCAATTACCAAACGCATAATTTCACTTCCTTCCGCATTTTTCTATTCCTTCTTTCAGTTTTATCGTGTATAATAATGGTACAAGGAGGTGCTGAAATGATCCGAACAATCTCAGATGCACAGTCTGCCCTTACGCCCGTTTTTGACCGCTACGGCATTTCTCGCGCCGTCCTGTTTGGTTCGGTTGCCAAGGGAACGGCGACGCAGAAAAGCGACCTGGATATTCTGGTGGACAGCAAACTGCGGGGCCTGAAGTTTGTGGGCTTTATGGAGGCCGTCCGGCAGGCCGTGGGGATGCCTGTGGATGTGTTCGACGTGTCTCACATTGAACATGGTTCGCTGATTGACCGTGAAATCCAATCCACCGGAGTAACGATTTATGAGAAATGAAATCATCGTCCAGAAGATGGCCGGATATGCCGCCAAGGTGATCGACTACTGCAAGGGGTACACCTATGAGAGCTTCGCGGCAGATACCAAGCTGGTGGAGGCTTGCGTGTTCAACCTCAGTCAGCTCGGAGAGCTGTGCCGTGTGGCCGACGATGCGTTTACCGCCGCACATCCTGAAATCCCGTGGAGGGAGATGTACGGCTTGCGCAACCGCATTGTCCATGACTATGAGGGCGTCAACCTGATGCTCGTATGGGAGATCATCACAGAGGATTTGCCGGAACTGGAACAGGTTTTGCAGTCCATTCAATAGGAAATCCAGGAGACGGCCCGCCAAACGGCGGGCCCGTCTTTTTATGCCCTGGCCGGAAGATGCTGCATGACGCCCCGGTGACAGGGCAGGACGCAGACCTCCCCGAACCGCTTGCAGCCGTGGCAGGGGTGCCCTTTGGGGGCAGGAGCAGGACGGGACGGACGCGGCCTGTGCGGGGCCTGCATCATCGTCCGCTCATAGGGATTGTTGGTAAAGCATCTCACAGTTCCTCATCCTCCGTCTCCGGCTCGTCCAGCTCCACGTCGGCGTCCCCCTCGTCCTCGCCGTAGTCGTAATCGTCCAGATCGGCGCTGCCCCTGGTGCTGGCCTGTTTGCCCTTGACCAGCTTGAAGTAGGCCAGCGCCCCACCGCCGCCCAGCAGGACCAGGACGACCAGCAGCACGGCGGGGTTCAGGCCGCCCGCCTCTTTCTCCGGCTCCGGCGTCTCCTCCGGTTCCGGGGTGGGTTCCGGCTCCGGCTCCTTTCCCGCGCACTCGGTCATGTTGACCGCACACACCGGGCAGGCGGTGTTGACCGCACCAGCCGCGCACTTCTCCGTGCAGGAACAGGCGGCAGGTTCCCCGTCCTCCATGAGCGCCAGCAGGTCGGCCTCATCCACGGCGTTCAGGAAATAGACGGTGTTCTCACCGTCCGCCGCCCGGTCTACAATAATATAAAAGGTATTGCCGCCCTTGGTCTGGACGGTGATAAACTGCTTATCCCCGGCGGCCTCGCCCTCAATGTCGTCCACGATGGTCAGGTTGCCCTCCGGGGTCAGGGGCTCCGGCTCCACGCCCCCGGTAACGGGTTCCTCCGAAGTTACTTCCTCCGGGTCCTCGGCGTAGGCGAAAGCGGCAGGGGTCAGGGCGGAGCAGCACAGCATCACGGCCAGCAGGCCGGTGAACAGACGGGTTTTAAGTTTCCTCATGGTCGGCCTCCTCCTTTTCCACAGGGGCGGCAGACTGCGGCCCGGACGGACGGGCCGCCTGCATGAGCGCGGCCAGCTCGTCCGGCGTCACGCCCATGCGCCGGACAATGCCCACAATGTCCAGGTTCTCCAGCTCCGTCACCTGCTTGTCGATCTCGTCGTTGCGGGCGTTGAGCTTGGCGATCTTCTCGCTGTTTTTCTCACGCTCCGCCAGCAGTTTTGTAATTTTCGGGTTCAATGAAAACACTCCTCTCAGGGCAGGCGGCCATAGCAATACAGGTGCTCCTGCCAGTAGCTTGTATTCAGGTTTGCGTAAGAGATTGGGGACCCGGCGTGGATCATCATGCCATTCCCCACATAGATGCCACAGTGAGAGACCCCCGGCGTGTCATAGGTGCCCTTGAAGAACACCAAATCGCCCGGTTTGGCGTTGGCGGCGGTAACGGGGGTGCAGATGTTGCACAGGCTCTGCGCCCCCAGCCGCCCCACGTCCCAGCCGCTGTGATTGATGACCCAGCTCACAAAGCCGGAGCAATCGAAGCTGGTGGAGGGGCTGGACCCGCCCCAAACATAGGGGTAGCCCAGGTATTTCTCCGCTTCCTCCAGCATGGCGGCAAACTGCTCGTCCTCCAATGCCTCCGGGGGCACGTCGTAGTCCAGGTAGTCCTCCTTTTGGGAGGCGTTGGGGTACTGGCTCTGCGGGAACAGGTCTGGGCGGTTGCCCAGGGTAGCCATATAGGTAGCGTACATGGAAAGCTGGTCCTCGCCCATGATGTAGACCGGCAGGTGGGACAGGTCGGTATTTTCCAAGGTCACATAGCAGATGTACCAGGAATAGGGGTCCCCCTCGCTGTCATACCGGGTCTCCACCACGACGCGCTCGGTGAGGATGTACTGCTTCTCAAAGAGCATATCCAGCGTCCCTTGCACCTCGTCCAGCGTCCACTCCCCCTGATGGTAGGCGGTGAGGATGGAAACGAGCACATAGGGGTCGTGCCCGATCTCGTCCAGGTCAAAGTGGTATTCGTCGTAGGAATGGGTGCTCTCGTAGGTGTCCAGGTAGTCTTGCAGCTCCGCCTCCATCCCGGCATAGGCGTCCTCCGCGCCCAGCATGGCCTCGTCGGTGGAGGGATAGGTGGTGCTGGCGATGCCGGACATACCGCCCTGTACCAGCACGGAACAGGAGGACATGCAGTTGAGGAAGAACGCGACAGCCAGAAACAGGCCCGCAGCGATCAGGAAGCCCTTTTTGTGCCTCCGGGCAAAATCCGCCGCCTGACGGCTCTTTTTCGCCGCCGCCTTTGCAGACTGGGCCGTGTGCGCGGTAGTCTGCCCCACGGTGGCGGCGGTCTGTCCGGCGCGGCGGGCGGCGGCATACTGCCGCTTGATAGCTTGCTTCTGCTGCCAGCGGGAAAGTGGGCTGCTGGAAAGGCCGGGGTTCTCTTGCAGGCTCTTTTGATACAGGGCATTGAGATTGGCCTTTTCCAGCTTCCGCTCCGCCGCAGCCGCCTTGCGGTAGGGGCGCAGCTTATGGGAGCGATACCCGGCCCGGACCAGACGCCCGGCGCTTTCTGCCGCCTCCTCTGTCTTATGGGCGCTCTCCACTCCCACATTGTTCGCCTCACTCTGCCGGACTTCCCGATGCACCGCGCCCAGCGCCGTATCTGCCGGGGCATCCCGCAGCGCATGTTGGAGCTTGGAGGGCGGCTTCTTGTCCTCAAACTGCAAGCGCACCGTGACGGCCCCGGTCTCCGGGTCCATGGTGTGCTGCTTGACCTTCCGCCTGGGGACCTTCGCCTGGGCCTTGTCCGCCCTGGCCGCCGCCCGGTCCGCTTTGCGGATGGGCTTTTCCAGGGCGGGGTTTTCCCGTTCCTCTTTCGTGAACTGCAAGCGCGGCTCTCGTCTCAACCGGACACCTCCTGGGGCTTGGTGGTCATGATCTTGTAAAGCTCCGTGTCCTTGGGAAAGCGGTCTATAAAGGGCAGAATGACGTTGCCGTAGAACAGTAGCCCCTCGCCCTCGCCGGAGTGGGTCACATAGGAGAGCTGATGAGGGCTGATATTGAGATGCTTGGCTAAAATCTGCCGGTCTCCCGCCGCCTGATTGAGCATGTAAATGAAGTCCGAGTTCTCAAAGATATTCTCGACCTCCCGGCTGCTCAAAAGGTTCTTGACATTCTGTGTGATGCCGGTGGGAATACCGCCCCATTTTCGGAACCGTGCCCAAATCTCCACAGAATACGCGGCGGTCTGCTCCTCCGCCAAAAGCAGATGGAACTCATCCATATAGTAACGGGTGTACTTCCCCGCAGAGCGGTTTTCTGTCACGCGCCCCCATACCTGGTCCTGAACAATGAGCATCCCCAGCTTTTTGAGCTGCTTGCCGAGGCCCTTGATGTCGTAGCAGACGATCCGGTTGTTTACATCTACATTCGTCCTGTGATTGAACACATTGAGGGACCCCGACACATAAATCTCCAGCGCCGTGGCGATGCGGCGGGCTTCCCGCTCCTCCTGTTCCAGCAGGCATTGGTACAGGTCGCCCAGGATGGGGATATTTTCGGGCTTCGGGTCGTTCAAGTAAGGCTGGTAAATGATACGCACACAGCGGTCAATCACCGTTTTTTCCACGGGTTCAAGCCCGTCCCGATTGCCCACGATCAGCTCACACAGAGAGAGGATGAAGTCTGCTTTCAGCGACAGGGGGTTATCATCGTCGGAGTAGTTCAGGTTAATATCCATGGGATTGATATAATCCGTGCTGGTGGGAGCAATACGGATCACCTGACCGTCCAATCGCTCGACCAGAGGAAAATACTCGCCCTCCGGGTCACAGATGAAAATATCATCCGTGGTGAGAAGAAATGCGTTGGTGATCTCGCGCTTGGCGGAGAAGGACTTGCCGCTGTTATGGACGATCAGCCCGTTTTCCAGCAGGAAGTTGAGGTGCTGAGGCACGGACAGGTCATAGACCGGGACCTTCTCCGCCAGCGTCAGGAAGGACACCCGTACAGCCACATGGCTGCCGCTGAGACGCTGGCCCTCCCGGATGTGTCCGGCCTCCACGAACCGGCCAGCCGCGTCCATGATGAGGTGGGTGTCCGTACAGCGCAGAGTGGTCCCGTCCTCCAGCTCGATCACCTTCAGCTCGTCCGCGTACTTCTCAATGCGAATATCCCTGGCACGGGCCGCCACGATTTTGCCGGTGTGCTCGTCATAGGCTTGCACCATGGTTTCCTCCACACCCTGTTCTACCAGCTCCGCAAAACTCACAGCGGAACCGTCCGCCAGCCGGACGCGGGTATCGCCGGTGAAACAGCCGGGGGTGCCGAGAATGAGGCCGTTGGGGTTTTTGAGCAGCTTCCGGTCCACCATGATAAGGTTGTTGGACAGGGCGTTGATGCCGTAGTACAGGGCCTCCGGGCTGGTCTGGAACAGCTCCTGCGTGGTAAAGGGCACAAAAATAGCGGTGCTGGACGAGGTAAGCCCCCGCTGTATCTCCACCTGATTGAGACCCAGGGGCAGGCAGCTCATCAGCCCTTCCTCCGGCTGAAGGTCCAGCGGCACCAGACGGCAGTTGTGCTTCTGCGCGATGGAACCGGCCTGGAACATGTTGTTGTCCAGTTGTTTCCGGCTCTCCGCCGTGTTCATCAGCAGGAACGTCACCAGGAACATGCGCTCATTCCGGCTCTGGAGGTCTTGCAGCAGCTTCTTGGCCTCCTCGCCGTAGGTAGCAAGGTCTGAGGGGATGATGTCCATGTCATACCCGGCCCGGACCGCTTTTTTCTGTTCCTCGATCTTGGTGCGGTCCAGGTCGGTGATCTTACGCTTGATGGTCTTGATGGCGCTGACCTGATCCACAGACTGGACGTGCATGGACACCACAAGACTGGACTCCATATCCAGAAAATCCGCCAGAATACGGTCGTTCAGCTCCGGGGCCAGAATTTGGAGGAAGGACACCGCGCCGAACTTCCGGCCCATGCGGAAGGTCTTGCCGCCCGGAAATTCCAGGGGCGTGGGGGCGATGAAGTCCTTGGTAGACAGGCCGGAGGGCGCCAGCCAGTCCCAGGAAAAGCGGAACGGCTCCGGCTCGTCCATGTGGAAGATACCGTGCAGCAGGCACAGGCGCTCCGCGCCGTTGAGGGGCGCGGCGGCCACGCCCAGCCGCTTGAAGTGGTTGAGCAGGTCGGTCTCGATGCGCTCCAATCGAGGTTTGGCCTCCTGGACGCTCTCTGCGTCGATGCCGAAGGTCAGGTACTTGGTCTTGACTAGACCGTTATTCCCTCGGGCAAGCTGGTTTTGCAGCATTTCCGTGTACTCCGCCCGGATGCTGTCAAAATCGTCCCCTTGGGGCGGAATCACGATGCGCTTCTCATAGCTCTCCCTGGTGGCGGCCAGATTGAGGAAGGAAAACTGGAAGCGGATGGAGCTGTCAAAATAGTTCAGGAAATCACACCACCCCTCGAAGATGGCCGCCTTGTCCTCGTTCTGACTGAGCTGGTAATTGATGTCCTGAAACTGCACCATCTTGGTGTAGTAGGTGTCTGTGACCCGGCAAACGCCGTCCGGCCACATACGTTGATAGGGGATGCTGTCCTGGGCAGACAGCTCCTTTTTATCGGTCCGGGCCGCCCTGCGGATGGCCGCGTCGATCTCCCGGCGCTCGGCGCGGGTCAGCCTGCGGCGGCCTTTTCCCGGCGCGTCCTTGGCAGGCGTCTGCTTTTTTGCCTTGAACAATGCGATACACCTCCCGGTCTAATTGGTCCTGCCGCGCAAGGGCGGCGTAAAAGTTGTTGGTCTTATAGGGGCGCTTTTTGGGGCGCAGGAAGTACAGGCGGACAAACTGCCGAACCACCTTCTCCAGCGGCTGGCCGTTGCGCTCGTACATCGCCAGAAAGAAAAACGGAAGCATGGTGAGCACCATCACCAGAGCGGCGGTGCTGGTGCCCATGCTGCCCCGGAGGAAAAAGAACAGCGGAACGCCAATGAGCGCGCCGCTGCCAAAGCAGATCAGTTGCCGCTTCGTCAGGTTGAAAGCGACCTTCGTTTTAACTTTTGTCAGGTCCTTGGGGACCGGAACATAGGCCATAAAATCACCCTTTCCATTGGTCAATGGGCATTGAATGCGGATTTTGCCATGCTGCTCGTCTTAAAGAGCGTGAAACACAGCAGCACCGTGTAGCCCATGCACGTCCAGATGGCATAGCTCACATCGCCCTCCAGGGCGATGTTCTGCACCAATACCGCATAAATACCGACGCAGACGATGATAAGAAACGCCTGGAAGCCCAGGGCAAACAGGCTGCGCAGATAGTTTTGCCCCATCTGGCCCCATTCGTGGTTCATCATGGTCGCCATGGGGACAGGGGCCAAAGACGTGACCAAATATATTTCAATCATTCTTCCGAATGTAATAATGAAAATGCAGATCACCAGCGCCCACATGGTAATACCCACAAAGAGGGATTGGAACCACAGGCCGAACAGCGGTCCCAGGTCCATCTCCATCAGCCGGGCCTCCAGGTCTGCGGTCACGCTGGAGATGTCGATAGCGGTGTCCCCGATGATAACGCCGGAGGCGTTATTCACCATGCCCTGCGCCACATCAAAGACCCCCATCACAATATCCCATGTGTTGGTGACAATGAGGATGGCGCAGGCGGATTTGAAAATCCACTTGAAGAATACCGCGCTTTCAATGTCGTGGAAGTTGTTCTTGTCCACAATGAGCTGGATCAGCTCCAAGGTCATCACAAAGGCCAGAATGACCCCGGCTATGGGCACCATGACCGTCTCTGAAAGGTTCTGGACCATGCTGAAAATATCGTGGTTCCATGCCTGGGGGGTAAGCCCGACCTGCGTAGAGACCTCACCGACCTTCTGATTGACCGCATCAAACATGCCGGTCAGGTTGCCCATGATGCCGCTGACCAGGATTTCCTTCAGCCAGTCAGTGAGGCCCTGTATAATAAAATCCAAGGGTAGGCACCTCCTATCACACCGTCAGGGTCAAGGGGGCCGCACCCGGCCAGGAGACCGGGGGCGGCCTCTCTTTGCCCAATCAGGTGGTAAAGAGGCCGGAGAGCAGGGGCACCAGCACCATGCCAACGATGGCGACACCCGCGCCCGCCATGAGCTGCTTCATTCCCTGTGATTTAGCTCACTACGGATAAAGAAGCAAGGAGAGGTTAAAAATTTTTGCCGTTCCCATCCGGCGGGGCCTCGCCGGATAGGTCTGGCTCAATCGTCGGGCAAGTCCACCTTGCCTACAAAAGAATAATAAATCTCGATGTCCTGGTGGCGCGTTCCCTGCTCGTCCTTCCAGCACTCATGCACCACGATCTTCTCCACGAACTCCCGCAGGAGGGTGGGGGTCAGCTCCTCAAAGCTGGTGTACTTCCGCACAACGGCCATGAACTTCTCCACGTTCACAGCGGCCTCCTGCGCCTGCCCCAGCTCCGCCTGTAACTCGGCGGCACGGGCCTTCAGCGTGGCCTGCTCCTGCTCATAATCGGTGGACAACTCCATGAAACGCTCGTCCGTAATGCGCCCGCTCACGCTGTCCTCATACAGACGCTTGAAGATGCCGTTCAACTCTCCGATACGCTTCTGCGCCGCCTCCAGCTCGCGGCGGCGGGCGGCGTTCTTCCGCTTACCGCCGTCCTCGTTCTGTGCCATCAGCAGCTTCATAAACCGGGCCTCATGCTTGGCGGCGTAGCTGGTGACTTTCCGCAGATTTTCCGTCACGCCCGCCGTCAGAAGGTCGGTGCGGATGAAATGTGCCGTACAATCGGCGGTGCGCTTCTTGTAGCTGCCGCAGATGTAGCAGTCCTGCCGCCGCTTGTTCGTTTCATACCTCTGCTGGTACATGACGCTGCCGCAGTCGGCGCAGAACAACAGACCGGAGAACAGGCCAACCTCGCCGTAGCGGTTGGGCCGCTTTCGCTGTTTGCGAAGCTCCTGCACTCGCTCCCAGGTGGCCTCGTCAATGATGGCCTCGTGGGTATGCTCAAAGACCATTATCTTGTCCTCTGGGTTGGCAACGCTGGTCTTGACCTTGTAGGACACCTTCTCCGTCTTGAAGTTGACGGTATGCCCCAGGTACTCCCGGCGCTCCAGGATGTGCGCCACGGTGTTGCTCGACCACTTACAGGGGTAGTCCGGGTAGTAACGGCGGGTGCTGCCGGTGCGCCGGTACTCCATCGTCCCCGGCGTGGGGATGTTCTGCTCGGTCAGCATCCGGGCAATCTTGGTGGGGCCGTTCCCGGCAAGGCACAGACTGAATATCTGCTTTACAACAGGTGCGGCCTCCGGGTCAACAACGAAGTGTCCGTCCGGGCCTTTCAGATAGCCATAGACCGGCTGGCTGGTGATGGGTTTTCCGCTCATGCCTTTAGCCCGGAAAACCGCTTTGATTTTCTTGCTCGTGTCCCTCACCATCCATTCATTAAATAAATTCCGCAAGGCGCTCATGTCGTTGTCGCCCTGGGCGCTGTCCACGCCGTCATTGATGGCGATAAAGCGGACGCCTTTCTTTGGGAAGGTAATTTCTGTAAATAGGCCCACTTGCAGATAATTCCGTCCCAGGCGTGAGAGGTCTTTCGTCACGACCGTCTTGACCGCGCCGCTCTCCACAGCGTCCATCATCTCGGTGAAGCCGGGCCGCTGGAAGTTGGCTCCGCTCCATCCGTCATCCACGAAAAACTGATAGGGCATCAGGCTATGCTCACGGGCGTAGCTTTCGAGGATGCGCTTTTGATTGGAAATCGAGTTGCTCTCGCCCTGCAATTCATCGTCGCGGCTGAGGCGGCAGTACAAGGCGGTGATGGGGGCTTGCATGGGTTGCTGTCTTAACATCGTTTCCTCCAATCCGACAGCCCCGGCCCCGCTATTCCGATGGCAACAGTATAGCACAGGCCGGGGCGGTTGTATAGTGCTTTTTACTTCCTTACAAGAAAAAGTTTTAAGCTGAGGATTATCGCGGAACTACCGGCAGGAGGTCACGGGCCGGGGCTGATCTGGCAGCGGCTTTCGGCCTCCAGGACTTTCGCCATTTTGTCGGCGGCGGTGTCGGTGGTGTCCTGCTTGAAGTAGCCGGAAACGGTGAGGACGGTGTTGCCCATGCGGATTTCAGTCACGCAGTCCGGGCGGCGGGTGGTGGTCTTGCTGGGGGTGTCGGTCATAGGCGGCTCCTTTCAAATTTTTGTTGTGGACATTTAGAGGGCCATTTTCGAGGCCCGGAATGGTAGTACACAGCTCCCCTATTGAGGACGGCCCAAAAGCCCCGTGATACCGGGCTTTTCAAGGGCCTAAACCGTTACATGGCGGCCCGGTGGCGGCGCACCCGCTCACGGGTCTTGCGGCGTTCTTCCTCCTTGGCGCACTCCGGGCAGTATTTGGCCCGGTTGGATTTTGGGATGTACCAGCCACCGCACAGGACGCACTTTTTTCTTTCCCGGCGGTGGAGCAGGGCGGCGCACAGGCTTTCGTCCAGAGGCAGCACAGCCGCCCGAAACCAGCGGCAGATCAGCGAATAGGAAATGCTCTGCGGGCAGACACATTCCTCCCCATCGTCCAGCAGAAGGCAGTTCCCGCCGTCATAGTTGCAGCAGTCATGCACCAATCGCCGGACGGCCCGGTACTGCGGATAGGTCAGCCGGACGGCGTTATCGGTCATGCTCGTCCCTCCGCTGGCTGGGCGCACCGTGAAGCACCTGGTCGATGTTCCGCTTGACGGTCAGCAGCTCGTCCGCCTCCCGCTTACGCTCCTGATACTCATTGTACCCGGCGTTCTTCTCGGACATCAGGGCCTCGATCTCCGCCGTCAGCTCCTTGACGGTGGGCAGCTTGGTGATGCCGTTGGCCTTGAAGAAACGAATGGTGGCCTCGGAGAGGAGAAGATCACCTTCATGCTCCTGCCGGTAGGCGGCGCGGGCCTTGGGCGTTTTCTGTGCGGCGAGGCCATCCCGGACTGCTTTGGTGTTCCGGTAGATGATGATCTGCCGCCGCAGCTCCTTTTTTTCTTTCAAGGCCAATTCCTTCGGCTTCAAGCTGGCGGCGCTGTCACGCACAGCGGCAAAGGCGGCGGACACGGCGGCGTCCAACTCCTCCGGCGAGGAAAAGCCATACTCGGTATAGACGTTGACCGAGTTTGCTATCTGCTTCAGGTTGAACACGGACGCCCATTGCTGGTAGCCGATGCCCTTGCCCTCGGCTTTCTTGGCCTCAATGTCCACCATGCGCTGGACGCCCTGGGGCTGGCGAAGCTGCTCCCGGATGCTGGGCTTGGCTCCCAGGCTGGGACGGGCGGCGTTGCGTTCCAGAGCGGCACCGACGGCGGCGCGGTCGAAATCGTCCCCCAGCTTCCGGGCGGTGATGGGCTTGGCCCGGTCGGGGGTGAGGTAGGACAACCGGCCCCGGCTCTCCTTGACGGTGATGCCCCGCTGTAACAGCCGCTGGGCAAAGTCCTCGAAGCTGACGGCCAGGTTGAGGACGGCCCGGATCTCCCGGCGCAGCTTCTCCTTGTCCGTTTCAAACTTGGTGGGCGGCTTACCCTGGGCGGCGGCTTCGGTGTCCAGAGCAAGCTGCCCTTTCTTCTGCGCCCAATACTCCCGTTCGGTGACACGGTTTTTGCTCCCGCCCAGCAAGTCGATTTGGTACAGCCCCGCCCCCTGGCACAGCTCCATGACCTCGGCCCGGAAGTGGCGCATGGCTGCGGCGGTGCAGCGGTGCTTGGCTCCGGCCTGGGTGTCGCTGGCTCTGTCCATGTACGGTTTGCGCTCCACCTCGGCCACCCGCAGGGAGTTGATAACGATATGGACATGGATGTTGCCGCTGTGGTTGTGACCGTCCGGGTGGGTGCAGACCAGGGCCTGGTGTCCGGGGAACTGCTCGGCACAGAACCGCTCCCCCAGCGCCTGGGCCTTGTCCATTGTCAGGCCGTGGTCGGGGCCGTCCCTGGGGTCAAAGGACAGGATGTAGTGATGGCTTTTCACGTCCTCCCTCTGCTGGTTTTTTCCATAGCGGAGATTGGCCCGCATACAGGCTACGGCGAAGTCCTCCTCGCCGCAATTCAAAGAAGAAATGCGGTAGTCCTGACGGGGGACAAGCCGCCCGTTCTCGTCCAGGATGGGCTTGCCGGTGAACTCGTCATGCTCAAAGGTGAGGTACTGCTCCGCCACGCCGTAGTCGGCATTTTTAGAGCTTAAATGTTTCAGTGTTGCCAATGGCTTCACCTACCTCTCGAAGCACCTGGAACTTGAGGGCAGCGAGGTCGGACAGCTCCGCCCGAACCTCGGCGGCGAGGGTGTTGTACGGTGCTCCGTACTCGTTCAGATACCGGGCAATCTGATTGAGGTTGCCGCCGATTTTCCCATACTCCCCGGTCAGCCTGCCCACGGCGGCAAGCAGCTCGTCATTGACGGGGGACACGATGATGATGGGCTTGACGGTCGCGCCGGTGATGGCCTGCCGGATAAATTCGGACTGGCTCATGCCGTAGGCGGTCAGGCGCTCCATGAAGTCGGCGTGTTCTTCTTCGGTCACACGGGTCTTGATGATGTGGGTGCGGTGGGGCGTGTTGTAGCGTTTGGACAATAAACTTTTACCTCCTGTTTTGAAATTCCCTTTAGGGTATAGTTCGCCCATTATACACCTTTCAAGTTTTCCATATTCAGTTGTCATGGGCGATGTGTTACGCGATGGAAAAGGGAACATCAGGCTTTGGAAAAACACAATGCACCCAGGTGGTCAAGACCATCTGGGTGCAGAGAATTTTACTGATATTCACTTTTTATATCGCTCATCGTTAAGACTATTATAGAGCGAATGTAAAGTATTGTCAATGCGTTTTGAGGTCTAGTTTTGTCGAATTGGCCCGATGGAACAGTACAGACGCAAAGCGGGTGTACTATTCCGGCGGGTGCGCCGCTCTGCGGCGATTGCGGAAACGGCTTCCGATTTCCGCCTGGTCAGGCGAGAACGCAACAGGCGGGGCTGACGGATTTTTGTGGCGCGGCTGCGCCACAACACCGGCGCGGAGCGCCGGTCAGCAGGGTTTGGGGAAGGCACTCCCCAACAAGTAGCAGACCAGGGGAACAAATGAGCGGAGCGAAATTTGGGCCACGGGTCGATACTTGCTCTCGCTCTCGCTCTCGCTCTCGCTCTCGCTCTCGCTCTCGCTCTCGCTCTCGCTCTCGCTCTCGCTCTCGCTCTCGCTTCTCTTTACATTGACAACACAAAGCCCATTTGCTATAATATCGCGAAGAAGAACAGCCATGTTGTTCTAATTTCAGTATCGGAGGTATTCATATGGCAAACTGCAAAAACAGAAACAAGTCTTTTAACGGCGCTTTGGGCACTTTAGGAGGCCTTTTCTAAAATCACTGTTAGAAAGGGCTGAGAAGTTTGCCCTTCCTGCGCGGCAGTCGGGCTTGTTTCACAAAACAACCCACTGATTCGTAAAGGAGAATGTAACTTCATGTTTGCTAAAAATTCAAAGGCATATTCTGTCTACCTGCTGTTCCGATTTGTCTTTTCCCTGGCGGTTTCTATGTCCACAGTGCTTTCCATCGTGTACCACCTGGAGGTGGTGCAGCTGGATGCTTTCCAGCTTGTCCTGGTAGGGACGGTTCTGGAGACCTCCTGCTTTCTGTTCGAGATACCCACCGGTGTGGTGGCGGATTTGTATAGCCGTCGGCGCTCGGTGCTGATTGGAATGTTCCTCTACGGCCTGGGCTTTCTGATGGAGGGTGCGCTACCGTGGTTCGCGCCGGTTCTGCTGGCCCAGGTTGTCTGGGGTTGCGGTGATACCTTCATCACCGGCGCTCTGGAGGCGTGGATTGCCTCGGAGGAAGAGGACAAACCCATAGACAAGGTGTTCCTGCGGGGCAGTCAAATGGGGCAAATCGGCGGCGTTCTGGGCGTGGTGCTGGGCACACTGCTGGGAAACATAAACCTGCAAATGCCTGTCATCTTGGGGGGCAGTTTGTGCTTGTTGTTGGGGCTGGTGTTGGTTCGCATCATGCCAGAAACCAACTTCTCCCCTGCTATTGAGGAACGGCAGGGCTTGCTTAAAGACTTTGTCTGCCTGTTCAAGCTCAACCTGGGCTTTGTGAAAGGCGCACCTGTGTTGCTGGCGCTCTTAGCAATCACACTATGCGGGGGACTTGCCAGTGAAGGCTTTGACCGGCTCTCCACCGCTCATTTTCTGGATGACACGGTAATACCCGTTATCGGGCCGCTGAACAGCGTCACTTGGTTCGGTGTTATCAGTCTTATCGGCAGCGGCTTAGGTATTCTGGCTTCTCAGTTGCTCATCGCCCGCATGGAGAAAAAAGGGACTGTCAGCCGAACCAGTGTGGTCATGTCCACCAGCGCCGGGTATATCCTGTGCCTGGTTCTCTTCGCGGTGGGGCGGAGCTTTTGGTTCATGTTGTTGGTGTTCCTGCTGGCGGGGCTTATGCGCACCATCAAGGAGCCTGTGCTGGCCGCCTGGATGAACGACCATGTGGATGAGAAAATGCGCGCCACAGTCTTTTCCACCAGCGGACAGCTGGACTCTTTCGGGCAGATCATCGGCGGGCCTATTGTGGGGCTGGTAGCCCAGCAGGTGTCCATACCCTGGGGGCTGGTCTGTACCGCTTTCCTGCTGTTGCCCGCGCTGTTCTTAGTGCCGGTGGCGGGAAAGAAGCGGGATTGATATGGCATAGTTAAGTTTACTGACGAGCGGGAGATTACTTCCGCTCGTCTTCATTTAGTAGCGCAAAATTTGAGGACTCTTTATTTCCTTATTCGGTATAGCGGAGGCGGCTGTCAATTCGACATAATTTTCTTGTGATACTTTACCGTACATGAGCATTCGCGCCAGGGTTATCATTACCATAACCTTCCAAAAGGTTAATCACGCCCCACACTCCGAGGCCAGCTCCCAAGGCGATCACCAGGGTCTGCAATACTTCAATCGCGCTGTTGAAAAAATCCATATAGTACCTCCGAAAATTCAAAAGATTTTGGAAGGTACACACTTTCCTCCTTTTTGCGGAATAGGCCGCTCCGCCTACGCGGTGGCGGCCTCCTCGTCCGTCAGGTCTACCTCGTACACGTCGTAGACCTCCTCGGCTTTTGGTTTCAGACGGACAGAAAGGAAACGCTCTATGTCAAAGGCGTTTCTCTTGTCGCTGTCCGACAGATACTTGTAGTTGGGGTGCTTCGTGATGTCGTATTTGTCCGACAGAAATGGCCGGACGCCGCGCAGTTGGAGAATACACTTGCCGCCGTCCAGGACCGCCAGCTCGTCCACGCTGGCAAGCTCCTTGCCCAGCTTCTGATAATTCAGGGAGTGGGAGGTCTCCCGGCCCCGGCTCTCGCCGGTATTGTAGGTGTCTATGGTCTCCTTGCCCAGCGCGGCGGACAGCTCCTTGAGGGTGGTGGGTTCCGAACCGCCCAAAAACAGCCGGGCGTCCATGTTGCCCACAATCGTGTCCGCATGGTCCCGGTACAGGGCTTTAAGCTGAGACTGTGCCTGGAGGACCAGACAGGCCGAAATCTCCCGGCTTCGGATGGTTGCCACCAGCTTCTCAAGCCGGGGAATTTGCCCGATGTTCGCGGCCTCGTCAATGAGGCACCGGACATGGATGGGCAGCCGCCCGCCGTACACATCGTCCGCTTTCTCGCACAGCAGGTTGAATAGCTGGGTGTAGGCCATGCTGATTAAGAAATTAAAGGTGTCGTCCGTGTCGCTCATAATGAAGAACAGGGCGGTCTTGCGGTCTCCCAGTGTGTCCAGCTCCAGCTCGTCATAGGCGGTCAGCTCCCGCAGCTCGCCGATGTCAAATGGGGCCAGCCGTGCGCCGCAGCTCACCAGTATGCTCTTGGCGGTTTTACCCGCCGCCAGCTTATATTTGGCATACTGCCGCACGGCAAAGTGGCCGGGGTCCCGTTCTTTCAGCTCGTCAAACATCAGATCAACGGCGTTCTTAAATTCCTCGTCGTCCTCCCGGACCTCCATGGCGTTTATCATCTCCAGCAGCGTGGAGAAGTTCTGCTCCTCCTCCGGGGCCTCGTAGTGGATGTAACCGATGAGCGCCGTATAAAGCAGCGTCTCGGCCTTCAGCCAGAAATCGTCCCCGGACTTTCCGCCCTCGCCCTTGGTGTTGACAATGAGGCAGTTCACCAGCTTCAAAATGTCCTTCTCGCTATGGATGTACGAAAACGGGTTATAGTGGTGGGACTTCTTAAAGTTGATGGTGTTCATAATCTTGATGCGGTAGCCCTTGCGCCGCAGCATTTTCCCGCACTCAACGACGATACTGCCCTTGGGGTCTGTGACCACGAACGAACAGGGGTAGGTCTCGCTGTCACATTGCATCAGGTTCGGCTTGAGCCAGAAGCGGGTCTTACCGCTGCCGCTCCCGCCGATGATAAGGAAATTCTTATTCCGGGCCGTCTTGGGGTCCTTGGGGCGGTTGTTCATGGTGATCTGCTCGGTCTGCGTCAGAATGGCGTTATTCTCGAAAACCGGGTCCACAAAGGGCTGGATGTCCTTGGCCGTGCCCCATCGTGCGCTGCCATACTCTGTACCGTGGCGGTATTTCTTGGCGTTTTTGCCTTTGAGGTAGACAGCCAGCCGCAGGGCCGCCCCACAGCACAGGCCCACCAACAGGTCGGAGGGGTGAAAGCTGGGGGCGGCGGATTGAAACGCGGCGGCAAAGCCGTCCATCAGATGCAGCACCTTGTCCGCAAACTCTGTCCCGGACGAAAGCCGCCATGCCTGCCCCAGTTTGGTGGCATAGAGGCCCACGAACAGGTACGGGAGATTGGAGAGGACATATTTTTTCAAGTTGACCTGTCTCACCGCTCCAGCACCTTCTTTCGCACCTTCTCCACGGTGTTCCGGGCCATATCCTTATACTGCTCCAGCCGTTCCAGCACAGAGGGCCGGGTCTCCCGGCGCAGCTTCCGGCCCATGTACTCCTGAAAGGCGGCGGTGATGGCGTCGGCGTCGCGGCCCTTGAAGAAGATCATGTACTTGGGCGGCGATGTGCTCCGGTCCTTCTTGACCGCATAATCCACGCCGTACTTCCGGGCAATCCGCTCAAACTGCCGGATTTCCTTGTCCTGGATGTCGATGTTGGAGACCCCTTGATTTTGCCGCGTGAGCTGCTTCACTGTCTGCTTGCCCCGGTGGACCACCGGCGTCTCCCGCTTCCGCCGCTTTTCCACCTTGGCCTCCTTGAGATGGGCCATGTATTTGGAAATCGCCGCTTTCAGCAGACGCCCGGTGAATTTGCCGCCATTGACAATCAGCGTCAGGGTCTTGTTTTCCACTTCCTCCTGCATCCACTCACCTCACCTTCGCAGGAGCAGGGCGGTCCCGGCGGGACCGCCCCAGGTGGAACCGTTATCTCACTTCATGCCAGGTCTCGTCCTCCGTGCCGGTGACGATGGTGTGGCCGTTGGCGGCCTCCATCAGATCGTAGTAAGCCCAGTAATGGGGGTTCTGGAGGTCGCGGAAGGTGGTCAGCTCGTCCTCATTGTGCCGGATAAACCGCTCGTCCGCCGTGCGGCCCAGCATCCGGTTGACAATGGTTGCAACCTCGGCGCGGGTGATCTGGTCCCCACTGTGGAACAGGCCGTCCGCATAACCCACAATCCAGCCGTTCCGGGTGGCCTCCTGAATGTAGTCCGCCGCCCAATGGGAACCGGGCACATCGGGAAAGCTGCCCCGCTTGCTGTCGTAAGTCTCCAGTTCCATCCACTCGTCCAGCCGGACGCTCATCGCCACAAACTGCTCACGGGTGATGGTGGCCTCGGCATGGAACAGGCCGTCCGGGTAGCCGACTACTACGCCCAGCTTTTCCAGATAGGCCACATAGTCCGCGTACCACGCATCCCGGCGCACGTCCGGGAACCGGCTGCGCCGCAGACCCTCCAGCTCGTCCCCCCGCGCTTCGGAGAGGACGCGGGCAAATACGGCGGCCGCTTCGCCTCGCGTCATATTGCGGTCCGGGCCGATGGTGCCGTCCCCATAGCCCACAAGGTAGGCAAAGTGATAGGCGGCGGGGAGCGTTACCTTGCCGTCCTTGCCGGTCTCACCGGCGGCGGTGGTGCCGTCTCCATCCTCCACGGTGACAGAGACGCCGGGCTTGGCCTCGCCCTGGTTGTCCGTGACAGTGACAGTTACAGGGCCGTTCTCGTCAAAGGTAAAATCGTCCGGCAGGGTGACGGAAACCGCGCCGTCCTTGTCCACAGTGATCTCCGCATCTTCCACGGGCTTTCCATCCTGGTCGGCCACATCCACATTGACGGTGTTGGACTTGTCCTCGTCCCCGGTGTCCGTGCCGATGATCTCACCGGCAGAGCCGGAGGCGTCGGGGACTGTGATCTGACCCTTCTTGTCGGTGTCCCTGGCCGCATGGTTGCGCTGCTCGTCGGAGACCTCCACATTCAGGCCCGTGGCGGGCTTGGCGGTGGGCAGGAGGACCGTCACCACCGTCTGGTCGTTGCCGTCCAGCAGACGGCCGTCCGGCAGCAGCACGGTAAAGGCGTCCTTTTCGCCGTCCTCACCAGCCAGCAGCGTCACCAGCGCGCCCTTTACCGGCTTTTCCGCCGTATCAGTGACGATTACAGTGTACTGGCCCACCACAGCGGTGCCGGTATCATCGGTGTAGGCGCTCTCCACAGACGGGACCGTGAGCTGGCCGTCCTTGTTGGTCTGTCCCTGGGCCGTGCCGCCCAGGTCAGCCCTGACGATTACAGTCTTGTCCGGCTGGGGGGACTTCTCGTTGTCGGTGACGGTGATGGTGACGCGGTTCCTGGCATCCATGTCCTGGCCGTCCGGCAGGATCACAGTGATGTTGCCGGTGGCGCCCATGCTGACCTTGCTGCCCTGGATGGGCCGCCCGGTCCCGGTGCGCTCCACCTTGACCGTGAAGGTGTGGCGGTTGCCATCCGGGTCCTCCCATCCCACGGTGGCGCTGCCGTCCTCATTGGTGATCCCGGAGGAGCTGGGAACCGTGAGCTGCCCCACCTTGTCCGTCTTACCGCCGCAGGTGTTGGCGTTCTTGTCCGTGACGGCGATCTCTATGCCCTCCACCGGCGTCTCCGGCTCAGACAGCAGGACCGTCACGGTGGTCTGGTCATCATAGTCCAGCAGGCGGGAATTAGGCAGGCGGATGGAGATGGTATCATCCCCATGGAGGGTGACGGTGGCCTTGGCAACGGGGTCGGTGGTGCCGGTGTCGGTGACAATCACCAGATAGCGGCCCACCACAGCTTCGCCCTTGGAATCCGTGGTGGCCTGGTTGTAGAGCTGTTCCAGCTCCTCCGTCTCCAGCACCTCGCCGCAGACCGTACATTCCTTGTGGCGGCTGCCCTCCACGCCCTGGGCAGCCTCTTGGTCTACGATCCACTCGCCGGGGGTGTGGCCAGTGGGGTCAGTGTAGTCCCCATCATAGGTATCTCCGCAGCGGGAGCAGGTATAGGTGGTATGGCCCATCTTCGTACAGGTGGGCGTGGTCACTTCTTCCTGATAGTCATGGCCCAGGGTGCTTTCGATCACAGCGCCGCACTTGGTACAGAGCTGGGGGGTGGTGCAGGTGGCGGCGTCGCCGGGAATATGGCCCGCAGCCGCGTCTCCTTCCAGGCGGGTCGCGCCGCAGCGGGTGCAAGTATATTCCATGATGCCCTCGCCGGTACAGGTGGCGTCGGTAACAAGCGTACCCTCGTCCCAGCTATGGCCCAGCGGCTCCGTGTAGTCCGTCACAAAGGTGGAACCGCAGCCAGCGCAGGTGTGGACGGTCTTGCCCCCGGTCTCGCAGCCTGCCGGAATGGTTTTGGCGGCATAGTCGTGGGACAGCGCCGGAGTAAGGTCGGTGATGTGCCGGTCTCCGCAGACCGCGCACTCGTTCAGGGTGTAGCCGGGGCTGGTGCAGGTGGCCGGGAGCACCTGCGTCTCATACTCATGCTCCGTCTGCGGGATGGTGCTCTCCTTGACGTTACCGCACCGCTCACAGATGTCCATGGTCTTGCCCGGCGTCTCGCAGGTGGCCTCCCGGACCACTATGCTCTGATAGGCGTGGCCCAGGGAATCCTTGTAGTTGGCCTTGGCCATCTTGCCGCACTCGGTACACATCAGGCGGTCATAGCCCAGGGCCATACAGGTGGGGGCCACGGTATCATGGCAGACAAAGTGATGCTCACAGTCCTGATTGCAGCAATCCCCATCACAATCCGGGTCCTGACAGTCGCAGTCCGGGTCTCCGCAGCCACAGCCGCAGGACCCGTCTGCCGTGGCGGTCAGGTGGACATAGGCCACGCCGTCCTCCACCATGTCGGTGTCTGCGTAGGTGTAGGTGATCTTGTAATAGACAGTGTAGTTGCCCGCCTTGGTGTAGTTGGGAGCGGAGGTCAGGGTGCAGGCGTCGGCGCTATGCCCGTACCGGATGGCAGTGGTCACGCCTGCCTCGGAGAGATCGGAGACAGTAACGGTGTGGGGCGCGCCGTCCGCCACGCCGTAGTAGTCCGCCACAACCGTTTTAGCAGCGGTGTAGGATGTTTTGGCATAGCCGCAGTCGGTACAGGCGTCCATTTCCACAAACCGCTGATGGGCCAGCTCCGGGCGGATGCTGGTTTCCATGTGGTGGCGCTCCAGCGTGGCGTCCTCCGTGTGGTAAGTGCCGTAACAGAAGCCACAATACTGGCCGCCCGTGGTGATAACACGGTGGTACTCCCAGTCTACCTGCTCAATCTCGACGCTCTCCGGCAGGTCCTCAAAGAAGTTGGCGGCACAGTCATACAGCCAGTAGACATTTTTTCCGTAGCCGTAGTCGGTTTTCGCCATGTTGCTGTTGATGGTCCCGCAGGTCTCACAGACCGCCTTGGTCCAGTGGTAGCCGGTATAATAAGCGTCCTTGCCGGGGGTGCCGTCATTGACGTTACCCTTGCCGTCTCCGTCGATGGTCGTGCCGTCCGAGTATTTCACGTCCCAGTTCATGGCCGTCTCACCGTCCCTGGTGTACTCCGGGGTCCGGTAGGCCAGGAACGAGGTCTGCTGCTTGCACTCGCGGCATTGGAAAGTCTCATGGGTGATAACGGCGTTGGCATCCAGCTCATTGGTGCGGTTATTGGCCTCCTGCCAGTGTTCCGCAGGGTCGTGATAGCTGTTCTGCTGGGCGGCGGAGGCCGCAGGCACCAGGGAGACCAGCATCACGACGGCAAGGAAGCCTGCCAGCAAAGAGCAGGAACAATGGTATTTCGTGCGCATGTTCATTACCCTCCTTCGTGTGTAGATTGGTATGGGACAGAGCGGGCCGGTGCGCTAAGGCGGGACCCGCAGCCGCCGCAGCAAGCGGCGGTGGGTCAATGGCTCCGCCCCTGTCCCTTGACGGTGAGAATCCCGTCCAGCGTGGTGGCGGTGATCCGCAGGCGCTCGGCGGTGGCGATGTCGTTTTTCACCGTCTCGTCCGCCTTGCCGCCGCAGACCACCAGCACACGGGCACGCCGGAGGTAGTCGCGGGCCATGTCGATTCCGTCCTTGTGTTCCTGGGGGATACTGTCCTTCAAAAACAGCGGCAGGAACAGCAGGGGGCAGACCGGGGAAAAGCCCGCGTCATACACCTGACGGCACCAGCGGGCCGCGTTCTCGGTGTTCTCATACTCGTTCTCGCCCCAGGGGGCGGTGATGTAGGCCAGAGGTCGCTTCATGGCAAGTCCTTTCTCCCGGCTATTCCGGGCATAAATTTAGGCGGCCTGTTCAGCCGCCGTAGTCGTGGTGTAGATCGTGGTTGACCAGCATGGTGTAGTGATTGTCCGTGGAGCTGGGGGCATTGAACAGGGCGGCCAGCAGATAGGCCCTGGTGTTCCAGACGCGGGTGGTGTTTATGCTGATGCCCTCCAGCACCTTCTCAATGTGACTGGAGTTGATCTGCTCAAACCGCTCCTGCACAAAGGCGGTGGGGTACTCCGCGTCCCGCCCGATCTTGATGGTGGGGCTATGGGTCATAGCCACCTCCAGCATCAGCTCCACAAACTCGTCCACCTGGGTTCGGTTGACCGGGGTACAAATCAGGTCATACTCGATCTGTTCCCGAATTTCCTCTCGCTTCTCATACACGTCCTTCATTCCTTCCGCCGCAGGCGCGGAAAGAACGAATGAATGAGTATTTGATAGATGCGTATTTGATTTTTGAGTATTTGATCTCTTAGTATTTAATTCTGCGGGCTTTTCCGTAGATGGTTCTACCATATCCGGTTCCACCAGATACGGGAAAGCCGTATCTGGCGGGGTCGTATCTGGTCCTGGTTCCTCTGGCGGTTCCTCCGCACCGGGGCAGGGCTTTTCGTAGATGGTGTACTCCGTGTCGCTGATGCGCCCTCCGGGACCGCGAAGCTGGCGGCGGACGATGTAGCCCGCCTTTTCCAGCTCCCGCAGCGCCCCGCCGATGGCGTCCACGCCCTCCTTGCAGATGGCCGCAAGGCCCCGTGTGGTGTAGTTCCACTCGTCCGGCAGGGAGAGCATCATGGACAGCAGCCCCTTGGCTTTCAAACTCAGGGCCGTGTCCTTCAGGTGGTGGTTGCTCATTACGGTATAGTCCCGCGTCCGTTCTATGCGAAAAACTGCCATGTTCTGTCACTTCCTATGTAGCGTCGTTAGGAGCATTGGGCTGGATGGGGGCGGTCTGCCCGTCCTCACGGGCAAACCGTTCCTCCAGCCGCGCCACGCTCCAGTTTTGTTTGAATTGTCCCAGCGGGCCGGGGCCGAACTGTGCCCGCGCACGCTTATCCAGATCCAGCAGCCGCGCCCACAGCTCCGGGTGATGATGCCGCAGGTTCCGCAGCTCCCCGATCCGCTGGAAGGGGCAGCACCAGCAAGAGGCGCGGCGGTAGATACGGTACAGGCCGCCGAAGTCAAAGCCCCGGTCATAGCAGATTTGCAGCGCCTGGACCTCGGTGATGCCCCAGTCTACCAGGGGGTAGTGAAGGTCCTTGCACCGATGGGCCTCGTCTGCCGCGATGCCTACATACTGTTGAAGCTGATGCGCTCCCTTGAGCCGGTTGACCTCCTTGTTGATAAGGTGGGTTTTGAGCTGGCCGGTACACCAGCGGACCCGGATACCCGGCCAGCCGTTGCCGTAGGGCGGGATGCCCAGCCGCGCACGGTTTTCCAGGCAGGACGGTTTCTGCTTGGGTTCCTCGAACATCATGTACTCGAAACTCTTAGGGGAACGCAGGACGGTGATGTGCAGGCCGCGCTTTCGGAACAGGTGCTCGTCCACCTTGGCGATATGCCCGTACATCTCTGGGAACTCCATGCCGGTATCTGCCCACAGAACCGCGTCAATGGGCATACCGCGCTCGATCATCAGCAGGAGAAGGCCGGTGGAATCTTTGCCCCCGCTCAGGCTGACGGCGTGAAAATCCTTTTGAGGTGTGATAGGAGCGCCCATTCAGGGCACATCTCTCTTGCTGGCCTCCTTCTCTTTCTTACAGCTCGTAGACCGGCTGCTCACACTCGAAGCAGGGGCCGCACAGCTCGTCCAGGGTGTCCGACAGGTCCTCCAGGTCCAGGCACATCTCGCTCTGCGCCGGGTCCCCCTTGATGGTGCGGTACTCGGTGACGTACTCGCCGCCTTCATATTCCACGCGCACACAGGCCACACAGACAAGGCTCATGTCCTCCAGCAGCCACAGCTCCAGCGTCCGGGTGGTGACAGCGATCTCCATCGTGCTCTGGTCGTCCTCTTCATACAGAAGGGTGGCCTTTTGTCCGAACAGCTCCGGCCCGCGATAGTTGAAGGACTTCTCCTGCGTCCCCTGGGTGGTATAGGCATAGACAGTCCTAGCGTTGTTCCGCGCCGCTTGCAGCAGGGCCGAGAAGTCGAGTTTGTCCAGATGTTCCTCGGCCTCCTGCATGGTGTAGCCGTCCTCTCCCATACGAGAGCAGAACAGGCCGGTAATGGCGTAACGCAATCCTTCCTGAGAGTACATGCAAATTCCTCCTATCAGTGATGTCTTTTCTTTTTGGGCCGGATGATATGGCCCTCTATTACCAGCGCGTGACTGATGATATGGATTTCGCCCAGCTCCTGGCTTTGGAGGGCGCGCTGATAGCCCCGTTCATTCAGAAACAGGCGGGCCGTCTCTCCGCGCAGGGCGATAAGGTTATCGTCTTTCAGGACTTCAAACTCGATCATGTGGCGGGTATCATCCCGAAACCGCTCTACGGCCAGCAGGTCATGTCCCCGGATGGTGAACTGTGTCATACACGCGCCCTCCGCGCCCGAATGTCCAGCACAGGCAGTCCATACCGGGCGACAAGGGTGGCGTTGACGATCATGCGAAACGCCTCCGCGTCCACAATATCCGGGTCTGCAAGGTCCATCGCCACAGGGCTGCCCGCGCCATGGTATAGCCCTTTTGCCGCAGAGAAAAGCGCGTAGTCATGGGGAGAGATACCGCCCAGCACCGTATAGGCAGGCTCGAAGCCCTGCCGGTAAAAGCAGTTGGCGGTACGCTTCCACAGCTCCGCGCTGGAGGTCAGCAGGAACAGGGCGGCATAAAAGGCCGGGTTGTCCCTGCGCCGGTAGTAGCCCAGGCGGGCCTTGGCGTACTCCATGCGCTCCTGGTGCCGCTCGTCTTTCCACAGGCTTCCAGGAAAACAGGTGATTAAAACGCGCAGGCGCGGTGCAAGCAGCCGGTGCCGGGGCATGGTCCCCATCACCGCCTCCTGATACCCCACCACTCCGGCCTCGATCCGTTCAGCCAGCCATGGGCAAGCAGAGAGCGTACAGCCCTGGTCTTTGCGGTATTCCGTGCAGAGCGGGCAGGCAACGTATTCCGGCTTATATCGAAATGTGCTGATAAACATAGTGACCTCCTGATTTTGGGCGCAAAAAAACCGGACCGCAAATGCGTCCGGCAGTTCGTCCGTATATGATTACAATTCGTGGTTTCGCTGGCGCTTTTTCTGCCATGCCTCCAGCAGCTTGATGATGGTCTCCTGCATCCGTTTGGGGGTGTAGGAACGGGGAAAGTATTTGCGGATCGCGTCCGTGGAGAATGTCAGCTTTTCCGTCTCGGCCTTTTTCTCCTTGGATAACACATCCCGCATGGTCTCCAGCGAGAGGGTTCCTTCCTTGCTGGCTTTTTTCAGCCGCTGGGCCTGAGAGAGCGACGGTGTATTCTGCGAATACTCCATGGCGTCCAGCAACAGCATCTGCTCGTCTTTGGTGAGGGCGGCAATCTGATAGGCGATGGACAGGCCGATTTCCTGAGCGTCTACCTTGTCCATAAGCTCCTGCCGCAGTTCCGTGAGCTGGATATAATTGCGCAGGGTGTCCCCGCTGATACCCAGGGATTTTCCAATCTCATCGTCGCTGCGGAAATTCGCCGAAATTTTCGGCGAATTTTTTGCAGGCCGTCCAGCCCGCTTTTTATCCGCCTCCAAATACATACGGTAGGCCCAGGCGCGTTCACTGGGCAGGACATTCTCCCGCTGCACATTGCCGTCTACCATCTCGGCCACAGCCTCCTCGTCGCTCAGATCACGGATAATGACCGGCATATCCGGGCGCTCTGCCAGCTCACTGGCCCGATACCGTCGATGGCCATCTATGATTTCATAACCTCCCTCCGGGTCCGGGCGAACAAGCGCGGGCTGACGTACACCACGCGCCTTTATACGGGCAATAAGCCGGACCATAGACGGGTCCTCATCCCGCACTAAATAGGGCTGGTTACGCGGCATAATGCCGTTCAATGCGGAATACCCTTTGAATAGGTGTAGTTCGTTTAATCTTAGTCGGATGATTTTTTCCTCCGCAGGTCTATTCGATATAGCGCCATCAGTCAATTAAACCACCTTCTTCCCAATAAAAAAGAGCACTTCCAAATGAACGGAAGTGCTCTCTGGTTCAAATATAAAGAGGGACTTGCAATGCAAGTCCCTCTTTTTGATTTTAGATATAAACGTCTACGAACAAATCGCCAGTCCACTGGCTTTGACGGGTTAAAGAAAATCCATTCACTTTTCGAAAGCGTTTTGCCTCTTCAAAGCCTATTTTCAGTGAAAATACGAATATTTTAGTTCGCTCTGGGATGTTTGATAGCGGCCTGGGCGGCAGCCAGACGGGCGATAGGCACGCGGTAGGGGGAGCAGGACACGTAGTTCAGGCCAACCTTGTGGCAGAACTCCACGGAGGTGGGATCGCCGCCGTGCTCGCCGCAGATACCCAGGTGGATGTCGGGGCGGGTCTCCTTGCCCAGCTTGGCGGCCATGGCGACCAGCTTGCCCACGCCGTTCTGATCCAGGTGGGCGAAGGGATCGGACTCATAGATCTTCTTGTCGTAGTAGTAGCTCAGGAACTTGCCGGCGTCGTCGCGGGAGAAGCCGAAGGTCATCTGGGTCAGGTCGTTGGTGCCGAAGGAGAAGAACTCGGCCTCCTTGGCGATCTCGTCGGCAGTCAGGGCGGCGCGGGGGATCTCGATCATGGTGCCGACCTCATACTTCATGTCGATACCGGCGTCCTTGATGATCTTGTCGGCGGTGGCGACCACCACGTCCTTGACGTACTTGAGCTCCTTGACCTCGCCCACCAGGGGGATCATGATCTCGGGCACCATCTTCCAGTCGGGGTGCTTCTTCTGGACGTTGATGGCGGCGTTGATGACGGCGGTGGTCTGCATCTCGGCGATCTCCGGGTAGGAGACGGCCAGACGGCAGCCGCGGTGGCCCATCATGGGGTTAAACTCGTGCAGGGAGGCGATAACCTCGTGCAGGCGCTCTACGGTGACGCCGATCTCGCCGGCGATCTCCTTGATGTCCTCCTCCTTGGTGGGCAGGAACTCGTGCAGCGGGGGATCCAGGAAGCGAATGACAACCGGGCAGCCCTCCATGGCCTCGTACAGGCCCTCGAAGTCGCCCTGCTGGTAGGGCATGATCTTGGCCAGGGCCTTCTTGCGGTCCTCGGTGTTGTCGGCGACGATCATCTCGCGCATGGCCTTGATGCGCTCGCCCTCAAAGAACATATGCTCGGTGCGGCACAGGCCAATGCCCTGGGCGCCGAAAGCGCGGCCCTGGGCGGCGTCGCGGGGGGTGTCGGCGTTGGTGTAGACCATGAGCTGACGGTACTTGTCCGCCCAGCCCATCAGGCGGCCGAAGTAGCCGGAGCCGGGGTCGGCGGGCACGGTGGCCACGGCCTCGCCGTAGATGTTGCCGGTGGAGCCGTCCAGGGAGATCCAGTCGCCCTCGTGGTACTCCTTGCCGGCCAGGGTGAACTTCTTGTTCTCATAGTCCACCACGATGTCGCCGCAGCCGGACACGCAGCAGGTGCCCATGCCGCGGGCCACCACGGCGGCGTGAGAGGTCATGCCGCCGCGGACGGTCAGGATGCCCTGGGAGACCTGCATGCCCTCGATGTCCTCGGGAGAGGTCTCCAGGCGGACCAGGATGACCTTCTCGCCCCGCTCGTGCCACTCCTTGGCCTCCTCGGCGGTGAACACCACGCGGCCGCAGGCGGCACCGGGGGAGGCGGCCAGGCCCTTGCCAACGACCTGAGCCTTCTTCAGGGCCTCGGCGTCAAAGGTGGGGTGCAGCAGGGCGTCGAGCTGCTTGGGATCGACGCGGCACACAGCCTCCTTCTCGTCGATCATACCCTCGTCCACCAGATCCACGGCCACCTTCAGGGCGGCGGCGGCGGTGCGCTTGCCGTTGCGGGTCTGCAGCATATAGAGCTTGCCATTCTCGATGGTGAACTCCATGTCCTGCATGTCCTTGTAGTGCTTCTCCAGGCGGTCGGCGATGGCGGCGAACTGCTCGTACACCGCGGGCATCTCCTCATGCAGCTTGGAGATGGGGGAAGGGGTGCGCACGCCGGCCACCACGTCCTCGCCCTGGGCGTTGATCAGGTACTCGCCGAACAGGGCCTTCTCGCCGGTGGCGGGGTTGCGGGTGAAGGCCACGCCGGTGCCGGAGTTGTCGCCGGAGTTGCCGAACACCATGGACTGGACGTTGACGGCGGTGCCCCAGTCGTAGGGGATCTCGTTCATGCGGCGGTAGACGTTGGCGCGGGGGTTGTCCCAGGAGCGGAACACGGCCTTGACGGCCTCCATGAGCTGGACCTTGGGATCCTGGGGGAAGTCCTCGCCCTTCTCCTTCTTGTAGAACTCCTTGAACAGAACCACCAGGTTCTTCATGTCCTCGGTGTCCAGCTCCACGTCCTGCTTGACGCCCTTTTTGGCCTTGACGTCGTCGATAATCTCCTCAAAGCGCTTCTTGCTCAGCTCCATCACCACGTCGGAGAACATCTGGATGAACCGGCGGTAGGAATCGTAGGCGAAGCGGGGGTTGTTGGTGAATTTGGCTAGGCCCTCCACCACGGTGTCGTTGAGGCCCAGGTTGAGGATGGTGTCCATCATGCCGGGCATGGAGGCGCGGGCGCCGGAGCGCACGGAAACCAGCAGGGGGTTCTCGGGATCGGCGAACTTCTTGCCACAGATGGCCTCCATCTTGCCCAGGTACTCGTAGATCTGGGCCTGGATGTCCGCGTTGATCTGGCGGCCGTCGTTATAATACTGGGTGCAGGCCTCGGTGGTGACGGTGAAGCCCTGGGGCACGGGCATACCCAGATTGGTCATCTCAGCCAGGTTGGCGCCCTTGCCGCCCAGCAGCTCCCGCATGGAGCCGTTGCCCTCTGAGAACAAATAGACATACTTATGCGTGTTGGCCATTTGTCATTCCTCCTAGATTTACGTTGCACTACTATACTCAAATACAGTAACCGGAGACATTATACCATTTTGCCAAAAGATTGCAAGAGATACCCGTCGGTTTTCTTTCTCTTTTGCTCAATTTTCGCCACTTTGGGCGCACGGAAGTGCCAACTGGCTTCATTTTGCTCCAGCCGTCCCCACCCCGACCGGCCGCGCATAAAAAATGCCCGCAGAAGCGGACATCGTGTTTTTAAATGTCTACCTTTTTAAACGAGGATACAACATTTTGCGATAGGAAGATTTAGGAAATAAATTTGTAAAATATATTAATAGCCTGTTGCAATTTTCCTGCAAAAATGATATATTTACTAAACATCCACATGTTTGATAATGTAGACATTTACAAAAAGGAGGATACACCATGAGACATCAAAAAAAACGGTGGTTTGCCGCATTATTATCCTTATGTATGTTACTATCTATTCTTCCTTCAACTTCTCTAGCTTTTAGTGAAAGCGAAGAGACCTGGAGTGGGAACAGGAGGAATCAGACCATTGATGGCGGAACCCATACAATTACGCTTAGTAATCTTACTATTGACTCACCGGGCGTTGAGAAATCTGCTATTGATATAACTGGTAACGCAGATGTCACCTTTATATTGGAGGGCAACAACACTCTCAGAGGTTACCGGAATCATCCTGCCATCTGGGTGGAGTCCGGTTCCTCCGTTACCTTTGAAGGAAACGGATTACTCGAGGCCTCCGCCGGGGGGGCATCCATCGGTTTGGGGGCGGCCGGAATCGGCGGTGGATATGGCGCCAGCAGTAATTTTGGCAATATCACCATCAACGGTGGTACCATCATTGCCCGAGGCTCCGGAGGCGGCGCGGGCATCGGCGGCGGCTACGAGGTCGGCAGCGGGACTGTAACCGGCAATGTTACCATCAACGGCGGATACGTCACGGCCATCGGTGGGTCAAGCGGCAGTACCGGCGGCGCGGGCATCGGCTCCGGTGAGAACGCAAACTATAGCGGAACCGTCACCATCAACGGCGGTGTGGTATACGCCGAGGGCGGTGCGGACTCCACCAGCATCGGCAGCGGCAACCGTGCTATCGGTACAAGCGACAACGGAGCCTTCACCACCGGCACGGGCGGAAACGCCGTCATCGTGGCCCCGGACGGCATTGGGGACCCCTCCGGCTTCGCTGACTGGGACGGTATTTTTATCAGCTATGAGGGCAGTAATACGAGCGCGACGGTGGGTGAGGACGGTACGGTTCACCTGAATGACACAGAGGCCAATATCCAGGTCTGGGGTGAACCGGTGATTGACTATCCGCTTGTGGTGGAAAGCGGCACCGAGCTGCGGGTCGTCCAGAATGACCGAAACTACGCCTACGCCACTCTGGAAATCGGCCAGGACGGCAAACTGACCAATAACGGCACCGTCACCGTAGACGAGGGAAGCACCCTGATTCTGCTGGAAGGTCTTGACCAGACAGATGGCAGCGGTACACTGGAATGCACCGGCACCGTCAAACTACCCCCGGAGGAAAAGCTGATTGCCCTGTCCGGCGCGGAGGACCTGACCTACAACGGCACGGAGCAGAGCCCCGAGGTAAGCGTTACATTAAATCTGTGGGGCTATTCCCATACCTATGGGAATCCGGCGGACTATACCGTAACTTACACAGATGCCACAAACGCCGGAGAGACCGCCAAGGCCGTTGTTACCTCCACTGGTGCCGGCGACCTGCTGGAGGGCAGCGCCTCCAGGACCTTTACCATTCAACCCGCCGATTATACCATTAACGTGTCCGACGGGAATTGGACAGTGGCGCATGGTGAAACGCAGCTCCTGTCCAAGCTGCCCCCTGCCACCATTTCCATTGACCCGTCGATTCAAGATGACCTGACCGGCCTGAGGGCTGGGAACCTGACTTGGTATATGGATGAGCAACATTCGCAAGCGGTGACCGATACCTCCCTTCAGAATACATCCGCCGGCGAAGAGGTACCCCTCTATTGGGTTTTCAGCCACAGTGATTCCAATTTTGCGCCAGAGTCCAAGTCCGGGACACTGACCATCACGATTACCAATCTGCCCATTTATCCGGTTGTGATCCGGCAGGGAGATGAGGTTGTTACAAATGGTACCATCAACAAGACCTATGGGGATGAAAACTTCACTCTAACTGTCGAACTTCAAAAGGATGATAGTCCTATTTCTCCTGATAGTCTAGTTACCTTTACTAGCAACAATGAAGATGTGGTAACGGTAGCCCAGAATGGTGAGGTTACCATCACCGGCAGCGGAACCGCTGTCATTACCGCCAGCGTGGCGGAAAAAGGCGGAGACGATGGCTATGCCGCCGCCAGCGGTACCGTCACCGTATCTGTGGCTCAAAAGCCGATTTCCGTGGATGACAGCACCGTGAAGCTGAACGGTCACTCCAGTCCGTATACGTGGCCCTATGATGGACATGCGTCGGTTACAGTCGATGCCGAACTGACCCAAGCTGACATTGTAGGCAGCGATGATGTGGATGTGACCGCCACCGGAACACTGAGCAATGCAAACGCCGGCAATCGGTCGGTCACCCTTTCTTACGAGCTGACCGGCGACCGGGCCATGCACTACGTTCTGCGTCCAGCCCAAGCAAGTAAGCCGGTGGTCGTTGCCAAAGCTGATCCCGGCCAGAATCAGATTTCTGCCAATCCCGGCGCCTTGACCATCGCCAACCGGGCAGCCAGGACGTATACCTATTCCCTCTCCCAGTTGACTGCTGGACTGGATGGCTTGGGAAACATCTCCTATAAGTTGGGTAATATTACAATAGCCAAAGAGGGATACTTTACCACTGACGCTGTCAAGGTAAATGCCGGTGTCCTGCGCCTGCCCGTCAACGCCGTGGAGTCTGATGAAGAAACAAAGGTTGCAGACATAGCAATTACAATTTCCAGCACCAACTACGAAGACTTCACCGGCACCATTACGGTCAACAGCAAAAATCTCCATGTTCTGACCTATGATCCCAACGGCGGCAGCGGCGGCCCCGGAACGGAGCTGCTGGACACCCAGACCGGCTACCCCTTGAAGCAGTCCCCCGCCCCCACTCACGATCAGCAGGACGGCGTGGATGTGTTGTTTATTGGATGGACAGCGGACACCACTGGAAACAAGATCTACACCGCCAGCGATACAGCGCCCACCACTGTTGCCAACGTAGACATCAACGGCGACACGACGGTTTACGCCGCCTGGGGCGTGGATACCAATGGCGACGGCGTGCCGGACGTGAACGAGACCGGCAAGTACACGCTGACCTACGCCGAAAACGAGCTGGAGAGCGGCACCTTGCAGGGGGTTCTGCCCACCGACAGCGGCACTTATGTCAAGGGCAATACGGTTGCCCTGGCCGATGGAAGCGGCCTCAGCCTCACCGGAACTACAACCAGCGACAAGGGAACGGCCCGTTTCGTGGGCTGGTCCAAGACACAGATTGACCGCATTCTCTCGCAGGGTGACACCATGCCCGCCGGTGTTGTGGAGCAGGTGACCTTCACCAACTCTGATATCACTGTTTACGCCGTCTGGGGCTGGGATACCAATGACGACGGCAAGCCCGACATCACTCAGAATCCCTCCATCACCTCCTCCGCGGGTGAGAACGGCTCCATCGCCCCGGAGGGCAAGGTCTATGTCCCGGCCGGGAACAGCCAGAAGTTTGATTTTACTCCGGACACCGGCTATGCCGTGGACCGGGTCACCATCGACGGCAATGCCTATGTGAACAACGGGGTCAACCTGCTGCCCGGCATGGACACCTGGGAAAAGTGGGAATCCTACACCTTCGCCGATGTCCGGGAAGATCACACCATTTCCGTGACCTTCGGTGAGGATACCAACAATAACAACGTCCCCGACGCCAACGAGGGCACCGTCACCCTGACCTATAACGCCAACGGCGGCGAGGGCTCGGCCCCTGCCGACCAGAGCGCCGACAAGTGGAGCACCGTCACCGTGGCGGAAAACACCTTCACCCGCTCCGGTTACAGCTTTGCCGGGTGGAACACCCAGGCGGACGGCAGCGGTGAGGATTATGCCGCCGGCGACGCCTTCCAGCTCACCGGCCAGGATGCCGTCCTCTATGCGCAGTGGAGCTATAACGGCGGCGGCAGCACCGGCACGGCCCGGTACACCATTGAGGCCAGCGCGGGCCATGGCGGCGGGATCAGC
>ERZ506941.114-NODE-114-length-73430-cov-11.8261_pt1 | contig 73430 bp, 66 predicted proteins | sample MGYA00512901_ERZ506941 | MGnify/ENA metagenome assembly ERZ506941 | reverse complement strand
CGCGTGGATGCCATTTATCGCACAAGATAGAGTGCATTTATCGCGCGGCGCATCACATAAGAAAAAATTTATTGAGACCATCATTTCGTCAAAAAGCATGTTTGATCAGAATGATATGTAGCGGTCCACAAACCGTTCAAGCATATTCCCGCCTACCGGCGGGGAGATGAGATATCCCTGAAAGCGATCGATACCTAATGCTTTCAATATCGTAAATTTCTCTTCACTGTCGACCCCTTCGGCAACGCAGCGACTACCGGTCAGCATACAGTAATAGTTCAGGCTTTTTATCAGCGCCAGCGCGTGTGGATCGCGTTGCATCTCATTGATAATACACATATCCAGCTTATATTCGTTAAACTGGATCTGCCTGACCGGAAACATCACGCTACCTTGTGAGAAACAATCATCGAGCATAATCCGAAAGCCGAGCCGTTTTAATTTGTCGATGTTCGCGGCGGTTTTTCCCCTTTGACTGAACTCGATGGTCTCAGCAAATTCCAGCACCAGTCTGTCCGTTTGCTGTGGCGACACCAGTTGCTGTTTCGCCGCTTCCAGCATTCGTGGAAGGCATTCATGGCTGGCGAGGGCGGCAGGGATATTAAGTGAGAAATTAAACTCCCCGGGATGCTGGTTGATTTTCTGTATCGCTTCCTGCAAAACAAATGCGGTCAGCACCTGCCAGGCGTATTCAGCACGTATTTGTGGCAAAAATGCGCCGGGTTGCAGGACCGTACCCTCGCGCCGCCAGCGTGAGAGTATTTCCATCCCTTGTAAACGGTGGTGGCTATCCACAATCGGTTGAAACACCGGAAAGAGTTGCCGGCAACGGATGGCATGGACGAATTCACGTTCGAAGGCGGATAACGCATCGCTACCGCTTCTGTTCAGCCGCGTTTCTGGGTTGCCGGGAAAGTGTGTCGCCAGTTGCGGGAAATGTTCCGCCATCTTTTTAAGTCCTGAAGTTCTCTGATTATAAAGGGTTTTTTGGCTTATGCCTCGCTGTTGCGCCCGTTCAGGGATGTTGTATCCGTGCAGCAAATCCACAATGGCGTTGAGCTCTGGTTTGCTGAGGCCGATTGTCGGCTTGCCATAAATCAACGTCTGGTTATCTGCGCATTGGCCCAAAGGAGGGACATCCTGCAACCCGTGCCCGCGCAATAGCGCGGCAATGCAGCGTGTCGGTAAATCCGAGGCGACGGCCCGGATTTCCGTCAGTAGACGGCGACGCGTCACAAGATGCTCCAGCGTGTGCCACAACCAACGGTCAGGACAGCGGCTGAGGATAAGCATCGGCAGGGGGACAGCGGCCTGTTCCAGCAGAAGCGCCGCCTGCTGCAACGTGGTGAGCAGCCAAAGGGGATCGTCAGGAAGAAACACCACGATCCGGCGTGCTGACGCCAGTGCAGGAAGCGTTGAGATATCCAGCGACGGCGAATTAAGCAGCACCAGACGCTGGCGGTCTGGCGTCATCATCCTCGCGAGACCTTCGGCGGCACAGGGGCAGGGGGACAAAATGTAGTCCATCCCCGGCTTTCCCACATCACTGATAAACAAACGTCACCCCAATGATTGACTGAACATTGCCTGCCGTCACTTGTCCGCTGGTTCGCGCGTAGTTAGCCGTTAAGCCGAGGCTCACGGCAGAGGTGCCGACCGTGCCTAATGACACGGTGCTGTTGGCGGGGACGATGGTACCGTTGCGCGTGAGCTGAACACCGATGCCCTTCGCGGGCGAAGACGACGCGGTATTGGTAAAGATCGAATTGGCGGAATCTGCGGTGGTGCCGGAGAGGTAATACGTCAGATTTTGGCTCTGCGCGCAGTAGACCGTCAGCGGAACGGGGGCGGAGCCCGGATAGTCCGGCAGCGTAACCGTGACGTTGCGGGAGGAGACATCGCAGCCGCCAGTCGGAATGACCACACTATTGTTCGCATAAATGCTCCAGACGAACTGAAAGTCATCGCTGTTTTTGTTGTTGGTCTGGCGGAGAATGAGTTTAGCAATAAGCGTTCCTGCACTGATTGCGACGCCGCCCGCAGAACTGATTGGCGTCAGATACAGGACGGTCGGCCACGGCTTATCGACTCTCGAGTCATAGATCATCCGTGCGGTTTCGCTGGTGGTCGGAAACGGGTAGCTGGAGCCGTTGTATCTTACGGAGCCGGAAAAACTCGATAACACGCCGCCGTAAGCGGACCCCTGCTGAAGGGTGACATAGTCAGTGATGGTTTCGGGATAATCGTTATGACAAAAAATCTGCGTTGAGAGGTCGACCACCAGGTTTTGCCCGACGTTAACCGCAGGCGAGAGATCAACGTAGACGTTCGCGCTACCACCGCCAATGGGAATGGTCGCGCCGCTGGCGGTTTTGCACGCAAAGGACCAGGCATTGATTGACCAGCCCATCAGCAACAGTGTCGTCAACAGGGTTACGACTCTTTTCATCAACATACTCTCCTGGTCATGCATAGGTATAGGTCACGTTAATCACCGCCTGGATCGTTCCCTGGGTTGCGCCGCCGTTGACCGACAACGCCCTGACCTGCAAAGGAAAACGGGCGGATTGCGAGGCGTCATCCACCACCACTGATTTTGTCGCGCCGGTGTTCAGTCTGTTACCGCTGTCATCCTGGAGTTCAAGCTGGATATTTCCGGCAGTCCCCTGGTTTTTGTAGTAGCCCGTGCTGTCGGCGGTACCGCTGAAGCTGGCGGTGACGCGCGAGGTGCCCACCGGACAATTGCTTAGCTCAAGCGCCACGCTGTGCCACGCGGAGGAGGAACCGGCATTGACCAGACTGAAGGTGTAGAGATCGCCCAGTTCGACGGTGGCAGTGGTGGTCGACACCGTGCACGGTTTGGCGACCACTTTCCCGTTCACGGTAATGGTCACGTCAGCCGCCTGCACAACAGCAGAAGCGGCAAGGATGACTGTCAGTAGCCACCGGGGTTGAAACCATTTCATCAAAGCCTCCGCTTACTGAAATTCAAGAGTGAACGTCGCTGTTGCATTGACGTGTCCCGGCGTGACGGGGAGCTGCGTTGCCATCAGGCGGGCATAAAAGTAAAGCGTATTGGTCTGACCGGGCGTCAGGGTCGTCCACGGAAGGGTGGCGGACCCGGCATTCAGCGGCAGTGTCGTTTGCTGGCCGTTGAGGATCTCGATTCCCATTCCTGCCGCCGCCGATGTTCCGCTGTCGAGTTTCAATAAGCGGGTGTTATCGTTGTCGGCAATACCGATAAAACCGACTTTTACCGCCGTGACCGACGTGCCGCAGGGAGAAAGCACAATACGAAACGGGACGACAGGCGTGGTGGCACCGATATGGCTGAACTGTTTAGCGGCGTTATCCAGCAAATCGACGGTAAAATCTTTCGATTCGCCCGCTACGGCGCAGGCGTTATCCCTGACATATCCGCTGATCGTGATTGTGCTGTCGGCGGCGAACGCACTGGCGCTGACCAGCGAGAAGACGGCACCCAGCAGATAAAGACGTTTGTTCATCATCTTGTCCTTAGCGGCATTGCGCCGTGAGCTGGCTGAGCAACTGTTGTTGGTTTTCTGCGGATAAGCGGTACTCCGCCACACAGCTGGCGTTTGCGCCGTCACCCCATTTCACCCGAACCTTGCCTGCCAGCGGCATACCGCTCAGATAAACCTGACCGTTATCGGCGACGATGCTGCTGCTTTGGCTGCTGTCGGCGGTTACCATTGCGCCGAATGGCACCGGCTTGCCGTTATGGATGAGCGTCATCAGCAGTTTCATCCCGACGTGGGCGTTAAATTCCGCCCGGACGATCGCGCCGTGCGTGGGGACGACGTTGACCACTGCCTCATCCAGATCAACGTTATCGGCGAGCGTATTGGTATCCAGCGCCACCCGGTTTTCCCGGTACTCGGTGGCGTAAGGCAGCACCGCATAGCCACGCCAGTCAGTGCGTACTCCGGTCTGGTTTTCCACTTTCGCGCCCTCAGCGCCGGGAGCCTTAATCAGCACAACCGTGTCATTGAGTGGTTGACTCAGCGTGACGCCATTAGCATGTGCCAGCACGCCGCCGCTCATCCCGTAATAGAACTGTTTGAGTCCGTCGCTACGGCTGTAACCGACGTTGGCATTGCCAGAACCGCCGCGATAGTTCAGCGTGGCATAGCCAGTGCTGCTGCTGTTACCTTCACCACCGCCCGCATAGCCGGTTTGCACGCTGTAGCTGAGGTTATTGTCTTCCAGCACGGTGCCATACAGCCCCGCCAGGTTGGTCATTCGACCGTTGAGGTCATTCGACATGCTGTAGCTGGCGCTGGCGTGTCGCCAGACGGACTGACTGTCCGAGCGCAGCCAGTGGCTGAAAGGAATATTGACGTTAATAGCCAGCATCTGGTCGCGACCATCCTGCCAGGCGTTTTTGGTCAGGCTGTAGCTCAGCGTCCAGTTGATATCGCCGATGGCGGTATTCAGACCGGCCTGCAATTGTTCATCAGCGCTGTCGGTGCCCCAGTAAGTCTGGTGGCTTCCGCTCAGATAGAGCGTGGCGGTGCGGCCTAACTGCTGGGTCAGGCTCACCTGCACTTTGCCGCGCTTGTTATAGGCGAGGTTGTAGTAGTCCGTGAATTTCGGCTGAACCTGTATCACGCCATCCTGCGTTTCGACGTCATGGCCGCTCATCCGACGGTAAGTGGTATCGGCAAAGCTAAAATATCCGCGTGTGGAGTAGCGATAGCCCACCAGTTGGATATTCGTGCCAACGTCGCTGAGTGATTTGTTATAGAGGAAACGCACCGATTGTCCCTGATGTTTGCTGTCATCGGGCAGAGTGGCATTGGCCTGAGTGATGTCCACCGACAGCGCCCCCAGCACCCCCATGTTTTTCCCCACCCCCAGATTGAAGGCGCGGTAGCGGTCTGCCAGTTGTGTACCGCCGTACAAGGTCCAGCCAGCCGGGAGGCCGTGGAGTATGGTGCTCTGAAAAAAGGTCGGTTCTTCCTGCTGATCGTTACCGCTACGGTACTCTCCGGCGGTGACGGCATAGCGGGTATGGCCTTCACGTTGCAATACCGGGACTGAGGAGTAAGGAACGGTGAAGTTCTGGCTGCTCCCGTCGGCTTCCTTGATGGTAACCTGCAGATCGCCGCCGTTACCCGCGGCATACAGGTCGCTAATGCTGAAGGGGCCAGGCGGTACCGTGCTGTGATAGATCTCATAGCCATTCTGTTTGATGGAGACCTGTGCCGTCCCGCGCGCAATCCCATGGATCACCGGGGCAAAGCCTTTCTGGCTGTCCGGCAGCATATTGTCATCAGATGCGAGTTGCGCGCCGCGGAAGTTAATGCCGTCAAAGACATCGCCGTTGGTATAGCTGTCGCCGAGTGTCAGGCGTGAGCGCAACGGCGTGATGTCTCTTTCCAGCCAGGTATTAACGTGCTGCCATTTGTTTTCATTGCTCGAGGCACTCCCGCCGCTGCTGTAGCTCCAGGTGGTATTGTCGCGCAGACGCCACGCGCCCAGATTAAGGCCACTTTGCAGGTTTAAGTAGGCGTAGTTGCTGCTGCCGCCGACGTCGTTCTGGACATTGTTGCCGGTGAAGTTGTAATTCAGTAGCCCGGCGGTAATCCCATGATCCCAGCGTTCCGGCGGGATATAACCGCGAGCCTGATTTCCCATAAAGGCCTGAGGAATCGTCAAATACAACCGCTGCTGACCCACATCTAAACGGGTGGTGGCGTCAGGGATCATTTCCGTTAACGGGACACAGGTATCCGCTGCCAACACGTTCATTCCACTGACGGCAGCGGTGTTCAGCCCCATTGCGGCGAGCTGTTCACGCGTCAGGCACGGGGTCAGTTCGCGGTGGTTGTCGCTGGCATGAAAAGTGACGTCGCGGGTGGTCATAAACCCCTCGTTCAGATAAATATCGACGCGATACGTGCCGGGGGGGAGCTCATGTCCCTTTTCAAAACCGGAAAGATCCGCGACGGCAGCCGGATCGTCCGCCAGAAAGCGCGGGTTAAAATAGAGTTCTGCCTGCGCGGAAAATGTGTGTGAGGCAAGCAAAAAGGCAAAGGGGATCTGCGCCATTGCGCCTGACAAAAGTGGTGCATAACGCCGCCTGTGGACGAGTCCAGGTTTCAGATATGACATAGTCCCTCCGGTTCAAAATCGCCCGGCTGTCAGTTCTTTTTTTATTCAGGGATCACGCGGATTCCCTGTTCGTTATCGCAGTGCGCCTTTCATGCGCGGCGTGAGTGCGCCATAGTCATTAATGGTTTTATAAGTAATCTCGCTGCCCGCATCGGCTGGCAACTTCACGCGGGCTTCGCCCAGGGGAGGCACAAGGGCATTTTCCAGTACCCGGGTGCCGGCATTGAGTTCGGTCACCGTCAGGTAGTACGGCGTTGGGTTGATCAATGTGAGCGTGCCTGCGCTGCGGCGGAAAGTGAGTTTTTCTGCGGCCTGATCTGGCGGCAGCGCGAGACCGGCTGGACGGTAATACAGCTTGATACGGCTGATAATGGCCAGTTGCAGGGTGTTATCGCTGAGCCTGGATTTGTCCATCGACGGAATGGCTTTGACGTTCATCCAGAACAGACTCTCGCGGTCCTGTGGTAACTGATTGTTGGTTGCATCAAGGATGCGTAAGGTGTTCTCCTTTTTTCCCTGCATGGCAAACAGCGGTGGTGTGACCACAAAACGTCCGTCTTTGACGCCCTCGGCATTTTCTACCCAGGACTGGATCAGATACGTGCTGCTGTCATCATTATTGGTGACCGCCAGTTGCACCTGTTTTTGACCCGCCGGATAAATCACCCGTGTTGCCCCCAGCGCAACGCCAGCTTCAGCCGGTGTGAATAATCCCATGACGGCTATCATCAGCATCCCGCCCAGCAGGTTGCGCATCATGGTGCGTGTTTTTTTCATGTTTATCCTTGCTGTATTCACCGTCGTTTCCTGTATTTGCTATCTCTGCGGGGTTGTTACTGGTAGGTCAAAGAGAACCAGGCTTGTGCATTCGCGACCCCACCGGTGACCTGACGTCCGGTAGAACGGTATTTCGCAACGAAATGCAGTGTGGTTGGCCCGGAGTAAAGCCGTGCCCAGCTCGTCGGTGGGCCGTTAAGTGGGAGTTGGCTACCCTCTTTATCAAATAACGCTATCCCAATACCGCTGGCGATCCCCGGACCTTCTCCTACGGAGAGAACGTCAGGGTTTTTACCATCCGCGACGCCATGAAATGCCACGCCGACGCGTTGACTTACGGCGGTACTGCATTCCTGAAGGTGAATATCGAAAGAAACCGGATTGATATCCTCCCCTGGCGCATGAAATCGATTGCTGCTGATCTGCCCCATTTGCACGGTCATCTGGCGATCGCCAGCTTCAACGCGGCAAGATTCGGCAATAATGACTCCCTGGAAACGCATGTTTCCGCCAGGTAACGTCACGTTCCACTTGTTGCCGGCCAGCGCGCAGGCGGGAAGTAAAAGCATCAGCAGACCTGATTTCATCCTTTGCATCGTTATCACCTCAGTCCCATTGCGGATAACAGGCCTTCCTGGCCCCAGGTGCATCCTTGCGTGATGAATTACTCGTATTGAACTTTGAAGGTGGCGTCTGCGTTAGCGGTACCGGCAGTTGCGGCGCCCGTGGCGTAGTAACGTGCCTGGAACGGGATGATATTCGTGCCATCGTTCAGGGTTGTTGCTGCGCTAAAGGTTGCGCCGTCCAGCGCCAGTGGGGTGCCTTTGTTGTCGAGGATCTGGACGCCAACGTTAGTGGCGCTACCGGCAGCAGAGCCCTGCAGTGCCAGTACGGTGTTGTTGGTGGTATCAACGGCCGTGCCAGAAAACGCGACAGAGGCTTTGGTTGACACGCTGGTATCACAATCATCAAGCTGAATGTTGAAACCGACCGCAGAACTGGTGCTGCCCGCAGTAGCCAGTTTTGCCGAACGAACCTGACCAAGCTGAACGGTTTGTTCGACTGAACCGGCGTCGACGGCGCAGGCTGCGTTAACGACTTCTCCTTTAAAATGCACTGTACCGCCGTTTACCGTGGTGGTATCGGCCAGAGCCGCCGCGGAGGTCAGGGACAGGGCTGACATAGCAACGATAGCCAGTGTTTTAATTTTCATGCTGTTTTCCTTTAAACAATGTCGATATCACGAACCGAAATGGCCAGTCGTTGTGCCTTCCAGGCATTCCATATTTCAGCCGAGTGGGGCGACTGCCGGTTCTGCACAGTTTTTACCCAATGAATGAGTCAATTGGGGCCATTTTGACTCGTTGGTACAAACGGCTTGAAATGGCATATTATTTCTTGATTATTGGTTTTTTATTTCTTTATATTTCAATTTTTTGATATAAAAAACTGAAATTAGTTTTATGCAGATGACTGAAATGGTGCAGGAGTCAGGTGGAGAAATGGTGTAAGCGCGTAAACGGCGGTGGTAAATGTGAAAAAATCTTGGAGGTAATACTATTCTAATCAATGAGATAAAGAGTGTTTATCGATAATTCCTAACTTGTTAGTTGCAAAGCTTTACTAATTCTTTTTATGATATAAACAGTTTGGCCCCAATTGACCTGTTCAGGTAAATACTTTCCTTTTTATATCAATCCGTTAGCTTATTTCTTTTTCTCCTGCGAAATGACCTCTAACAGGCTGCTTCTCTCCCATAATCCGGCGAAACGTGCGGCGTTGCTGGCGGTATAACGGACGGTATGACGAATATTTCGATGGCCAAGATAATCCTGAATCAGTCGCGTATCGGCCCCCCGTTCGGCAAGTTCATAACCGCAGGCGTGACGGAGCATATGGGGGTGAGTATGGGTAACGGTTCCAGCATCAACCCCCGCAGCCCGAATAATGCGATATGCCTGCTGGCGAGAAAGCGGTGTCCCCCGGCGGGAGATAAACACGGCGTCAGTGCGGCCTGCGCCTCTCCAGCCTGCGCGTTCCTGACTCCAGCGTTCAACGGCCTCACGCTCATCAAAACGCAGTGGATGAATGGTGGAAAACCCGTTTTTCAGTCGACGGACATTGATTCGTCCCTCGTTGAGATCGAGGTCGCGATAATGCAAATCGAGGAGTTCACTGATGCGCATGCCGTGACGGAACGCCAGCAAAATAAGACAATAATCTCGCTCTCCGGTTGCGCCATGTCGGGCAGCCTGCATCATGGCTTGTACTTCTTTGCCAGTAAGATAACGACGTCGATTCACAATGCATTACTCCTGAAATATGTTTCTGTTAATGAACACCTGTAGAAAACATCATGCGATTAAAAAATAATCCACGATGTTAAAGGCATATTATATTTGAGGGATTAATCACCGTTGGTGATTACATCACTTTTACATACGTAGCTATTATTACCACGTGATAAGTCTTATTTTTATTGATTTTATCAGGTGCGACAATAGCGGCTGTTGTAGACAAAGTCAGGTGTATAAATTTAAACGAAAAATAGTTACAGAGGGTGAGAAGGTGGCGAAGGTTTGTTTGACGAAAAGGTCATGTTGAAAAAAGTATCCTGATTCATTACATGGATATAATAAAACTGTTTAATTCTGCTGCAAATAAGGATGGAAGTGAACAATAAGCATAATAAATATATGGTTAAATATTATTAATGCTTTGTTTATCGTGGTTTTAACACCATCCATGGTGTTGTATCTGTCACAGTGAAATAGCATTATGCTGTTTGAGTTTAGCGTCATCCCAGATACCGTAAAATCGACCAGCGTTACTGGCGGTGTACCAGACGGTATGGCGAATGTTACGGTGTCCCAGGTAATCTTGGATGAGACGGGTGTCGATCCCCATATTGGCTAATGCAAAACCGCATGAGTGACGAAGCATATGCGGATGAATTTCAAGCGGGAGCCCAGCGTGATCGCCCGAGGCTGAAATGATTTGATAAAACTGTTGGCGAGAAAGAGGGTTTCCTTTTCTTGATAAAAATAACCACTCACTGTTGGCATGAGGATAGTCAGTTCGTATAGTCAGCCAGTTTTTTAACGCCTGAATTTCTTCTCTTAATAATGGATGTGTTGTCGAAAAACCTTTTTTCAGGCGGTGAATGTAAATACATCGAGATTTAATATCAATATCTGATATTTGCAGGCGACAGATTTCACTGGCACGAAATCCATGAATAAAACACAATAAGGTCAGACAGTAATTGCGGGCAGCGTGTGGTCCCGTGTTTGCTGCTTTGAGAAGTGACTCTATTTCATTTTGAGTCAGGAAATTCCTCTTCTTATTATCGGCGTTATTTTTCATTAGGTTCCCTTTTGATTGCAGGTGCGCAAGCGTTCTGCTGATTTCCATTAATCCAATGGTCTTATCCGGTTTTAACTCATGATTTATTTGTACTGCACGGTAGGCGCTAATCGTATGCAACGTTGCTTCGCTACAGAAGGACGTGAGCGGATAATGAAAATGGCTGTATGTTGTTTCGTCATAACGTCGTGACATTATCGACTGGGTGCCTCCTCTGGTCTTGTGTTTTTGCTTATCTTACTGAATCAATAAACGTTATTGCTGTTCTACGATCGAGCCCATTCCGGAATACCCCGAATGATGAGCAAAAGGCTTTGCTAAGGACGAAAAACGACATGGCAACCTCGCTAGCATTCACTGTAGAACTACAACAATGAGTAAACAATACTGCAAAAAACACGGTGAGAATAGCAATAATAAGTCATATAACCGCTTTAGAGGCGGGATCTGGTATTTAGCCGTGAGCAGATTGATTCCCGTTAACCCGCAGAAATTGCATTAGTACGGGTATATTTGGCGGATGAGGGCGTGTGGCTGAAATTAGCCTGTCTTTAAGTGATGAAATGTTTTGCGACAAATAAAATGCGAGCGAGGGAATAATAACGCCTGAAACTACTCTTATTCATCTAAGGCGTTTATGCGTATCGTTCTGGTAATTACTGGAAATCACCTGGTCAGTACTTTCATCTGGCCGATCTCACATAGTGTATTGAGCCCCTTTGCATTATGCTGTTTCGACATTGAGTGAATGAAGATTTACGGATTAAGTAATTCCCAAAGGAAATTATATGAAGTCTATCGGTATTTTTTGCGGTTCATCTGAAGGCCATTCTTCGGTTTATATGCAGGCCGCGCGCGAAGCCGGAACCTATCTGGCTCAGGCCGGGCTGGGCATTGTTTATGGCGGTGGCCGGGTCGGATTGATGGGGGCCGTGGCGGATTCCGCCCTGCGACACGGCGGGCACGTGACGGGGGTGATGCCCGTGTCTTTGGTTGAACGTGAAATTGCGCATACCGGGCTGACTGATTTGCAGGTCGTTGAGAACATGCACCAGCGTAAAGATCGCATGGCGGCATTGTCTTCTGCTTTCATCGCCTTACCCGGCGGGGCAGGCACGTTGGAAGAGATTTTTGAGCAGTGGACGTGGGGACAATTAGGCATCCACCACAAGCCCTGTGCGTTTTATAACATGAACAATTTTTATCAACCGCTGCAGGTCATGGTACAGAAAATGGCCGATGAAGGTTTTATGAAGCAGAGCTACGTGGATATGCTGTTTTTCTCCGATTCGTTGCCGGAAATTGTTGAATATTTTTCGACATATACGCCGCCGACCTCCAAGTGGACCGTGACCCAGAAATAAGACGACTCATTGTGCTCCTGAAGAGCAGAGGATGACACCTGTTACTGACATGCCCCCGCCCAGGCTATGGCCTTCCGGGGGCATTTTTACGCCGGATTCATATCGATGGTTAAAAGGGTGCTTTCCCCCCAGGAATATTCTTAATTTCACTTAGGCCAGATGCCCGTCGGGCAAAAAAAAGCCCAGAAAATGATCTCTTTTCTCTCTATATGTTGCCATTATGTTTATTTTAACCGTTGCCCCAGGGGATGTTGATACAGTTAATAAAAAAATGGCCGCGAATATTAATGTAGACTTTTATCTTCCTGTGTTGCAGGAAATTCAGTGGTATTGCAATTGGTAACATAGAAAAATATTATTTTAATCACGGCTAACATGGCAGTGATGCAAGTTTTATTAAAAGACCATGTTTTGTCTTTGCCGCATTACCACAGCAAGTAAAGCCTCGTATTATCACGACGGGATTGTGAATATTATCAGCAGGAGCATGCGAAGGGAGAAACGCCAGAACAATTTTTGTATTGGCGAAAGTAAACATTAATAATACGTTTAAATGAGCGAAATAATGAAGAGTCAAATTCGTATAGCCGCGTTTCTGGTCAGCGCAATGGCGTCTGGTGTCGCGCTGTCAGCGGTTTCTGGGGTGCAGGGGACCGGTGGTACAGTGGAATTTTCCGGTGAGATTGTCGACAGTTCCTGTAATGTCACTACGGGGTCAAAACATCCCACCGTGAATTTAGGTCGATGGGCAAAAACCTTTTTTACCGGTACAGGGGTGGAAACCACGAAAACGCCTTTTACCATCAGCGTAGATAATTGTCCGGCGTCGGTGAAAACGGTGGCCGTGTTATTTACGGGGGTGACAGATGCGAATAATCCCGCACTGCTGGCATTGAATTCCAGCTCCATCGCAACAGGTGTCGGTATCAAATTATATAACGCCGGTAGCGCGCCTACGCCAATTACGCTGGGCTCAGTGTCTGCCGCTACGAATGTGGTATCAAATAAAGCCGACCTGAAATTTATGGCCGATTATGTTTCCACGACCACGAATGTGACAGCGGGCAGCGCTAACGGCACTGCTGACTTCCTGATGGTATACAACTGATCGACACTCTGAGCAGGCTTCCGGTCTGCTCAACGCTTTTTTCTTCTTTTCCTGATGGTCACACTTCATGAAACAGTTTATCGCCGCAATGACGGCATCGTTAATTCTGCTGAGCGCTACCGCGCAGGCAGGCATTGTCATGGGTGGAACCCGTGTTGTTTATCAGGAAGGGAAGCGCGAAGCCACCATGACGGTGACGAATGCCGACACGCAGACGCCGTATCTGGTGCAATCATGGGTGGAAAACGCGAACGCAGAGGATAAGCGGGCAGTGCCGTTCGTGGTCACGCCGCCGCTGTTTCGTCTTGAGCCGGAACAGCAAAACGTCCTGCGTATTACGTTTACGGGGGGCGCATTGCCTGCCGATCGGGAGTCCATGTTCTGGCTGAACATTAAAAGTATCGCCCCGACGCAAAAAGAGGACGCCAATAAACTGCAGATTAACGTGAAGTCTCGCTTCAAACTTTTTTATCGCCCGCAGGGGCTGAAAGGCGAGGCAAAAGACGCCTGGACGCAGTTGACCTTTACCGTGCAGGGAAACCAACTGGTGGCGAACAACCCGACGCCGTATCACATCTCCTTGTTCTCCCTGACCGTGGGCGGCAAAGCGCTTGCCGAGCCGGGGATGATCGCCCCGCTGAGCACGCGTCGCTGGACGATCAACGGCAGCGGCCCGGTGACATGGCGGGCAATCAATGATTTTGGCGGCGTGACCGACTCCGCGCAACAGTGATGTCAGGCAACCTTCCCGTGAAAAAGAGAACCGTCCTGTTATCGGCGGATAGCGCGACGCTACTGCTGACGATCATCCCTGGCGTTTTACTGCTGTTTTGCGATCAGCGTCAGGCGTGGGCGGATGACTATTTTGATCCTGCCGCGCTGGAATTACGCGATCCGCAACAGAAACTGGCGGACCTGCGCTATTTTGCCAAAGCGGGCGGACAGCAGCCCGGAACGTACCCGGTCAGTGTCTGGCTCAACGAACAGGAGGTCACACAGCAGAATGTGACGTTTGTCGAGGAGAATGGACAACTAAAACCGGTGCTCACCCCTTCGCAACTGGCGGAATACGGGGTTAACGTCAGCGCGTTTACCACCTTCAGTCAGTTGCCTGATGGAGGCACTTTCACCGATATCGAACGCTACATTCCCGATGCCCGCAGCCAGTTTGATTTCTCCACTCAGCGTCTGAATCTGAGCATTCCGCAGGCGGCGATGAACGTGCAAAGCCACGGTTATGTCGATCCCGCGCGTTGGGATGACGGCATTCCGGCCGCCTTCGTCGATTACACTTTTTCCGGCTCGCAGACCCGGCAGTCAACGGATGACGGGCGTTCCAGTTATCTGAACCTGCGCAGTGGCGTTAACCTCGGCGCATGGCGCCTGCGTAACATCTCGTCGATGCAGTACGATAAAACCCGACGCTGGGACTCGCAAAGTACTTACCTGCAGCGCGATATTGTCTCACTGAAAAGTCAGCTGCGAATGGGGGATACTTACACCCGTGGCGACGTCTTTGACAGCGTGCAATTTCGCGGTGTGCAGCTGATGTCTGATGACGAAATGCAACCGGACAGCATGAACGGCTTTGCTCCGATTGTGCGCGGCGTGGCGCACAGTAATGCGAAAGTAACCATCGCGCAGCACGGCTATGTGATTTATGAAACCTACGTGTCGCCGGGGGCATTTGCCATTCAGGATCTCTATCCCACCGCCCAGAGCGGCGACCTGGAGGTCACTGTTAAAGAGAGCGATGGTTCTGAGCGGCGCTGGACACAGCCGTTTGCTGCGGTTCCATTTATGCTGCGTGAAGGACGCGCCAGATTCAGCCTGAGCGCCGGGCGCTACCACTCGACCTCGCAACGCAGTCGTTCGCCGACGTTTATGCAGGGAACGCTTTTTTATGGTCTGCCCGCTGAGTTCACCTTCTATGGCGGTTCGCAGCTGGCTGAAGATTATCATGCCGTCGCGGCAGGGCTGGGGCGTGGTTTTGGCCTGCTGGGCGCGCTGGGGTTGGATACGACCTGGGCGGCGACCACGACGCCTTCAGGTAAGCGTTATACCGGTCATTCGCTGCGCGCGCAGTACCAGAAAAGCGTTGCGCAAACGGGGACCTCGTTCAGTCTGGCCAGCTATCGTTACTCTTCCAGCGGATATTACGATTTTAGCGAAGCCGCGATGCTGGAAAGCCGCTACGGTCAGACATGGAGCAAACGCAGTCGCGAAGAGATTTCCGTTAATCAGGCGCTGGGAGGGGTGGGTACGCTTTCGCTGTCAGCGTATTCGCAGGACTACTGGCATAACGCGGATCGCGATCAAACCCTGCACGCCGGATTTTACAGTACCTGGAAGCGTGTTGCCTGGAGCGTCGGCTATTTCTACACCAAAACGACAGGACACAGCGCGCCGGATCGCTCATGGTCATTGAACGTCACGCTGCCGCTGGGCGGCGCGTGGTCAGACAGCACCGTAAGCTACAACACCTCTTCCGATAATCACGGCTACACCTCGCAACAGGTGGGGATATACGGTGCGCTGCCGCAGAACCAAAACCTCTACTATTCGGTACAGCAGGGGATTGCAAATCAGGGGCAGGGCAGCAACAGCAGCGCATCGCTGGACTATCACGGTGGATATGGGACGACGCAACTGGGGTATCGCCGCGATCGCGACAGCAGCCAGATGACCTGGGGGGCGTCTGGCGCTCTGGTGGTACATCCGCACGGCATCACGCTCGGACAGAACGTCGGTGACAGCTTCGCCATTGTTCGCGCGCCGGGCGCGGCAAACGTCGCGATTCAGAACGCAAACAATGTTCATACCGACTGGCGTGGTTATGCCGTGGTGCCCACGCTTACGCCCTATCACAAAAACGTGATCGCGCTGGATGCCCAAACGTTACCGGATGATGCGGATGTCGAGTTGCAGGGGGCGACGGTGATCCCTGGCGGCGGCGCAGTGGTGGAAGCACATTACCAGACGCATATCGGCAACCGCGTACTGTTCACGCTTCGCCGCAATCAGGATGTGGTGCCTTTTGGTGCCAGCGCCCGGCTGGTCGGTGATGGCGGTACCGCCAGCGCGATGGTGGCCGAACGCGGGCAGGTCTACCTGAGCGGGGTGCCGACGGCAGGCACTCTTGCGGTGAAATGGGACGACGCGGGCGTGAGCCGCCAGTGCGTACTGCATTTCCGGATAGCGGATGCACAGGACCGGAACCCGGTGAAAGAGGTGGCGGGACAATGTTTATGAATCATGAGGAACTGACGATGTCAGGGGTTTTTCGTCTTATTTGCGGGTTAATGCTGCTGGTAGCGAGCCTGTTTAGCCAGTACGTTCAGGCCGAAACCTGTCAGGGTAATACCGGACAAATGACCCTGAACTTTCAAAACATCAAATATCTGCCGACGCTGCGGGTCAATACTCAGATGAGCAGTATTATGCCGGTGAACGGTGGGGGGATTCGCTTTACCTGCGATCGGCAAGGGACGACATCGTTGTGGAAAAAAATCGTCTATCAGCAGATGAATACCCAGGGTGGGCAGATAATTGACGGACATGCGGTGTTCAATTCGGCCTTGCCCGGGATCGGCTACTCACTCAGTTTCCAGTGCGACGGGGGGCCGATCCATTTCCTGGAGTCAGTGGGCAGACGGTCGGTTACGGTTTGCGACAGCACAGAGAGCCCGTCGATGCTGACGCAACGGGAAGTGGAGGTGAAAGCGTGGGTGACCTTCTATAAAACCGCTGATATTCAACTGGTAAGTAATAACCATGCTTTCGCCAACACGCTGGCAAATGTCGGGAACCTGTCGATGACGTACCCGAATGCGGGGGGAAATGGCGATCAGGTCAGCAGGCCGGTGATTCTCGATCTTGCGGCGATGAACGTGGACATCGGCAGTCGCGGTAGCTGTAGCGTCACCCGCGCCAGTATTTTTGTCGATCTGGGCAAAGCGAACCGGAGCGATTTCAAAGGCCCGGGTACCTCTGGCGGTTCGGCGGTGCCGTTTAGCATCCCTGTGTATTGCGCTACGCCCACGGATATCCGTATTGGCTTCTTCGCGACCCCGGCGACGACCGGGGCGACGGATACGCTGGATATTACGCACTTTCCCGGTGGTGCGGACGGCGTCGGGATCCGGATCCGCTATGGCGATAATGGCGGTAACGGGCCGGTAAAGGGAACATCGGTGACGCTGAATGAGCCCGCAAATCTGCCAGTGGTACAGAAAGTTCCCGCTTCCAGCGCCGCAACGGCAGTGCCGGTCAATTTTATGGCACAGATGGTGCAGACAGGATCGACGGTCACCGCGGGACGGGCAAATGGCACTGCCACCTTTGTGCTGGAATATAACTAAGAAGCCATAAAAGCGTGCGGTAAGGGGTGAAAAATATTTACGTAGTGAATATAAAAACGTAGTTTCTTTATGGCTACCCAGGCGCCCGACGTGGGCAAGAACGGCAAGGAAGCAGGAGAACGGATGAAATTTATCGCCACCATTACCGGGCAACACATCGATTACGGTGATATTCGACCGGAGCATATTGTGATTGAAGATATTGCGGTCGCCCTTTCGCACCTCTGTCGCTTTGCTGGACATGTGCCTGAATTTTACAGTGTCGCCCAACACGGGGTTCTGTGCAGCCAGTTAACGCCACCTGAGTTCGCGCTTGAAGCGCTGCTGCACGATGCCGCTGAGGCCTATTGTCTGGATCTTCCCTCACCGTTAAAGCGCTTGCTTCCCGCGTACAAAGAGATTGAAGCACGGCTGGATAACGCCATTCGTCAGCGTTTCGATCTTCCTCTCACCCCGAGCAAGGTGATTAAACAGGTGGACCTGATGATGCTGGCAACCGAGCGGCGCGATCTCAATCTGGATCCCGGTAATGACTGGCCGATGCTGGCAGGGATCTCGCCCACGACGCGGTTGACCGTCACGCCACTGATGCCACGAGAGGCGCGCGCGCTTTTTTTATCCCGCTTTCAGGAACTGACAACCGGTTAAAGATGGTATGCCGTCACGGTTCGGCGCGTGCCGGTCAGTGAATCGAACACCTCGACATCTGACGCCAGAATCGGCATGCCTGACGCGCGGAGTCGCTGAATATCGGCGGCAATACGCTGGATCCCCAGCCAGAACAGTCCATCCAGGGCGTTAACCTGCAAACCACTCTCCAGTGCCAGGCGAAGCCGTTCCTCGGGATGCTTTGTCTGACTGGCAACCTGCTGATAGGGCGCCGTGGTAATGGTTTCCTCATCCATACGGCGGATACGCGACGACAGACGATAGCGAAAGGCATCGGGGACGCGACTGAGATCGGCATTGATGCTGTAAACCTGGCCACGGCGTTTATCATTAATCAGCACATTTTTCTGGGTGAGGGCAAATTCTTTCCGCAGCTTGTCGATCAGTTGCGGAGTACGGGTGAGGAGCAAACGGAAGGGCAATTCAAAGCTGGTTACGTAATCGATATTAAGCAGCGCAATACGCAGTCGTTCTTCAACGCTGGCATTTTCTTGTTGGCACTCCGCCAGAACCTCTTTCCATTGGCTGGCAATGCGCGGCGACTCGTTGATTTCAGTGAAATGATATTTTTCAATCAGGTAATCGATACGCCTGGTCATTTTTTTCCATCCCATCCGCCCGTTCGCTAATGGCACAACATAACATAGAGAAAGCGACAGAATACAGAGACAAACGAATAATTGTCTACTTAAGAGTGTTTAAGAAATTTAATTAAAATGCACATTATCAATAAGTTATAAATGTCACACCAGTTAAGACTATTTAATTGTATTATTCGTAAGCTTATCAATATAATTTTTTACATGTCTCGCTAAAGCTGGATATAGAAGAACGGAAACGACCTGTGAGTTAAATTATTAATACGGAAATAAAGCGATGGCAATATATATTATAAGTAATGATAACTATTTGCAGGAGGGCATTGTCTTATTGGCAAAAGAGGCCAACCTGGAAATCGTGAAAGAAACCATGCCTCATTTACCTGTTGAAAGACTCACATTCGACGATACCGTGATTTTGCATCTTAATTTGTTCAACAAATGTTGTGCTAAAGAAATCTCCAGACTCAACAAAAAATGTAAGTTGCTGGTTATACTGGACTCAGAGCGGAGTGCATTGGTCCTGGATGCCGATGTGATTGTCAGCGCACAACAGTCTCTGCTATCGCTGATAATGATCATTACGCGTCTGGTCGGTATGGAAAAACGCCAGGCTATCAGGAATCATGTTCTCAATCGTGTTGAAAAAAGGATTATTTGTGAATCGCTGTTGGGTAAAGATATTAACCTGATTGCCGAATCATTGGCGCTACCGCCGAAACGGGTATACACCTATCGCAACCTTGCGTGTAAGAAATTAGGTGGGCACCGGGTTCACGATCTACTGCTGATCAAAGAGAATTTACTCGAAGAGAGTATGTTTCTTTAAAACGCGTCAGCCCTGTTGAGCACAGAGCTGACGGTTTTCTCCCGTTTATCGGGCGCAATAGAGCAGGGGACGTTTCCCGATGGTGAACAGGAACCCGTGAACGCCCTGATTGAGAATGGAGTAACTCACATCTTTATCGGGGTAGACGTAAAAATCAGGCAGAATATCGGCTAACAGATCATCCGGCAACGTTTCGATAATTTCGAACTTGTTGATTCTGCTTGAGTGTAAGTGATACGAATCCTGATTTTCTGTCCAGTTATAGGCCACATCTCGTCTGATGCGCCCTTTCAGTTTGTTATCTTCAATATAGGTTCCGCTGACGGCCACGATGCCGTTCTGGTTTTTCAGCGAATACATGTAGTTCAGCGTGATATTTGCGCGGGCGTTTTTATGAAACACCACCAGCGACATCGAACATTCCTGTTTATCGTAATGTTTTGACATTAAAAAATTGTATAACGCGCTGATGAGCACACCCGCGAGTAAAAATATAGCACTCATCGTTATGACTGTTCTTTTACTCACTTCCTACTCCACGAAAAGAGAGTGTAATACAACCTGGAATGGCTGATTTCAGGTAGTTCTGGCGGCAGACAAGAACCGCTAAGCCTGGCGACGTTTGTGATAGCGGGAAGTACACCCAGGGGTACTTTTCGCAATCGAGTCCAGAACCCAGAATCAGCGCCTTAAAGTGTGCAAAGCTGTTTTTGTTATCGTGGCTGTCATCTTTGGTATAGAAACGACAGCCTTTGTCTTGCTCGACGAAGGTGTAATCAGCGAAGAATGGCTTCGTATCGCTAAAGTGCCAGAAATAGTTCATGCCGATAGCGCCAATAAAAAATGCCGCTACCATGGCGAGAATGCTAACGAAGAGCGGCAATCTGCTGCTCTTACTTACCGTCATCGCACGGGCAGGAGGGGCGATTTCTTCTGGCGTAAGCGCGGGATCCGCCTCAGTGCGGTACTCCACATCCAGTTCATCTTCACCCTGCAGAGAATCAGGGGCCACTTCAGCCTCCTGAACCGCAGCAACGCGAGTAATTTTAACGCTTTTGTCGATTTGGAAACCTTTGCGCGGGACTGTGGCGACGAGGATCCGGTCAGTCTCGCCAACGGCGCGTAAGCCTCGACGGACAATAGAAATATTTTGGTAAAGGGTGTTGGCAGGCACCAGCATGCCTTCATCTTCCCATACCTTTTTAAAAAATTCCTGCTGAGTGACGACGTCCGGTGAAGCGTCAAGCAGCAAAAGCAGACAACGACTGGCAGGCGTTGTCAAAACCACGTTAATTTCTGGGTTAGTGACAGAAATTAACTTTTTACTGTCTGGTCTGAATTCAATATTATCGTTAATAATCCAGTACATATGGGTTCACGGTGTTCGAAAGTTATAAACAGTAGAGACTTAATTGTAGAAAATTCTGAACATACTATTACGTATAGTATAAATGAGTTCAGTAAGTCGTTTAATTTATGAAACTAATGTTTTTGTTCTGAAGTTTCACATAAGTGCATATAAAACAAAGCAATTTATTAACAAGGTCGGTGGATTCTGCCGCAATGAATAATCAGCTACTGTAATCATTTAAACATCCCAATGCCGCATTCCGGAGAAATTATGGCCTGATTATCAACAAAGTGGCGTTGAAATCTGTTTCAACGTCGTGATTTAAGATTCGGTATCAGACAGGTATACTTTTCTGTAACTCACTATTTTTAATGAGTATTCTTGAATAAAAACAGATTTTTTTAATGAGTCATTTGAAAGATTTATTATGCCGACCTGATGTTAAATAGTCAATTAGAGCGAATAACCTTAAATATCATTAAATGCATAATATAAAATCTTAAATGCCACTATAATTGGTTTTTTATGCTTAAACATAAGGAACAGATGAGTATTTACTCATCTAACATTAAAGTGGTGGCGGGTGATATTCACGCGCTATGCTTAAGGGATAAACAAAAAATGAGGCAATGTCATGGATAAGCAACTTGAGGATGCGGGTTATCGCGTCTATACCGGTGAGAAAATCGATGTCTACTTCAATACAGCAATTTGTCAGCACTCTGGGAATTGTGTACGCGGTAGCGCCAGACTTTTCAATCTGAAACGTAAGCCGTGGATTATGCCTGATGAAGTGGATGTCTCAACGGTGATCAACGTTATCGATACTTGCCCAAGCGGGGCGCTACAATATCGTCGTAAATAAGCGAGGGGAAAATGGAAATACTGGAAGGTCACAATAAATTCTATGTCAATAATGATCAGGGGAATCAGGTCGCTGAAATTGTTTTTGTTCCAACCGGTGAGCATTTAAGCATTATTAAGCATACCGATGTCGATGCCAGCCTGAAAGGTCAGGGGGTGGGAAAACAGCTGGTGGCGAAAGTCGTGGAGAAAATGCGCCGCGAAAAACGCAAAGTTATTCCTCTTTGCCCGTTTGCCAAACACGAGTTTGATAAAACTCGCGAGTATGACGATATTCGGGCCTGAAATATGCCGGGCAAGGCGCGTAAGCCGTCCGCTACGGGAGACGCGAGACGGCTTTATTGTAATGCCACAGGGTACCCTGGTCGTTAATGATGTCATAGCGGACCGATGAACATGGTGCTCCTTGTCCCTGTAGCGGGACCGATACCGTCGTCAGCGGCGCAATCATGATGCCGCTTGCACTGCCGGACTCACAGCTTATTCCGGCCAGCGTGATATGCCACGGGGTGGGGTTGGTTAACTGCAACTGATTTTGCGCCCCGGCGTATATCACGTGCAACTTCTCCGCATCGCTTTCCTTAAGCGCACCGACGCCTTTCGGGCGAATGAACACCTTCATACGGATGCGTAACGGCAGAACCACTTTCTGCGCCACCTGGGCGTCGGTCTGCGTCATGGGCGGGATCTGATACACGTTCAGCCAGTAAAGCGCTTCGCGATCGCGCGGCAGTACCGAGGTGTCGGTCAGTTGCAGCGTAATGCTGCGCAGTTCGCCGGGCTGCATTTTAAATACCGGCGGTAGTACGATGACGGGCGTGGTCTCCTCATTGGGCTGGCTCGAGGGATTACCCGTATCGGTCCAGACCTGAACCAGGGCTGGCTGCTGCGGGGAATTGATCAGCGCCAGCGAAGCGCTTTTGTCACCAGCATTAAAAATTACCCGGGTCACTTCGCTATTCACCACCGCATGAGCGGAGAACGGCAGAACGTTCAACAGCAACGCGCTACTGAAAACTAACCACCACCTGAAGTTGTGCATAAACCGATCCTGCTGTTATGGCTTCGCCTGGAATGGCTTCCAGCGAGGCGGTGAATTCCCCGTTATACAATTCGGTCGAACCGCTTGTTGAAGTTTTACTGGTTAAATCGGCATAGCCGTACCATCCTCCAGCGTTGCCCGTGGCGGTTGACGTCAGATTTGGCAGCAGGTTGATAGCGCTACCGCCCAGTTTTTCGCTGTAGATGCGAATGCCCACGCCGGACGCCACGCCGCTGACGCCATAGTGGTTATCGAGCAGCCAGGTCCAGGCTCCCGATCCGGTCTTAAGCCCTAACTGATTTGCCGCATTCGCTGCCGTCTGATTATTCACCAGAAAACCCATCGCCACGTTCGCTTTGCTGGTTGTCGAGACCGCGGTGCCGGAAATCGCGCCGGTTTCGCATTCGACGGTAATGTTAAACGGGGTCTGTGCTGTGCCGCCGCCGCTCAGCTCACCGACGCTGATCGGCGGCAGACGAACAATAGCGGGATAGTCATCGATTCGACAGGCGGCGCCGCGCACAAAGTAACTCTGGCTGGTGAGCGTCCAGCCGCCAGGCCACTGCATGGCGCCCCAGCCGTCGTAGTTGGTTCTGCTGTCAGCACCGTCAAACAGCCCGGAGCTCATGCCGCCGCCGTGGAAGGCGATATAGCCAGCCGGCCCGGCGTAGGTATAACCATAGCGGTTTGAACCGTTCACCCCTTTTGATGCGTCATCAACCCGAAACAGCTCAACGAAAACATCGCTGAAGGCGCTGCCCGGGATGTAAATGTAGGTCCCGTCATTGAACATCTCGCTTTCAGGGATGAGGCGTGTTTGCCAGTAGCGCGAATAGTATTGCCCGGTTTTCAGGTTCGTCAGTCTGAGCGCCACGTTTTTGACGTAGGTGTAGTAAGCGCCTTCAATCCCGGCAACCGCTTCTCTGCCGCCCCAGGCATCATCGCCGTTGGTGGCGTAATACTCATACACCTTGCCGATTTCGGCGACGTCGCAGCGAAAATAGATCTGATTGGCGTTGACGCCCTGGGTGCGGCCATTAGGCACAAAGCTGGCCGTCGAACTGGCGAGCAGTGTGCCTTCCGTTTGAAATCCGGTGCCGCTGCTTAAGGTGATAACGCCAGGCAACCCCAGTTTGCCTTTGACTTCGCTATCGCCAACGCCTCCCCAGCTGGCGCCGATGTAACCGGCATCTTTCGCTGTCTGAGACAGATCGTTGGCAGAGGTTACCCTTTTACAGGCAGACCATGCCGGCTGTGCCAGTACGACGCCAACTAACAGCAGCGGGAAAAAAGAGGATAATTTCATCAGCCATCACTCCTGGCGACAAGGTAGCGTAAGTTGGTACAGCGGCGCGTCGCGCGTCGTTGGCAATTGATACCAGACCTGGCACTGCTGGGCGGCGGTTTTACCCCACTTAACGAACAGCACGCCGGACTGAGCGGCGAGTCGGGCGTAGATTTGCCCGCCCTGGCCCATGATGCCCACGGCTTCGCCATTGCTGTCCGTGACGTCCGCGCCCATCGGTGGCTGGCTGCTATCGGGCAGAGTGGTGTTAATCAACGTTGCTTTCCCGTGAGTGGTCTTAAACGTTACGCGAGAAATTGCGCCCGCATAGGGGACCAGCCGCTTGCTGCCGCCCTGAAGTTCGACGTCATCGGCCATATTCTGGCTGTCGAGACTAATGGTGTTATAGCGGTAGGGCGTTAATGACGGGAGGATCGCGTAGCCGAAACGGTCCACCGTCGCGCCCTGTCCATTACGAATCTTGGCTCCGCGTGCACCGGGAGCCTCCACCAGTGCGAAGGTGTCGCTGGTATACGGACCGGCGGTAATCCCACCGCGATGGGCGACCAGCGTACCGGACATCCCCAGTCCATACTGCTGATAACTGTCGCCCCGGGAGGCATAAGCGCGGAAGGCGCCGACGGAGGTGCGATGTTCAATATTTCCGCCCCAGGTCGAGCTGTCGCCACTGTCGTTGTTGTGCTCAATGCCGCTGTAGAGCGCCCACGAGGTAGAACTCTTTTCACCCGTCGTTCCGCTCATCCCGACCGTGGCCGTCCGGCTGTCGCGACTGCGGTTCATGTCGAAGTTGATTTGCGAGCGGCTGGAACCAAAGTCGAATGGAATCGAAATCCCTAGCGATACGGTGTTTTCCGTGTATTTTCGCTGGTTTTCGTTATCAAAATCGCGATCGTTGACGCTGTTGAAGTAGCGGCTGGAGTAGGTACTCCGCTGGCGTGCGGCGCTGATATTGAAGCTGATGTCACGCCAGCTATTACTGTAACCGAGCTGCAACTGGGTGATGCGTGAGGCATTGTTATAGTAATCCGAGGTGCTGCCGGTAAAGCTCAGCATGCCCCAGTCGCCCATCGGCTGGCTGACGGTCGCCGAGAAGTTGTTCCGCTGATTGAGCGTATCAGAGTAGTAGAGGGTGCCGTTTTTCTCCTGGCGACGTACGCCGAGTACGTCCTGCAGATCGCGATAGCCGCTGGTGGAATAGCGATAGGCCGCGAGGACCAGGTTGGTGCCGGTGGTGAAGGTTTTACTGTAGCTTGCCTCGACGCGCCAGCCTTGTTGTTTTTCGTTATTTTCTACATGAGCGCTGGAAAAAACCGTGTTCAAACCGAATGCGCCGACGGAGGTTGCCAGCACGCCGCCGGCGAGGAAGGCCTGATAATTATCTGCCAGTCGTGAACCCATGTTGGCCGTCAGCACGTTGCTCATCCCGCGCTGCAGTACACCTTCAATAAACTTATTTTCTACGCTGTAGTACTGACGAACGTAGCCCATCGCCAGTTCGTAATTCCAGTTACCGGGACGAATCGAGTCCGGTACGGCGGAATAGGGGACGGTGAAGCGCGAAACTTGTCCGTTTGCTTCAACGACATCCACCGTCAGATCGCCCTGGCCGCGGGTGTTGTACAGATCGTTAATCACGAAGGCGCCGGGCGCGACGGTAGTTTCGTAAATCACTTTTCCCTGCTGGCGTACAACCACACGGGCCGTCGTGGTGGCGACGCCGCGCACTTCCGGGGCATAGCCTCGTTTACCCTGTGGCCACATGCGTTGGTCAGTGCTGAGCTTGACGCCATTGAATGAGAGATTGCCAAACAGACTGCTGTTGGTGTAGTTGTCGCCGAAGGCAATGATGCTGTCCAGTTGCGGTAAAGGCCGTTGTACCGAGGTGGCAACCGCATTGTATTTATAGTGTCTTCCCGTCTGATTGTCATCGGCGTAGCGCAGGTTGCCCTGATGGCGAACCTGCCACAGGCCAAGGTTGAAGCCAGCATTGATGTTGCTCCACAGATAGTCATAGCGCAGATGGCTGTCTGTGTTTTCGGTGTGGTAAAAGTTGGTATTGTGGCGCAGAAACAGCGCGGTTTCCCCGGCGTCCCATTCGGAGACCGGGATGAATCCTCGTGGCGAATGTAACAGCCCCGCCTGGGGAACCACCATGTTCAGGCGCAGCGAGCTTAAATCCACCTCCCAGTTGATTTTCGGGCCCAGAGCGTCGATCGGCAGACAGATGTTAGGGGTTACATTTTGCGTCGTACGTATGGCGCTGAGGGCAATCAGTTCCGGTGACAGGCAGGGTTGCACATCAGTTTTGTCGCCTTTGGGTTTGACCAGGGCGATCGATGCCTGGCGACGAATCAACTGGTTGTTAAGATATACGTCGAGCACATAGTCGCCTGTCGGAAGGGCGTTGTCCCGCTGATTAAAACGATCCAGATCCAGTGACTTACCAAAATCAGAACCCTGCAAAAGCGCCGGGTCAAAGTAGTATTCCGCACACGCCGTCGCCGGAACTAACGCCAGGCCGATCAGGGGCGCGACGACGGTGTTACAGCGGATAGTCGGCACTGATGCGTGCTCCCTGATCGTTGATCAAGGTAATGCGTACGCGCTGCGCGTCAGCGGTTCGCGGAAAGTGAAACGTTTCGCTGGCAAAAGGCGAGATCATGTCATTTTTGGGGTGCTGGATTTGCGACGACCCGCCAGGTTGCAGGGCCGCGACCGTAACGAAATAAGGCTGATTGTTCTTAATACTTATCGCCAGTTCTTTATTTCCGTTAATCCGTTTGACCTGCAGATTCTCCAGCATTTTTTGCGGATCGCCGACCAGTCCTGCCGGGCGATAAAAAAGTTTGACCCGATTGCGCAACATAATCAGCAGGCTATTTTGTTTTTCGGTTTGGCTCGCTGATTGTCCGGCATTGGCGGGAGGAATTTGCATGAAATTAAAATAGACCAGTGACTCCCGGTCCTGTGGTAATTTTTTTCCTTGAGTGTAAACAATACGAATGATTTGTCCTTCGCCTGGCTGAATGCGAAATGCCGGAGGCGTGGCAATAAACGGAACCTGTGCAGACTTTTCCGGGCCATCGGCCATATTACCGTTATCGAACCAGCTCTGGACAACATAAGGAATGGCATCTTTATTTTTTAGATGCACATCAGTCGATTTCACCGCACCATTATAAATGATACGCGTTCCTGTCATCGTAATACTGGCATTGGCATGGCTACAGCATGCGACTAAAAAAAGAAACAGGCAGCCTGAAATAAGCGTGCGATGACGATGAGAGGTTCGCATAGTATTTTCCCTGAATGTGGATGGCGGGAGTACATTCCCGCCAGAACGACGTTTACTGATAAGAAACGGCGTATTGCAGTGAAGCCAGTACTGTACCGGTCGTGGCCGCGCCGGCGCTGTAATACTGGGCTTTATAGGTCGCGCTCGCTGAGGTCTGGTTAGCCGCGAGAGAGAGGTCGCCGGTGCCGGTAAAGGCGCTGCGGAAATCAATTTCGGCATCACTGGTATCGAGAATTTGGATCTCTACATTCGTCGCAGAACCTGTGCTGCCAAGGTTTCCGGTAGCAGAACTGATGTTGTTACCCACGAAGACCGTCGAGATCTGCACGCCAGAAGACGAGCCAGTACAGTTGCTCACACCGACATCAAATGTCGTTGCGCCAGCCACCTGATTGGCATTCAGTTCGGTAGCCGTCACGGTCGGCAGTAATACCACCGGAGAAGCATCAGAGCCATTTACCGATATTGAACAGGTCTCATCACTCACTTCGCCCATAAACGTAATGGTATTGTCAGAGGCCAGTGCATTCGTGGAAAAAAGCGCAGAAGCCATCAGCGCCGAAAGGAAGGCACGATTTAAGGTCATAATATAAAACTCCATTTTTTATCAGTCGTGTTGATTTACCCTGTGAGTCAGGGTTCTTCCATGCGCAGGGACATTTATCGTGATGGCTCTGTGCGGGAATGAAGACAAAATAAAATTATTGGTAATTTTCTTAAGGGTGAGTTTTTTTGTGCTGAGAATATCTTCAACACCATGATTTTATTCTCGTAGCGAGATTCATTTCACCCGAATGAATAAATTAATTTGTCTGTGAGAATATTAGCCGGAAAATTCCTGGAGAGGAAAATCGTTTAAAACGAACAGATGGAATACTCGTGATAGGTTGGGTCTATTGAAATTTGGAAATAGATCGGCGGTAACTTCTTTAGGAATTTTAGATTATTAGATTATTAATATTGAAGTGTTGAGCCGGACGTAAAGCGTATTACGACTTAATTGATTGCCAGGTTAAGATAATTCACATTTAATGTATAAGGAAAAATGAATGATTAACCGTGCTAACCATTTTTATGATGCTATGCCGGGGTAAGAATTTTATGTGATTACCTGTCTTCTTTTGGAAGCTAAGTAAGGTGGGTTCCAATAATTGCGGGTTGTTTGACATCAAAAAATGGGAAAAAAATTTTTTCTCTGTAATTGATATTGAGATGCTTTCCTCATTTTCATCGCAATAAACAAGAAGAGCTAGCCCAGAAAATAGTCACAGGCGATGGATTTTCGGCTCAACGTGGTGTGCCTTATGGTGATGCAAGGAGGTATTTAGTGAGCAAATAGTTGCAACTCGCAACTAAATGGATGGTTTTTTGGAAAGGGAAGTGAGCACAGCGGCAGGCGCTGTGCGTCAGAAATATGTGTTCAGGAGGTGTGAACAATCCCCATGTAGCCATGAATTCCCATATACAGACCGACCAGACCGATCAGCAGGCTGGAAAAATAAGGCGCTTTTCTTGCCAGTGCATTGAATCCACTCCAGCGTTTAGCGACCTGATGGACGCTGACTGCTGCGCCCACGCCGACGGTCACCAGCGTAATCGCCAGCCCCAGGCTAAAGCCGAGCACCATTGTTGCGCCGAGCGTGAAGGCCTTTAACTGGATACAAATCAGCAGTACGGTAATCGCGGCTGGACAGGGGATCAGTCCGCCGGTCAGACCGAACAATAAGATTTGCCCATTGGTCACCTCTTTGTCGTGAAAGCGGCGTTGAATATCGCTGGCATGCGCGCGTTCATGGGCATCCTGATATGCTTTCGACCCCTCAGTCAGTCCCGCCAGATCGCAGTGGTCATGATGATGGTCGTGATCGTGGTGTTCGTGGTGGTCATGATGATCGTGATGCGCATGATCATGGTGGTGATCATGCTGCGTGGCGGTGAGCCAGTTTCGCTCACCCTGCCATGTCCGCCAGAACATCCAGGTTGCGGTGCCCAGAATAATAAACGCGGAAATCAGTTGCAGCCAGGGCTCCACAGATTCTGCGGTAAACGCCCGACTGATGTACATGCCACCGAGGGCGATCAGCCAGACCACGGCGGTATGGGAGAGCGTTGCCGCCAGTCCCAGCATCACCGCCTGCTTAATGGTTCCTTTAATGGCGATGATAAATGCTGCCATCATCGTTTTCGAGTGACCGGGTTCCAGTCCATGCAGCACGCCGAGAAGAATCGCGCTGGGAATGAAAAACCACGCGTTACCTTGCTGAAGAAGTGTTGAAAATTCACCCATGATAATGATTCTTAGTTGCTTGTCTTTGCCCGATTCTACTCCCCCCCAGTACTAAATACTACCCCCCAGTAGATGCGTAATGCTATAATTCACCACGTTTTATGTTAAGGAGGTGTTGCGATGTCACACACAATCCGGGATAAACAGAAGCTTAAAGCCCGAACCAGCAAAATTCAGGGGCAGGTGGTTGCGCTGAAAAAAATGCTCGATGAACCCCATGAGTGCGCCGCTGTGTTGCAACAGATCGCCGCAATACGCGGAGCCGTGAATGGTTTAATGCGAGAAGTGATTAAAGGGCATCTGACCGAGCATATCGTCCATCAGAGTGATGAAGAGAAGCGGGAAGAAGATCTGGACGTGGTACTGAAAGTTCTGGACTCCTATATAAAATAGTCGGGAACGCTGTCCCGACTCGGTGTCTTAGCAATACACGACCGCCTGATTCCGTTGGGCAATATAGCGCTCAACGTGCTTATAGCCACTGATCGATTCCAGTGCATGCAGCAGGCAGCAAACCACCCGGGCATTCGTCCGATCGGCTTCGTCTTCACTATGACTTTGCAACGCCTCTTCACACAACCTGCGAACAGCAGGCGGGAAGGCGAGTTTTTGCAGAGAGCACTCCAGCTCACCGAAAGCTATCTCAGCACGGGCCGTAAACAGTGATAACAGTACTGCACTCAGCGCGCGCGTTTCTTCTTCGTAGTATCCCACTTTATAATCCTTGTCCATTTCGTTCCCTGTTGTCGGACTCATCTGCGTCTTTGCAAATGCACTGCTGTACTATCCATCTCTTTGAGCAACAGCGGATAAGACGACTTATCGCCAGAAACCGCATGAGAGTGAATAAACAACGAATTGATTCGTCCACCCATTCTTTTTTCAATTCGTTGCTTGTAGGCGTAGATGCTGCGGATATCCATGTTCAACAGTTGAGCGATCTGGTGCGGATTACTGCCTGCAACCATGTGGCCCAGAATGGTGAACTCCATCTGCGTCAACGTATTCCCCTTGGTGAACGACAAATGCCGTCCGATAAACACCTGCCTGATCTTCTCATTGGCGACATCCAGTCCGTCATCATGGTAAATGATAGCGGAAACAGCAGGATGATTTTTGCGCCAGTAGTTGGCGAGCGACTGCATGTTGCGATCGCTGATCAAAATAATGCCCATGCGGGTGCTTGCGAGATATTCTATCCACTCTTTATCCAAAAACAGGCGTAAAAAGCTAATAGAGAAATCCACAAAAATATAACCACTAAGTCTGGCGTTGTGATTGTGATTTAAAATACCTTCAATGACCCCTTTATTAAAATAAATGCTTTCTTCTGGCCACATGCAAAAACAGGCATTGGCGCAATACTGTAAGCGGGGTGATTTTTCGGGCATTATTTTACAATGCAAGGTACAACTGCTGCATGTCAAATTCTTTAATTTAACGTCCAGCCCCATATTGAGAGCCTCCCTATCCGTAGATGATTTCATAATTTCATCCGTTTTAAAACATGTCAATACTCTACAAAATGCAACTTTGATAGAGAGGAAATCCGAAATTTTATTTATTGCTATTATTCTTAATCACGAATTTTTTAAGGGGTTTACCTCTGTATCAATTCAGGTTTCTGGCGGGGTCATTGTTCCGTTGAGGAAGCATGAAAAAAAGCCTCCAGGAATTTTGTAACAACCACCAGGAAAATCTATATTGCAAAAATGTTTAAGTTTTATCGCTAAATGGCATTAATGGCAAAAAGTTGATCTTATGTTAAATTCTCTGAAAAAATTGTAACAATGCTATTGTCTTTTATTAAGTAATGCTATTTATCTGTTTGTCCGCTTTTTAAACGTGAAACTATAATAATGAGTGCTGAGTGATAACGCACCTAAAATGGTCTTAATTAAGAACACCTGATCTTTTTCAGATTGAAGTGTATTGATTTATAAGAATTTTTGTTTGTAGGTTATGAGCGCCCAGACATATCTATTATATATTTAGTGATCTCTGTATAAGATTTTTGTAGCATGACATTCATCATGTAAATGCGAGAACGCACACAGTGTTTGAGAAGTACACACACACTACAGTATACACAATTAATAACCTGGTTGACTTTCACCCGGGTGACAGAAGTCTGACGAATAAAAATACGCAAAAAACTGTCATTCTTCAAAACCCTGCGAGTTTCATCCTTTTATATCTCCTTACAAATTGTGGGGTTGTTATTCCGCAAGCCCAGCTTGTAAAGATTGGTTGGGGTGATAAAAACACTATCACCTCCGTCAATACGTTATATCAGACGGTGCTCATGCTCAGAAATGCATTATCGGAGGTTGGGTTGCCGCGCGACCTGATTAGAACCGTTGCCCGGCGGGGTATGATGATCACCGCAGAGATTCAACGTACGGAGACGGAATCGGTTGAAAATGTGGAAGAGGGCGAGAGCACGGAGGAGCCTGTATGGCCTGCTCTGACAGCGGTAGCGCTTAAATTACGGCCTTCAAGAACAACACTAAAGATGGGGGCTATTTTACTGTCGGCATTGCTGATCGGTGTCAGCGTTTCTTTTGGCTTTTTATATCCGACGGCCGAATCGCTGTTCTCTTCCTATGCCATTGTTGACTCTGTCTCCTTTTCATCCTGTACCCTGTTAATGAAAAGCAAAAGTACCTTTAATACTCGCTATACGGTATTCCTGACGAGACACCCGGATATCTGTCAGAATCATAACTATGTCTATCTCTCGGGAATGAGCAGCGCGAAGAATATTGCGGCAATTGCTTGTCAGTTGGATATAAGGGAACATCCTCTAACAAAATGTACGACCTGGTATTCAATTAATGATAAAAACTAAAATAGTTATCTTCATTGTATTGGTGGTAATAGTAACCCTGGCCGGTGTGGGGTTCTGGTATGCACATAAAAGCAAAAATAATATTGATTGCGAGGGGCGTGTGGTATGGGAAATTAATAATGAGGAGTTTCGGGGAGATGTAGCCTATCAAATGCAAAATAATCAGGGGATCGTCACCATTACCGGTGATTTGCATACGCCGCAAAATAAAAAATTTAAAATTAGCCGAATTGTGTATTTCACCTATTATAAGGTTCGTGACAACTATATTATCAGCACCAATAACCTCGTGCGGTTTCCGAGCGATAATTTAGAGGTGAACAAAGGATACCGTTCGTTGCCTGCGCTTTATCTCACTGAGCGCGCTTCTTTCTCGCTATCGATTAAACGCTATCGGGAAGGGTGGGCCTTTACGACGGTTGGCGCCCCCTCGTTATTATGCCGTAGTAGTGAGTAAACGGCCCGGACGAGCCGTTTACGCCAGTATTAGCCAAGGAACATCACGGACACGCACAGCAGGCCGACAATCAGGGTGACCAGATTGCCGAACGAGCGGTGCGGTTTTAACGCCGGGATCAGGTATGTCGACAGGGTCGGCATAATGAACAAAATCATGGCAATGAGCGGCCCGCTGATGGCGTAAATCATCGAGATCGCATTCGGATTGATGCAGCAGATAATAAAGGTGATGGCCGATACCATCATGATCGACAGGGCGCGGTTAAAGGCCCGGCTTTTCTTCACCCCAACCTGTTGCAGACCGGTTTTGACCACCTCGGTTGCCCCTTCGATGACGCCAAAGTAGGTGCCGAGAAAGGATTTCGACATCGCCACCACGGCGACGATGATACCTGAAATCGAGAGCCACGCCGGGGCGGCAGGCATCATGGATAAGGCCGAAAGAATGGTGACACCTTCATTTTTAGCGGCTTCGATGTACGATGGCGGAATCGACAGCAGGCAGCTAAAGACGAAGAACAGCACGCTTAAGCAGATGATAAGATACGCTACCTTCATGATTTTTTTTGCATTTACCCATGGCCAGCTCACCATATTTCTCACGTCTGTCGATGGCAAACGTAGAGATAATAGGCGTATGGCTAAAAGCAAAAACCATCACCGGAATTGATATCCATACCTGATGCAGCGTGTGCTGATCGAACGCCATTTGTCCGGTAAGCAAAGAGGGTTGCCAACTGCCGGTCAGATATAGCGAGAGAAACAGGAAGTAAGCGATCAGCGGGAACACCAAAAAGCCCATCACTCGTATGGTCGCATGGCGGCCCATCAGGAAAATCAGGTTCAGGATCAATACCACGCCAAGGCTGACTCCCATGCGGATGCCGAGGCTAATCTCAAGATAGCGGGCGAGCTGTTCTGTCAGGGAGTTGGTAATGGCGACGGCATAAATCAGAACCACCACGAAAAAGGCAATAAAGTACAGCGTGGTAATCAGGCTGCCGATCTTCTTACCGTAATAGTGCGTCACTGCACCGGTGATCCCTTCTCCCGCAGAGGTTTTCGACGAGAGAATGAACTGACATAACGCTTTATGCGGCCAGTATGTGAGAGGCCAGGCGACCAGAGCGGTGACAAACAGGACAATCGCGCCCGCGGAGCCAAGCTGGATGGGGAGAAACAGGGTTCCTGCGCCCACGGCAGTTCCATATAACGCAAAGCTCCAGAGCGTCTCTTCTTTTGACCAAATTTTCGACATTTCTTGAACGTATCAACTATAAAATAAACAAAAAGAAGCGCAATTTACCATAAATGAGCGGGTGGGCGTGAGGACTGAACGGGAGAAGGGGGGCAACAGGTCTTGCCGGAACCGCGTGGATTCCGGCAAAAGTGTGAGTTATCAGGCAGTCACGTGCGGTTCGCGACGCCTCACAAAGCGTACGCGCAACGTGTCATAAGCCCAGTTATAGAACATGGTGTAGGGCAGGAAGAACAGGAAGAAGCCGATCTCCAGCGTAAAGGCCTGTATCAGGCTAACGTTCAGCACATACGCCACGATACTCACGCCGATGACGATAAAGCCGCTTTCAAACCCCAGCGCGTGAAACGCGCGCACTTTCGCTGTTCGTTTCACCAGATGTGAAGGCCAGAAACGGTCAAACAGCGCGTTGTAGATGATGTTCCAGATCATCGCCGTGGTTGCCAGCAGGATCGTCAGTCCGCCCATTTCCAGCACCGATCGTTGCATCAACCAGGCCGTGGTGGGAGCCAGGATCGCCGTGGCGATCCCTTCAAAACAGACGGCGTGAAAGACACGCTCCAGTAATGAACGACGTTGAACTGCATTGTGTTGCATAACTTACCTTTCTTGAAAACGCCCGGATAACGGAATAGGGGGAATTTTATCGTTTTATGTGATATCTAAAAGATAGAATCCATCGATAAAGTAGATAGTTCATGCGTTACTCACCTGAAGCCTTAACCGCATTTGTCGAGACCGTTTCCTGTGGCTCTTTCTCGGCGGCGGCACGCAGACTGCGGAAAAGTCAGTCCACCATTAGCACGGCGATCGCTCACCTTGAAGCCGATCTTGGCGTTTCGCTTTTTGACCGCTCTTCGCGTCAGCCGGTGCTAACGGAAGAAGGCAAGAAAGTACTTGGTTACGTTCAGGCGATTCTGTCGGCCAGCGAACGTCTCGATGAGGTGGCGCTTTCGCTGGCTGGCGAAACCGAAGCGCGTCTGACGTTTGTGCTCTCCGACACGTTACACCCCGACGTGCTGGAGGAACTGATGGTGCAGTTTGATCGCCAGTTTCCACATACCGAATTTGAATGTCTGATTGGTGAGGATGTGGACGTTATCGATCTGCTGCAAAAAGAGCGGGCGCAGGTTGGTTTGATTGAAGCCAGAGACCACTATCCCACCGATATCGGTGTGACGCGCTTGCCGATGCAAACGTGGATGGGACTTTACGTTGCCGCGTCCCATCCGCTGGCGAAAGAGAAGAAACTGCAATGGGATCAACTGCATACCTGGCGTGAATTGCGCCTTAACACCTATATCGACCATGGTGCCCAGCTTGCCCGCGGCCCGGTCTGGTCTGCGCCGAACTATTTGTTGTTGTTGAGTATGGCGGTACAGGGGTTTGGCTGGTGCGCGCTTCCGTGTGCACTGGTGGAGGAGTTCGCGGCGGAAAAACTGCTGGTGCAACTGGCTGTCCCGGGATGGCCGAAAGCGATCGCCATCGATCTGCTCTGGAACAAAAAATCCCCGCCCGGTGTGGCAGGGAGTTGGCTGAGATACCATTTACAGCAAGGCAGTGTCCCGGGCTGAGAGGCGTGATAACGATTTCCTTTGTGATAAAACTCACCTTTCTTAAACAATCAGGATAACTATTTTTAACAATCCTCTACTATTGCGGTGTTATTTTGCGCTGAGGTCGTAATGAAAGAGGTGGTGATCGTCGGGGCGTTGCGTACGCCAATTGGTTGTTTTCAGGGGACGCTGGCGCGTCATTCTGCCGTTGAACTGGGCAGTATGGTGGTCAAAGCGTTGATTGAAGGCAGCGGCGTGAATGCGCATGCCGTTGATGAAGTGATCCTCGGACAGGTGTTGACGGCGGGGGCGGGACAAAACCCGGCGCGTCAGTCAGCGATCAAAGGGGGATTACCGAACACGGTTTCTGCTATCACCATTAACGACGTCTGCGGCTCGGGGCTGAAAGCGCTGCATCTTGCCACGCAGGCGATCCAGTGCGGTGAAGCGGATATTGTGATTGCCGGTGGGCAAGAGAACATGAGCCGTGCGCCACATGTACTCACCGACAGCCGAACCGGCGCGCAACTGGGCAACAGCCAGCTCGTCGACAGCCTGGTACACGACGGCCTGTGGGATGCCTTCAATGATTATCATATGGGTGTGACCGCAGAGAATCTGGCGCGTGAATATGGCATCAGCCGGGAACTGCAGGATGCGTATGCGCTCAGTTCACAGCAAAAGGCACGCGCGGCCATCGATGCTGGTCGCTTTAAAGCGGAAATCGTCCCGGTCACCACCCAGCGTAATGGGCAAACCGTGATCATTGATACCGATGAGCAGCCGCGTACGGATGCCAGCGCAGAAGGCCTGGCGCGTCTGGATCCGGCGTTTGAACTGCAGGGGTCGGTAACCGCCGGCAATGCCTCTTCTATAAACGATGGCGCGGCAGCGGTAATGATGATGAGCGAGTCCAAAGCGCTGGAGTTGAACCTGCCTGTGCTGGCGCGCATCCGCGCCTTTGCCAGCGTCGGCGTGGATCCTGCGTTGATGGGGATCGCCCCCGTGTATGCCACTCGCCGTTGTCTGGAGCGGGTCGGCTGGCAACTGGCCGATGTGGATCTCATTGAAGCAAATGAGGCGTTTGCCGCCCAGGCGCTTTCGGTCGGCAAAATGCTGGAATGGGACGAGCGACGGGTGAACGTCAACGGCGGCGCGATTGCCCTTGGCCACCCGATTGGCGCTTCCGGCTGTCGTATTCTGGTTTCTCTGGTTCACGAAATGGTCAAACGTAATGCCCGCAAAGGTCTGGCAACGCTGTGCATTGGCGGCGGGCAAGGCGTGGCGTTAGCCATTGAGCGCGATTAACGACTCTTTTTTCTCCTCTTCACTCCCCCCGTTATGCCGCACGATAATCGTGGCGGCATGGCTGCGTTTTGTTTCTCCTTCCTTCTGATTTTCGCGTTAAGCGAATGAACTGACAGCCGTTTACCCGCAAGTCAGGGCGTCGAAAACTCAGGGGTAACGCCTATTTCCTTGTTTTTCTATACCATTTTCCTCCTGCTCTTAATCACGGAATGAATCGATCGTGATCGGAATTACACTTTTGATAATAAGATGCAGAAAAAGTGAAACGATGTTTTATTTGTAATTGAAAACGGATCCCCGGAAGACTATCATGGGTGCATAACGTAAAACGGAACAGCGTTTCGCTCTCCGTTGAGGGATTCCCGCTCAGTACATCACTGGAGGTAAATGTGGACGTAAGACAAAGTATTCACAGCGCGCACGCCAAAACACTGGATACCCAGGGGCTACGCAAGGAGTTTTTGGTTGAGAAAGTGTTCGTGGCTGACGAATACACGATGGTTTACAGCCACATTGACCGCATCATCGTCGGTGGCATTATGCCGGTGGCAAAAACGGTCTCCGTTGGCGGTGAAGTCGGTAAACAGCTTGGCGTAACCTATTTTCTGGAACGTCGAGAACTGGGTGTGATCAACATCGGCGGCGCGGGCACTATCACCGTCGACGGTCAATGCTATGAGATCGGCCACCGCGATGCGCTGTATGTTGGCAAAGGGGCGAAAGAAGTGGTTTTCGCCAGCGTCGATAGCGCAACGCCAGCCAAGTTCTATTATAACTGCGCACCGGCGCATACCACGTATCCCACCAAAAAAGTGACGCCTGCTGATGTCGCGCCTGTGACATTAGGTGACAATCTCACCAGCAACCGTCGCACCATCAATAAATATTTCGTGCCGGATGTACTGGAAACCTGCCAACTGAGTATGGGCCTTACCGAACTGGCACCGGGCAACCTGTGGAACACCATGCCGTGCCACACCCATGAACGCCGTATGGAAGTGTACTTCTATTTCAATATGGAAGAAGACACCTGTGTCTTCCATATGATGGGGCAGCCTCAGGAAACGCGTCATATCGTTATGCATAACGAGCAGGCCGTCATTTCGCCAAGCTGGTCGATCCATTCCGGGGTGGGCACCAAAGCCTATACCTTCATCTGGGGCATGGTCGGTGAAAACCAGGTCTTTGATGATATGGACCACGTTGCGGTGAAAGATCTGCGTTAGTCGCGGGCGCTCATAACGCCTGTCCGTGACAGGTATGAAAAACTAAGGATTTACAATGATTTTGAATGCATTCTCTCTCGAAGGTAAAGTCGCTGTCGTGACCGGTTGTGATACCGGTCTGGGCCAGGGCATGGCGCTCGGTCTGGCGGAAGCGGGCTGCGATATCGTCGGGATTAACATCGTTGAACCGACCGAAACCATTGAGCGTGTGACCGCTCTGGGCCGTCGTTTTTTGAGTCTGACCGCCGATCTGCGACAGATCGACGCGATCCCGGCACTGCTGGAGCGTGCGGTTGCTGAGTTCGGCCACATCGATATTCTGGTCAACAACGCGGGTCTGATCCGCCGCGAAGACGCGATCAATTTCAGCGAAAAAGACTGGGATGACGTGATGAACCTGAACATCAAGAGCGTGTTCTTTATGTCTCAGGCGGCGGCCAAACACTTCATCGCACAGGGTAACGGCGGCAAAATCATCAATATCGCCTCCATGCTCTCCTTCCAGGGCGGTATCCGCGTCCCGTCTTACACGGCTTCCAAAAGTGGCGTAATGGGGGTGACCCGTCTGATGGCGAACGAGTGGGCGAAGCACAACATCAACGTCAACGCGATTGCACCGGGTTACATGGCGACCAACAATACCCAGCAACTGCGCGCCGATGAGCAGCGTAGCGCTGAAATCCTCGACCGTATCCCGGCAGGACGTTGGGGTCTGCCGAGCGATCTGATGGGGCCGGTGGTCTTCCTGGCCTCCAGCGCATCTGATTATATCAACGGCTATACCGTGGCGGTTGACGGTGGTTGGCTGGCACGTTAATTCGCGCCCACTTGCTGACAAAACCCTGCCTTCGCGCAGGGTTTTTTTATTGATGAAATCAGGCGTTGAGAAAATCTTCGCGAACCGGCGTAAAGGTATCCAGCAGTGTTCCCGGCTTCAGGCAGACACAGCCGTGAACAATATTTGGCTGCTTATACAACGTATCCCCCGCGCGTACCACCTGCTTCTCGTCACCGATAGTAAATTCAAATTCACCGGATAACACGTAGGTCAGTTGTTCATGTGGATGGTGATGCAGCGGGCCAATCGCCCCTTGCTCAAAGTTAACCTCGACAGCCATCAGTTTGCCGTTATGCGCGAGGATACGGCGAGTGACGCCATTACCCAGATCGTCAAGCGTCGTCTCGTTATGGAAAACAAACATGTGGGATCCTATTGTTTGAAACAATGTTTCATTAAAGCTAACTCAGGTGCGTGGCAAAGAAAATGGGAGATCAAATGAACTGGAAACTTGATCACAAGTTTGCTTCACTGCTGTAAATCACTGATGAAGGAGCAGGTAATGAAGACGATCGGCTTGTTGGGCGGGATGAGTTGGGAATCGACCATCCCGTACTACCGGTTAATTAACGAAGGGATCAAACAACAACTGGGTGGGCTTCATTCTGCGAGTCTGCTGTTGCACAGCGTTGACTTCCACGAGATCGAAGCGTGCCAGAATCGCGGTGAGTGGGATAAAGCCGGAGACATTCTTGCGCAGGCCGCGATCGGGCTGCAGCAGGCGGGGGCGGAAGGGATCGTCTTATGTACCAACACGATGCACAAAGTGGCGGAGGCCATTGAATCGCGCTGCTCGCTGCCTTTTTTACACATTGCTGATGCGACCGGGCGCGTCATCTCCGCGCAGGGAATGCGCCGGGTTGCGCTGTTGGGAACGCGTTACACGATGGAGCAGGATTTTTATCGCGGCCGCCTGGAACAACAGTTTGCCATTGAGTGCCTGATACCCGATGCGGATGCGCGGGCGACGATCAACCAGGTCATCTTTGATGAGCTTTGCCTCGGACAGTTTACCGAAGCGTCACGTCAGTACTATGTGGAAGTGATTGAAGCCCTGGCGGCACAGGGGGCTGAGGGCGTCATTTTTGGCTGCACGGAGATTGGTCTGTTGGTGCCGGTGGAGCGTAGCCCGATCCCGGTGTTTGACACCGCCGCGATCCATGCCGCAGACGCCGTGACGTTTATGCTGTCGTAACCGGCCCGAGGATCTGCTCCAGCGCTGTCACCAGGAGGTGATGGCGGGTTTGCAGATGATGGCTGAAGGCCTCGACCAGCGCGGAGGCGGGTCGGTGAATGGGACGCACCAGGCTGACGGTAAACGGCACGGAAATACTGAAACGGCGCACTACTACGCCGCTCGCCGCATAATCCAGAGCGGTGAACGGGTTTACCACCGAAAGACCGGCTCCGGCGCGCACCATGGCGCACACTGACGCCGCGCTGTGAGTCTCCACCACCATCCGCCGTTTAACGTCGTGCTCATTAAACAGGGTGTCCAGCAGTTGCCGATAACTGTCCGTGCGCGACAGGCTGATGTAGTTCTCCCCCTGAAAATCCTGCGGCGTTAATACTGACTTTTCCGCCAGCGGATGCCCCGGCGGCAGCACGCAGACTTCATCAAGCGAGAAGAGCTCCGTACGTTCAGTACCGGCAGGCGTGTGCAGTGTTTCCGTCAACCCCAGATCGTGGCGCTGGGCAGAAAGCCACTCTTCAAGCAGCGGTGACTCCTGCGGGACAATATTCAGGCTGACGTCCGGATAGCGGGCGAGAAACGGCTGAATCAACGTGGGCAGCAGCGACTGCGAAAAGACCGGCAGGCAGACTATCGACAGTTCCCCCTGGCGAAACTCCCGCAGGCTTTCCGCTGCGCTGACGATCCTGTCCAGCCCGTACCAGGATCGCTGGACTTCTTCGAACAGACGCAACCCCTGAACCGTCGGATGCAGGCGACCGCGCGTACGTTCGAACAACGTTAATCCCAGCACTTTTTCAAAGCGCGCCAGTTCACGGCTGACGGTGGGCTGTGACGTATGCAGCAACCGCGCGGCTTCGGTCAGGTTTCCGGCAGTCATGATCGCATGAAAGATTTCAATATGACGTAAGTTAACGGCAGCCATCATCACCTCGCAGGATTAAAACCATATCATTTTTGCATAGAGTCGGTATAAAACGATATTTTTTATTCTCTTCGTACTGTGGCGTAATCATAAAAAACGTCATGTCCGGAGCCTGTTATGCCTCATTCACTGTATTGCACCGATACCGATCTCACCGCAGAAAACCTGCTCAGGTTGCCAGCCGAATTTGGTTGCCCGGTCTGGGTTTACGACGCGCAGATCATCCGTCGTCAGATTGCGGCACTGCAACAGTTTGATGTGGTGCGCTTCGCGCAGAAGGCCTGTTCCAATATTCATATTCTGCGCTTAATGCGTGAACAGGGCGTCAAAGTGGACTCCGTATCGTTAGGCGAAATTGAGCGTGCGCTGGCGGCGGGATATGATCCGCAAACGCATCCGGATGACATCGTGTTTACTGCCGATGTGATTGATAACGCCACCCTGGCCCGCGTCAGCGAATTACGCATTCCGGTCAACGCCGGTTCCGTTGATATGCTCGATCAGCTTGGACAGGTCTCTCCGGGCCATCGCGTCTGGCTGCGCGTTAATCCGGGCTTTGGTCACGGCCACAGCCAGAAAACCAATACCGGCGGCGAAAACAGCAAACACGGTATCTGGCATACCGATTTGCCGCAGGCGCTGGCGGTGATGCAGCGCCATCAACTGAATCTGGTGGGTATCCACATGCATATAGGTTCAGGTGTTGACTATGGTCATCTGGAGCAAGTGTGCGGCGCGATGGTGCGTCAGGTGGTGGATTTCGGCCAGGATCTGGAGGCGATCTCCGCCGGCGGCGGTCTGTCGATCCCTTATCACGATGACGAAGAGGCGGTGGATACCCGGCATTACTTTGGTCTGTGGAATGCCGCGCGCGAGCAGATCGCCCGTCATCTGGGGCATCACGTAAAGCTGGAAATTGAGCCAGGACGTTTTCTCGTCGCTCAGTCAGGCGTGCTGGTCACTCAGGTTCGCAGCGTGAAGCAGATGGGCAGTCGTCATTTTGTGCTGGTGGATGCGGGCTTTAACGATCTGATGCGCCCGGCAATGTATGGCAGTTATCACCATATTACCGCGCTGGCGGCGGATGGTCGTTCACTGGAGAACGCGCCGCGGGTCGACACGGTCGTCGCAGGACCGCTGTGTGAATCCGGCGACGTCTTTACCCAGCAGGAGGGCGGCAAGGTGGAAACCCGCGCGCTGCCAGCGGTGGTGCCGGGCGATTATCTGGTGTTGCATGATACCGGCGCCTACGGCGCCTCAATGTCGTCGAACTACAATAGCCGTCCGCTGCTGCCGGAAGTATTATTTGACAACGGTCAGGCGCGACTGATTCGCCGTTGCCAGACCATTGAAGAGCTGTTGGCGCTGGAAGTGTTTTGATTTCTTGTCGGGCGGCGGCTTATCCGATCTGCGGAGTTACCGTCGTCTGCAGGCCTGATAAGCGAAGCGCCATCAGGCCTTGCATCGCGCAGATAGCGTTACGATTTATGCCTTAAAATACGGCCCGGTGGTGACCGAATCACGCAACACCAGCGTGCCGGTAAAGGGCGGGATCGGTTCAATTTCTTCGCCATTGACCATGCGGATCGCCTGATCGATGGCTGTGGTGATCATCGTGTCGATGGGGAGATAAACCGTCGACAATCCCGGTTCAAGCCATTTTGCACTCGGCGCATCGTCAAACCCAAACAGCGACACATCCTGCGGAATGTTAAGCCCGGCCTGGTGCAGGGCTTTCGACGCACCCAGCGCCATGTCGTCGTTACAGGCAAACAGGGCGCTGAACGTTACCCCTTCCTGCAACAGTTCATTACAGGCGTCATAGCCGCGCGTCATGCTGGAATCACCATATTTCACCTTCGCCGGATCCCAGTCGATACCGTTTTTTTCCAGTGCCTTGCGATAGCCCATCAGACGCGACTTCCCGGTCGGGGTGTGTCCCGGTACGGTAATACAGGCTATCTCGCGATGTCCTTGCGAAATCAGGTAATCCACCGCCTGAAATGCCGCGTCTTCCTGTTCAAAAAAGATGGCGCGTTCGCGGGCCAGGCTGACATCGCGGTTAATGATAATCAACGGCATCGTGATCGAATCCGCCAGCGCGAGGATCGCTTTTTCGCTCATGTAACGGGTGTAGAGAATGATGGCGTCGCACTGTCGATCGGCCAGCATCTGCACCGCTTCTTGTTCGCGCTCCGGCGTATCGTGACCATCGGTCACAATCAACTGCTTGCCGTGAGATTCAGTCTGCCGCGAGGCCTGCTGTAGCAGGCGGCCAAAGTAGAAGCCATCAAAGGTCGACACAACCAGCCCAATGCTGTTGCTGGTTCGGTTCGCCAGCGAGCGGGCCAGAAAGTTCGGACGATAATCCAGCGCCTGCATCGCCTTAAACACTTTCTGACGCGTACTTTCTTTGACCTGACCGGTGCCGTTCAGCACACGAGAAACGGTGGCTTTCGAGACACCGGCACGACGGGAAACATCCAGCATTGTTATCATGACGCGATCCTGATTACTCGTTTGATGACGCATTGCCCGGCTCCGCTGGCGTCGTCACGGAATGGCGACGGACCAGGGTAGGGCTGAAAACATGGGTGACATCCGGTAGCGGGCGCTTTTCCGCCAGCGCGAGCGCCAGTTCTGCGGCCTGTGTCGCCATTGTCACGACAGGATAACGCACGGTGGTCAGGCGCGGACGAACGTAGCGCGAAACCAGCACGTCATCAAAGCCTATCAGCGAGATCTCTGCCGGGACGTCCACACCATTATCATTTAGCACGCCCATCGCGCCAGCGGCCATGGAGTCGTTATAACAGGCCACCGCGGTGAAGTTTCTGCCGCGGCCTAACAGTTCGGTCATCGCCTGCTCACCGCCGCTTTCGTCCGGTTCGCCAAACGTCACAAGGCGATCGTTGACCGGGAGATGGCTCTCTTCCAGAGCATCGTAATAGCCTTTGAGACGATCTTCCGCATCCGAAATAGAGTGATTCGAGCAAAGGTAGCCAATGCGCGTGTGGCCCTGTTGGATCAGATGACGGGTCGCCAGCCAGGCGCCGTAGCGGTCATCCAGCGCCACACAGCGCTGTTCAAAACCGGGCAGGATCCGGTTGATTAGCACCATGCCGGGCATTTGCTTCATTAATGATGCCAGGTCGGCATCCGGGATCATCTTGGCGTGAACGACGAGCGCCGCGCAGCGGTGACGAATAAGCTGCTCGATTGCCTGACGCTCTTTTTTTTCATTATGGTAGCCGTTGCCAATCAGTAAAAAATTGCCGGTGTTATAGGAGACCTGCTCGACGGCTTTCACCATCGCGCCGAAAAAAGGGTCAGAAACATCGCCAACCACCAGACCAATCGTTTCGGTGGACTGCTGCGCGAGCGCGCGCGCATTCGCATTGGGATGGTAGCTGAGCGACTCCATCGCACTGGCCACCGCCAGGCGCGACGCCTCGCTGGCTTTGGGGGAATCATTGATGACGCGGGAAACGGTGGCGACTGATACACCAGCCAGTCGGGCTACATCCTTTATGGTCGCCATGACAGTACCTATTGTGGGTAAACGCTTACATTCTGTCAGTGTTACGGAAAACGGCTGCTGGTTCAAGCAGATTGCCTGTTGCGACGCGGCAAATGTGAGCAAAATCCTTGGAATTACGCCAAAAATCGAATGATGCAAACCATTAGTTACACTTTGCGAAGGGCTGTTGCGATTGTTCGCTGGCGACGCTTCCTGGCTGCTTGATAAAGTTGAGATCCCAGAGGTATTGATAGGTGAAGTCAACTTTCGGGTTGAGCACACGAATTACACCAACCTGCGCAGTCGCGCAGGTTTTTTTTTACTATTTCGGCAATCTGTAACAGTAAGCGAGAATTTACACAACTGGTTGCATTTCCCTTCATTCCTTTGCGTTTTCGCGCTGGCGAAGCGGTCATGCACAGACCACAATCAAGATCCCAGAGGTATTGATTGGTGAGATTATTCGGTACGCTCTTCGTACCTTGTCTCTTGCACCAACCTGCGCGGATGCGCAGGTTTTTTTTCGCCCCGAGTTTACTGTCGCTCCTGTTGCCTTGTTCGTGTAATCTGCCACCATTATTTTACCGAATCGTGCGCAAAGGGAGTTGAAATGTTATTTAGCTTTTTCCGTAACCTGTGCCGCGTGCTCTATCGGGTACGCGTGACGGGGGATATGCAGGCGTTGCGGGGAGAACGCGTCTTAATCACCCCCAACCATGTCTCGTTTATCGACGGCATTCTGCTGGCGCTATTTCTACCGGTACGTCCGGTGTTTGCGGTTTACACCTCGATTAGTCAACAGTGGTACATGCGCTGGTTAACCTCGCTGATCGATTTTGTGCCGCTCGACCCAACGAAGCCGATGGCGATTAAACATCTGGTTCGACTGATTGAGCAGGGTCGCCCGGTGGTGATTTTCCCGGAGGGGCGCATTTCGGTGAGCGGCTCGCTGATGAAAATCTACGACGGCGCCGGATTTGTCGCCGCGAAATCTGGCGCGACGCTGGTACCGGTACGGATTGAAGGTGCAGAACTCACCCATTTCAGCCGCCTGAAAGGGCTGGTGAAACGCCGCTTCTTCCCGCGGATCCACCTGCATGTTTTACCACCAACCCATCTGCCTATGCCCGATGCGCCGCGCGCGCGCGATCGCCGTAAAATCGCCGGTGAAATGCTGCATCAGAAAATGATGGAAGCACGGATGGCGGTGCGTCCGCGCGAAACGCTGTATGAATCGCTGCTGGCGGCGATGTACCGTTATGGCGCGGGCAAGCACTGTATCGAAGACATCAACTTCAAGCCGGACAGCTACCGACAGTTGCTCACTAAGACGCTTTTTGTCGGGCGTATTCTGGAAAAATACAGCGCGGAAGGCGAAAAAATTGGCCTGATGCTGCCCAATGCCGCGATCAGCGCGGCGGTGATTTTCGGCGCGGTGTCTCGCCGTCGTATCCCGGCAATGATGAACTACACGGCGGGCGTCAAAGGGCTGACTAGCGCTATCACCGCTGCGGAAATCAAAACCATTTTTACCTCCCGCCAGTTCCTGGATAAAGGCAAACTCTGGCACCTGCCGGAGCAACTGACGCAGGTTCGCTGGGTCTATCTGGAAGATCTCAAAGCCGATGTGACCACGGCGGACAAACTGTGGATCTTTGCGCACCTGCTGATGCCGCATCGGGCGCAGGTCAAGCAGCAGCCGGAAGAGGCGGCGGTGATCCTCTTTACCTCGGGTTCCGAAGGTCATCCCAAGGGGGTGGTGCATAGCCACAAGAGCCTGCTGGCTAACGTCGAGCAGATAAAAACTATTGCTGACTTCACCGCCAATGACCGTTTTATGTCGGCACTGCCGCTGTTTCACTCGTTCGGTCTGACGGTAGGGCTTTTTACGCCGCTGCTCACCGGCGCTGACGTGTTCCTCTATCCCAGCCCGCTGCATTACCGCATTGTGCCGGAACTGGTTTATGACCGGAACTGCACGGTGCTGTTCGGTACCTCCACGTTCCTCGGCAACTATGCGCGTTTTGCCAATCCGTATGATTTCTATCGTCTGCGCTATGTGGTGGCGGGAGCGGAGAAACTCCAGGAGAGTACAAAACAGCTCTGGCAGGATAAGTTTGGTCTGCGGATTCTCGAAGGCTATGGCATAACGGAGTGTGCGCCCGTGGTTTCGATTAACGTCCCGATGGCGGCGAAGCCTGGTACCGTTGGGCGGATCCTGCCCGGCATGGACGCGCGTCTGCTGGCGATCCCGGGTATTGAAGAGGGCGGTCGTTTGCAGTTGAAAGGGCCAAACATCATGAACGGTTATCTGCGCGTGGAAAAACCGGGCGTACTGGAGGTGCCGGTGGCGGAAAACGCCGCCGGGGAACTGGAGCGCGGCTGGTATGACACCGGCGATATCGTGCGCTTTGATGAGCAAGGATTCGTGCAAATTCAGGGACGCGCCAAACGCTTTGCGAAAATTGCCGGTGAAATGGTCTCTCTGGAGATGGTTGAGCAACTGGCGCTCGGCGTGTCGCCGGAAAAAATGCACGCGACGGCGATCAAGAGCGATGCCAGCAAAGGCGAAGCGCTGGTGCTCTTTACCACCGATAGCGAGCTGACGCGTGATGTATTACAGCAGTATGCCCGTGCGCACGGCGTGCCAGAACTGGCGGTGCCGCGCGATATCCGTTACCTGAAGCAACTCCCGTTACTCGGCAGCGGTAAGCCGGATTTCGTGATGCTGAAAAGTTGGGTTGATGATCCGGAAAAACAAAATGCCTGAGTCAGTACATACCAATACCTCTGTCTGGTCGAAAGGAATGATGTCGGTTATCGCGGCGCAGTTTCTCTCTGCGTTTGGCGATAACGCCCTGTTGTTTGCCACGCTGGCGCTGCTGAAGGAACAGTTCTATCCGGACTGGAGTCAGCCGATTCTGCAAATGGTGTTTGTGGGCGCGTACATCCTGTTTGCGCCGTTTGTGGGGCAGATCGCTGACAGCTTTGCCAAAGGCCGGGTGATGATGTTCGCCAACGGCCTGAAACTGCTGGGGGCGGCAACGATCTGTTTTGGCTTCAATCCGTTTATCGGCTATACGCTGGTGGGGATTGGCGCGGCGGCTTACTCGCCGGCCAAATACGGCATTCTGGGGGAACTGACGACCGGCGATAAGCTGGTGAAAGCGAACGGCCTGATGGAAGCATCCACGATTGCGGCGATCCTGCTTGGCTCGGTGGCGGGCGGCGTGCTGGCCGACTGGCATGTTATTGCCGCGCTGGTTGTCTGTGCGCTGGCCTACGCCGGAGCGGTGGTGGCGAATCTGTCTATTCCCAAGCTGGCTGCTGCTCGTCCTGGGCAGTCCTGGCATCTGATGAAAATGACACGCAGTTTCTTTTGTGCCTGCGTTTCACTGTGGCGCAACGGCGAAACGCGTTTTTCGCTGGTGGGCACCAGTCTGTTCTGGGGGGCGGGAGTCACGCTGCGTTTTCTGCTGGTCCTGTGGGTACCGGTGGCGTTAGGCATTACCGATAACGCCACGCCAACCTACCTGAACGCGATGGTCGCGATCGGTATTGTGGCCGGGGCCGGAGCTGCTGCCAGACTGGTCACGCTGGATACCGTGGTGCGTTGTATGCCAGCAGGGATCCTGATTGGCGTCGTGGTGCTTATTTTTTCTCTTCAACACGCGCTGTTGCCTGCCTATGCGCTACTGATGCTGATCGGTGTGCTGGGCGGTTTCTTTGTCGTGCCGCTGAATGCGTTGTTGCAGGAGCGCGGTAAAAAGAGCGTCGGGGCGGGTAATGCGATCGCGGTACAGAACCTCGGTGAGAACAGCGCGATGCTGTTGATGCTGGGGCTCTACTCGCTGGCGGTGTGGGTAGGAATTCCGGTTGTCGCCGTGGGTATCGGTTTTGGCGGTCTGTTTGCGCTGGCGATAGCGGCGCTGTGGATCTGGCAGCGCCGCCAGGCATAATCAACGCGCCGGAATTCCTCCGGCGCGCTTCTGTTACGGTGCAGGATAGGTGTAAACCTGATGCACCGCTTCAATCTCTGCCAACACCTCTTCGCTTAATTCGAGATGCAGACTCTCGACGTTGGTTTTCAGCTGTTCCATGGTGGTGGCGCCCAGCAGTGTACTGGCAACAAACGGTTGACGACGAACGAACGCCAGCGCCATCTGCGCCGGATCAAGGTTATGCCGTCTGGCGATATCGACATACGCCGCCACGGCTTTTTGCGTCTGCTCGCCGCTGTAGCGGGTAAAGCGGCTAAACAGTGTATTGCGCGCACCGGCAGGTTTCGCGCCATTCAGGTATTTACCGGTCAGCGTGCCAAATCCCAGGCAGGAATAGGCCAGCAGTTCGACGCCTTCATACTGGCTCACTTCCGCCAGCCCCACTTCAAAGCTGCGGTTGACCAGGCTGTAAGGGTTCTGGATGGTGACAATGCGCGGCAGATCATGCTTATCCGCCAGATGCAGATAACGCATCACGCCAAAGGCCGTTTCATTCGAGACGCCAATGTAGCGGATTTTGCCCGCCCGCTGGAACTCGGCCAGCGCATCCAGCGTATCCAGTAGCGACACCACCGGCGCGGCGTCGCTCCAGCTATAGCCGAGTTTGCCAAAACAGTTGGTAGGGCGCTGCGGCCAGTGAACCTGGTAAAGGTCCAGATAATCGGTTTGCAGACGTTTCAGGCTGTCGTGCAGCGCTTCACGAATGTTTTTACGATCCAGTGCCTGATTCGGGCGAATACTGTTGTCATTATTGCGCGACGGGCCGCTCACTTTGGAGGCGACAATCAGCTTTTCTCGATTGCCATATTTGGCCAGCCAGTTTCCGACGTAAGTTTCGGTAAGCCCCTGGGTTTCCGGGCGTGGCGGGACCGGGTACATTTCGGCCACGTCGATCAGGTTAATGCCGTTGGCGACGGCATAGTTGAGCTGTGCATGTGCGTCGGCTTCGCTATTTTGTTCACCAAACGTCATTGTGCCCAGCCCCAGTGTACTGACTTCAAGCGAGCTGTGGGGTATACGGTGATATTGCATAGCCGTTTCCTTTTTATAATCACGACATAAGGAATATAAAAATGGCAGAGGGAAGGGAAAAGGGAAAGAGAAAAATCTTAAGGCCAGCCGGATGCTGACCTTATTTGTTAACGTTCAATAATTTGCGAAACATCATCACGGTTAATTTGCATCGCGTTACCTTGCTGATCGTGATAACTCACCAGCCCGGTATCATCATCAATTTCAGGTTTTCCATCGGTCAAAATCATACGGCCATCTTTGGTCGCCATGACGTAATCACTGGAACACCCGGAAACAGCAAACGCCAGTCCGACTGCAGAAATTATTACTGCCCATTTTTTCATCCGGTTATCCTCATTTGGCCCACCTATGATAATAGTCTGTTTATAAACTGACGTTATATATCTTGAAAGCAGGAAAATCTTAAACTGTGAGGGTAACAGGAGTGAGTACGCCCTCCCGCAGGAGAGCGTACGGAGTATCAGAGCGGGTTCTTTTTGTTGCGAATCAGGTTGAGGCTTTCAACCGCAATAGAGAAGAACATCGCGAAGTAGATGTAACCTTTCGGTACGTGGATGTCGAAACTTTCCAGAATCAGGGTAAAGCCCACCAGAATCAGGAAAGAGAGCGCCAGCATTTTTACCGAAGGATGGCGTTCGACAAAATCACCAATCGAGCGCGCGGCGAACATCATCACGCCTACGGCAATCACCACGGCTGCCATCATAATAAACAGGTGATCTGACAGACCCACAGCGGTAATCACCGAGTCGAGGCTGAAGATAATATCCAGCAGCATAATCTGCACGATAGCGCCGAGGAATGATGAAACGCGTGTTTTCAGCCCTTCTTCTTCACCTTCAATGGATTCGTGGATTTCCTTGCTGGCTTTCCAGATAAGGAACAAGCCACCCAGAAGCAGAATCAAGTCACGGGCAGAAATTTCCTGACTGAATATTGTAAAAAGCGGATTTGTCAGGCGCGTAACCCAGGCGATTGATGCCAGCAGCGCCAGACGCATAACCATGGCTCCCGCCAACCCCAGACGGCGCGCATGAGCACGTTGTGCTGTGGGAAGCTTTGCCACCACCAGAGAAAGGAAAATAATATTGTCGATCCCAAGAACGATCTCCAGCAGCGTCAGCGTACCGAGCGCAAGCCAGGCGTTAGGATCGGTTATCCATGCAAATAACATCTAAAAAGCCCTGCCAAAAAAATGAAGCGGTAATTATATGCCCGGAAAGCGGCAGGTCAAAGCGATGGCTACTGGATCAGAAAATGACGGGCCAGTAGTGCACTGGTGAAATTCTTCTTCAAATAAAAGCCGCGTGGCAGCGTCAGAATCCGTTCGCCCCGGGCACCAATGGCTTCGGTAAGCGCTTTCGCATTCGCTGCTTTCGGTCGTATCTGTAAATACTCCCCGTGACGAGCGGTAATCCGCTCAACCTGACCGAGAACAATCATATCCATTAATTCTTCCCAGTCTTCGCGTAGCTGCCGGTCTTCCTCTTCATTCGGGCTCCACAGCAACGGTGATCCAACGCGACGCTGCGCCAGCGGGATGCTGCGCTCGCCTTCAACCGGTATCCACAGTACGCGTTTGAGTTTGTGGCGCACGTGGCTGGTTTCCCAGGTCACCCCGCTATTGCCCGTTAACGGGGCAACACAAACGAATGTTGTTTCCAGCGGACGACCAAGACTATCCACAGGGATAGTTTTAAGTTCCACGCCCAGAGCAGCAAAATCTTGCTCAGGTTTACTCCCTGCGCTGGCACCTAGCCAGATCTCCAGTAACACGCCAATCCAGCCTTTATCGCGTTTTAAATTCTCTGGCGTAACCAGCCCGACAAGTGCCGCCAGTTCTCCCAATGTATAACCAGAAAGTTGCTGTGCTTGCGCTAACAACTGTTCTTCAGTTTCGGGAGGAGAGAGCAGTGGGCGAGGTTGGGACATGTCATGATACCTTGATTAAAAAACAAACAGCAATTATGTGCCGAATATTCGCAGTGTAACTTTTTCCACATGCGTTGTTCAATTCTCTGATTTATATTGCTTTTTAGGTTGCCGGTAATCGAGTTGCGCAACACTGCAACGGGTTTTCCAAATCTGGTCACTGAAAATAAACAGGATCTTACACCATGTTATCCACAGAAAGCTGGGATAACTGTGAAAAACCCCGACTACTGTTTCCATTTACAGCCTTGACGTGCGACAAAAATCGAATTTTTACACAATTTGTGTTTAACTTATTGGCACAATCTGTGGATAAAGTCGGCGCTGTTCGATCTTTCATCAGCCTGAGGATCGTCAGTGTGATGGCTATCACCTTTTTGCCTGGTTATCGCTAAAACGAGCCAGTAACCCCATGAATAAAAGAAAATATTTTTTTCACCTTCTTGTCCGTTTATTCAGACTGTTCCGGGTTTTCCCGGAGTAATTCCGTACTTCTTCACAACTCTATCCACAGAAAAGGTGAATAAAATCGCCCGAATGGGTGAGTGTCTGTTTATAACTTTGTCATTAACTGTGAGTTATTCAATTGTTATTAGATGCACACCGCCGTAACTCAGTGGTTTACCGTCTGTCAGGAGTGTGAAACAATCATTCTCATATAAGGTTTATGTTGAGGTAGTCCGGTGATTGATGACGATGGCTACCGCCCAAATGTAGGTATCGTAATTTGTAATCGTCAGGGGCAAGTGATGTGGGCCCGGCGGTTTGGTCAGCACTCCTGGCAGTTCCCACAGGGTGGGATAAATCCAGGAGAATCAGCAGAACAGGCGATGTACCGGGAACTGTTTGAAGAAGTAGGGTTAAGCCGTAAAGATGTGCGAATCCTTGCCTCTACTCGCAACTGGTTGCGTTACAAGTTACCGAAACGTTTGGTGCGTTGGGATACAAAGCCGGTGTGTATCGGCCAGAAACAAAAGTGGTTTCTTTTGCAGTTGATGAGCGGGGACGCGGAAATCAATATGCAAACCAGCAGCACTCCTGAGTTTGACGGCTGGCGTTGGGTAAGTTACTGGTATCCGGTCCGGCAAGTGGTTTCATTTAAACGCGATGTCTACCGCAGGGTGATGAAAGAGTTCGCAAGTGTTGTGATGGCGCTTCAGGAAGCGACGCCAAAACCGCAAAATACACCTGCTTATCGACGTAAAAGAGGTTAAGCCACGCAAATTATGCTCACCCGCCTGCGCGAAATAGTCGAAAAGGTGGCCAGTGCTCCGCGTCTTAATGAAGCGCTGAATATTCTGGTTACTGACATCTGTCTTGCGATGGATACAGAGGTCTGCTCGGTTTATCTGGCCGATCATGACCGGCGTTGTTATTACCTCATGGCGACGCGGGGGCTTAAAAAACCGCGCGGTCGTACTGTCGCACTCGCATTTGATGAAGGTATCGTCGGCCTGGTTGGCAGGCTGGCGGAACCTATCAACCTCGCTGATGCGCAAAAACACCCCAGTTTTAAATACATCCCCTCGGTAAAAGAAGAACGCTTCCGTGCCTTCCTCGGGGTGCCGATCATTCAGCGTCGTCAACTGCTGGGCGTCCTCGTTGTACAGCAGCGCGAACTGCGCCAGTACGATGAAAGCGAAGAATCTTTCCTGGTGACACTTGCCACGCAGATGGCAGCGATTCTGTCACAATCTCAGCTTACCGCCCTGTTCGGCCAGTATCGCCAGACGCGAATTCGTGCGCTACCGGCGGCGCCGGGCGTGGCGATTGCCGAAGGCTGGCAGGATGCGACGCTACCGCTGATGGAGCAGGTGTATCAGGCCTCGACGCTGGATCCCGCTCTGGAGCGTGAGCGCCTGACCGGCGCGCTGGAAGAGGCGGCAAATGAGTTTCGCCGTTACAGCAAGCGGTTTGCCGCTGGGGCGCAGAAAGAGACCGCCGCGATATTCGATCTCTATTCGCACCTGCTTTCCGATGCCCGCCTGCGACGCGAGCTGTTTGCCGAAGTGGATAAAGGGTCTGTGGCCGAATGGGCGGTCAAAACGATCATCGAAAAGTTTGCCGAACAGTTTGCCGCGCTGAGCGACAACTATCTCAAAGAGCGTGCAGGCGACCTGCGTGCGCTGGGCCAACGCCTGCTGTTCCATCTCGATGATTCCATACAAGGGCCAAATGCCTGGCCAGAACGCTTCGTGCTGGTGGCTGATGAACTCTCGGCCACCACGCTGGCGGAACTGCCGCAGGACCGGCTGGCGGGCGTTGTTGTCCGCGACGGGGCGGCCAACTCCCATGCTGCGATCATGGTCCGTGCCATGGGGATTCCCACCGTGATGGGCGCCGATATTCAGCCATCGGTGCTGCACCGGCGTACGTTGGTGGTGGATGGCTACCGCGGTGAGCTGCTGGTCGATCCTGAACCGGTATTGATCCAGGAATATCAGCGGCTTATCAGCGAAGAGAACGAGCTCAGCCGACTGGCGGAAGATGACGTCAATTTACCCGCACAGCTGAAAAGCGGTGAGCGGATCAAAGTTATGCTGAACGCGGGACTCAGCCCGGAACATGAAGAAAAGCTGGGCAGTCGTATCGACGGCATTGGCTTGTATCGCACCGAAATTCCCTTCATGCTGCAAAGCGGTTTCCCTTCGGAAGAAGAGCAGGTGGCGCAGTACCAGGGCATGTTGCAGATGTTTAATGACAAGCCGGTGACGTTACGAACGCTGGACGTTGGCGCGGACAAACAGCTGCCGTACATGCCAATCAGCGAGGAGAATCCCTGCCTGGGCTGGCGAGGCATTCGCATTACGCTCGATCAGCCGGAAATCTTCCTTGTCCAGGTGCGGGCGATGCTGCGCGCCAATGCGGCGACGGGCAACCTGAGTATTCTGCTGCCGATGGTAACCAGTATCGATGAGGTGGATGAAGCGCGCCGCCTGATTGAACGTGCGGGCCGCGAAGTGGAAGAGATGATTGGGTACGCGATCCCGAAACCGCGTATCGGCATCATGCTGGAAGTACCGTCGATGGTCTTTATGCTGCCGAATCTGGCGAGTCGTATCGATTTTGTCTCCGTCGGGACTAACGATCTGACCCAGTACGTGCTGGCGGTGGATCGCAACAATACGCGCGTTGCCAGCATTTATGACAGTTTGCATCCAGGAATGCTACGCGCGCTGTCGATGATTGCGCAGGAAGCTGAGCGTAGCGATATCGACCTGCGCGTATGTGGCGAAATGGCGGGCGATCCGATGTGCGTCACCATCCTGATTGGACTGGGTTTTCGCCATCTTTCAATGAACGGTCGCTCTGTGGCGCGCGTAAAATACCTGCTGCGTCGCATTGATTACGAAGAGGCAAAAATCCTTGCCCAACGCAGCCTTGAGGCACAACTGGCAACGGAAGTGCGCCATCAGGTGGCAGCGTTTATGGAGCGTCGCGGCATGGGCGGCCTGATTCGAGGGGGGTTGTAAAAGCGCTATACAGATCTTTTACATCTTCCCGACAGCCTCACAGAACCTCGTATGCTATTATTCGCTCCTTTGGAGCGCCTGTAAGTAGTGGGTGCGCATATCGCTTGCTGAATTTTTTCAGCGAAATAACAAGAACTTGTGGTGACAGATGACCAGTAGCTATCTGCATTTTCCGGAGTTTGATCCGGTCATTTTCTCAATAGGACCCGTGGCGCTTCACTGGTACGGCCTGATGTATCTGGTGGGTTTCATTTTTGCAATGTGGCTGGCAACACGACGGGCGAATCGTCCGGGCAGCGGCTGGACCAAAAATGAAGTTGAAAACTTACTCTATGCGGGCTTCCTCGGCGTCTTCCTCGGGGGACGTATTGGTTATGTTCTGTTCTACAATTTCCCGCAGTTTATGGCCGATCCGCTGTATCTGTTCCGTGTCTGGGACGGCGGCATGTCTTTCCACGGCGGCCTGATTGGCGTTATCGTGGTGATGATTATCTTCGCCCGCCGTACTAAACGTTCCTTCTTCCAGGTCTCTGATTTTATCGCACCACTCATTCCGTTTGGTCTTGGTGCCGGGCGTCTGGGCAACTTTATTAACGGTGAATTGTGGGGCCGCGTTGACCCGAACTTCCCGTTTGCCATGCTGTTCCCTGGCTCCCGTACAGAAGATATTTTGCTGCTGCAAACCAACCCGCAGTGGCAATCCATTTTCGATACTTACGGTGTGCTGCCGCGCCACCCATCACAGCTTTACGAGCTGTTGCTGGAAGGTGTAGTGCTGTTTATTATCCTCAACCTGTATATTCGTAAACCGCGCCCAATGGGAGCTGTCTCAGGTTTGTTCCTGATTGGTTACGGCGCGTTTCGCATCATTGTTGAGTTTTTCCGCCAGCCCGACGCGCAGTTTACTGGTGCCTGGGTGCAGTACATCAGCATGGGACAAATTCTTTCCATCCCGATGATTGTCGCGGGTGTGATCATGATGGTCTGGGCATATCGTCGCAGCCCACAGCAACACGTTTCCTGAGGAACCATGAAACAGTATTTAGAACTGATGCAAAAAGTGCTCGACGAAGGCACACAGAAAAACGACCGTACCGGAACCGGAACGCTTTCCATTTTTGGTCATCAGATGCGTTTTAACCTGCAGGAAGGATTCCCGCTGGTGACGACAAAACGTTGCCACTTGCGCTCCATCATCCACGAGCTGCTGTGGTTTCTGCAAGGTGACACCAACGTGGCCTATCTGCACGACAATAACGTCACCATCTGGGACGAATGGGCGGATGAAAACGGCAACCTGGGCCCGGTGTATGGCAAACAGTGGCGCGCCTGGCCAACGCCGGACGGTCGCCACATTGATCAGATCACGACGGTGCTGAACCAGTTGAAAAATGATCCTGATTCGCGCCGTATCATCGTTTCGGCGTGGAACGTCGGCGAACTGGACAAAATGGCGCTGGCGCCATGCCACGCGTTCTTCCAGTTCTATGTCGCGGACGGCAAGCTCTCTTGCCAGCTGTATCAGCGCTCCTGCGACGTGTTCCTCGGCCTGCCGTTTAACATCGCCAGCTATGCGTTGCTGGTGCATATGATGGCGCAGCAGTGCGATCTGGAGGTCGGCGATTTCGTCTGGACCGGTGGTGACACGCATCTGTACAGCAACCACATGGAGCAGACACATCTGCAACTGACTCGCGAACCGCGCGCACTGCCGAAACTGGTGATTAAACGTAAACCTGATTCCCTCTTCGATTATCGCTTCGAAGATTTTGAAATCGAGGGTTACGACCCGCATCCGGGGATAAAAGCGCCGGTTGCTATCTGACGGCTTTATCCTGTCATAACCGACGCCTTTGCGCGTCGGTTTTTTTTACCCAAATTTTGGTTTTTCGGCGCAGGTTCCTGAAATGATGCAACCTGCTGTAACAGAGTAAATTTCTTTCGTAACGCGCCGAAAAACCTGAATTCTCGCCTCGTGTTAACCTCCCGACGCGTCATACTGCCGCCATGAATACACAGCAGGGCTATACGCTCATCGAAACGCTGGTCGCGATGCTTATTATTATCAGCCTGAGTGCAACAGGACTCTATGGCTGGCAGCAGTGGCAGCAACAGCAACATCTCTGGCAGACCGCCTGTCAGTTGCGCGATTTCTTGCTACAGCTACGGGAAGATGCTAACTGGCATAACCGCGATCACATCATTACCGCCATCAGGGAGGACGCGTCATGGTGTCTTGTCAGTTCGACAGCCTCACGAAATACCTGTACGCCGCGCTCGGCGTTCGTTTTTGTGCCGCTCTGGCACGATGTCGAGCTCGTCGGGATTACAGCTTCACTGACGTTTTATGGTCAGCGCAATACCGCGTGGCCGGGGAATATCCGACTGAAAAATTCGACAGGCGAATGGCGAGTAGTGGTTTCACCGTGGGGACGCATCCGCTTGTGCGAGCGCGACGATACCCAGGGTTGTCGGTGAGTGAACGCGGTTTCTCTCTGCTTGAGGTGCTGATTGCAATGGCGATCAGCAGCGTACTGTTGCTGGGAGCCGCCCGTTTTTTACCGGCATTACAGCGCGATATTTTGCAGCAGACCCGCAGACTCGCGCTGGAGGATGACATGTGGCAGCGGGTGTACACCATTGCGAAACACCTCCAACGCGCAGGATATTGCCACGGTAGCTGTAGTGGTGATGGAGTAAACATTACCAACGCGGGACAGTGTGTCATCGTTCAGTGGGACGCCAACGCGAATGGCGTCTGGGAAAGCGAGCCGGTAAAGGAAGCTGAACAAACCGGGTTTCGCCTGAATGATAACGTGCTGGAGACGCAGCGCGGCGCGAAAACGTGCAGTGGAAAAGGATGGGATAAAATGACCGATCCTGACGTCGTACACATTACGGCATTTGAGGTTGTGCCTCAGGATATCGCGGGCTTTACGCCCGAATTGACCATACATCTGCGCGGCATTAGCCGGAGGGATCCGCAAACCGTGGTCGATGCACGCTACAGCGTTACCGGGTTTAATTTATGAACCGCGAACGGGGCGTCTCCTCTCTGGCGCTGGTTCTGCTGCTGTTGGTCCTCGGCAGCTTACTGTTGCAGGGCGTTAACCAGCAGCAGAGCAGTTTTGCTTCACGGGTGACGATAGAAAGTCAGGCTCTGCAACGCCAGGCTGTCGTACAGTCAGCCATGGAGTGGGGCAGGATGCAGCCATGGTCGATAAGCTCGTATAAACCGTGTCGGTACTACGGGGATGCCAATGTCCCCGTCTGCCTGCGCAGACTCGCCAACAGTCGCGCTTTGCTTATTGCCAGCTATCAGGGAACCTCCCTATGGCGAGAAGGCGAGCAACAGGAGGAAAACGTCGTCTTTTCTCTTCATGGCTGGAGCGATTTCTGTCCGCTACGGGAGGTCGCGCTATGCCAGCTCCCCTGAGCCGCCAGTGCGGATTTAGCCTGCCAGAGGTGATACTGGCAATGGTTCTTATGGTGATGGTGGTGACGGCGCTTTCCGGATACCAGCGCGCGCTAATGAACGGTTTTTTCATCAGGAGCCAGTACCTGCAACTCTGGCGTCAGGGCTGGCAGCAGACGCAACTGCGTTCGTTTTCGCCACCTGTTAACTGGCAGGTTAACCGGATGCAGACAACGCAGGCGGGATGTGTCAGCATCAGCGTTACGCTATCTTCACCTCAGGGCAGGCAGGGGAAAATGACGCGCCTGCACTGCCCAAACCGTTAGTTGCCAGGAGTCTCTATGTTAAGGGTCTACCACTCAAATCGTCTGGATGTGCTGGAAGCATTGATGGAGTTCATCGTCGAGCGCGAGCGGCTGGACGATCCTTTTGAGCCGGAAATGATTCTGGTACAGAGTACCGGGATGGCGCAGTGGCTACAGATGACCCTTTCGCAGAAATTTGGTATCGCCGCCAACATAGAATTCCCACTCCCGGCAAGTTTTATCTGGGAAATGTTCGTCCGCGTACTGCCGGAGATCCCCAAAGAGAGTGCTTTCAGCAAACAAAGCATGAGCTGGAAGTTGATGACGCTGCTCCCGCAACTGCTGGATCATGATGATTTCGCGTTACTACGCCACTATCTGACGGACGATACGGATAAACGTAAGTTGTTTCAGTTGTCGTCGCGCGCGGCGGATCTTTTCGATCAGTATCTGGTGTACCGACCGGAATGGCTAACCCAGTGGGAAGCGGGGCGAATGGTCGACGGGTTAGGAGAGGCGCAAAGCTGGCAGGCGCCGCTATGGAAAGCGTTGGTGGAATATACCGATGCGCTGGGACAACCGCGTTGGCATCGTGCCAATCTCTATCAACGGTTTATCCAGACCCTCGAAAATGCTGAACGCTGCCCGCCAGGACTTCCTTCTCGTGTGTTTATCTGCGGGATCTCCGCGCTGCCACCGGTATACCTACAGGCACTGCAGGCGCTCGGTAAACATATCGAGATTCATCTGCTCTTCACCAATCCCTGCCGCTACTACTGGGGCGATATTAAAGATCCGGCGTATCTGGCAAAACTGCTGGCACGTCAGCGGCGACACAGTTTTGAAGACCGTCATTTACCGCTGTTTCGTGACAATTCGAATGCCGAAAGTTTGTTTAACGGCGATGGCGAACAGGATGTCGGTAACCCGATGTTGGCCTCGTGGGGGAAACTGGGGCGCGACTATATTTATCTGCTCTCCGAACTGGAAAACAGCCAGGAGCTGGATGCGTTTGTCGACATTACGCCGGATAACCTGCTGCATAACATCCAGGCCGATATCCTTGAGCTGGAAAACCGCGCAGTGGCGGGCGTGAGTCTGGAAGAGTATTCCCGCAGTGACAATAAGCGACGCCTTGATCCAAACGACACCAGCGTCACCTTCCATGTCTGTCATAGCCCCCAGCGTGAAGTTGAAGTCCTCCACGATCGTCTTCTGGCAATGCTGGAGGCAGACCCAACGCTCACCCCGCGTGACATCATCGTGATGGTGGCGGATATCGACAGCTATAGCCCGTTTATTCAGGCCGTCTTTGGCAGCGCCCCTGCGGAGCGTTATCTACCTTATGCGATTTCCGATCGTCGGGCGCGTCAGTCACATCCGGTGTTGCAAGCCTTCATCAGCCTGCTGTCTCTGCCTGACAGCCGTTTTGTTTCTGAGGACGTGCTGGCGCTGCTGGATGTCCCGGTGCTGGCGGCACGCTTCAATATCAGCGAAGAAGGATTGCGTTACTTGCGGTTGTGGGTCAATGAATCGGGCATTCGCTGGGGTATTGATGACGACAACGTGCGCGAACTGGAACTTCCGACAACGGGACAGCATACGTGGCAGTTTGGCCTGACGCGCATGCTGCTGGGCTATGCCATGGAAAGTGCGCAGGGTGAGTGGCAGTCCGTTCTGCCTTACGATGAGTCCTGTGGACTCATCGCCGAACTGGTAGGGCATCTGGCGTCGTTACTGATGCAGCTTAATCTCTGGCGTCGTGGCCTGGCACAGGAACGTCCACTGGAAGAGTGGCTGCCAGTGTGCCGCGAGATGCTCAACGATTTCTTCCTGCCTGACGCTGAAACCGAGGCGGCCATGACGCTGATTGAGCAGCAGTGGCAGGCGACCATCGCCGAAGGTATAGAGGCTAAGTATGGTGATGCGGTTCCGCTATCCCTGTTGCGCGATGAACTGGCGAAGCGGTTGGATCAGGAGCGAATTAGTCAGCGCTTTTTAGCCGGGCCGGTAAACATCTGTACGCTGATGCCGATGCGCTCCATTCCTTTCAAAGTGGTCTGTCTGCTGGGAATGAACGACGGTGTTTATCCGCGCCAGCTTGCGCCGCTCGGTTTTGATCTCATGAGCCAGAAACCAATGCGTGGGGATCGCAGTCGTCGTGATGATGATCGTTATCTGTTCCTTGAAGCCTTAATTTCTGCCCAGCAGTCGCTTTACATCAGCTATATCGGGCGCTCGATCCAGGATAACAGCGAACGGTTTCCTTCCGTGCTGGTGCAGGAGCTGCTCGATTACATCGGACAAAGCCACTACCTGCCGGGTGACGACGCGTTAACCAGCGATGAGAGCGAGAAACGGGTGAAAGCGCATATCGCCCGCCTGCATACCCGTATGCCGTTCGATGCGCAAAACTTCCTGCCCGGTGAACAGCAGAGCTACGCCAGCGAATGGCTACCGGCGGCAAGCCGTCGTGGAGAAGCCCATAGCGATTTTGTGCAGCCGTTAGCCTTTGATATGCCAGAGACGCTGAGTCTGGAAACACTGCAGCGCTTCTGGGCGCATCCGGTGCGGGCGTTTTTCCAGCAGCGTCTGCAGGTTAATTTCCGCTCCGAAGAGCGTGAGATCCCGGACACCGAACCGTTTACCCTGGAAGGGTTGACCCGTTATCAGCTCAACCAGCAGTTACTGAATGCGCTGGTTGAACAGGATGATGCCGAACGTCTGTTCCGTCGCTTCCGTGCGGCGGGGGATCTGCCGTATGGGGCCTATGGCGATATCCTCTGGGAAGCTCAGCATCAGGAAATGCAGACGCTGGCGGACAGGATCGTGGCTTGTCGTCAGCCGAGCCAAAGCCTGGAGGTTGATCTGCACTGCAATGGCGTACAGTTGACGGGCTGGCTGCCGCAGGTGCAAGAAGATGGTCTTTTGCGCTGGCGGCCTTCGTTAATCAGCATTTCACAAGGCGTGCAACTTTGGCTCGAACACCTTGTCTATTGTGCCTGCGGAGGAAAAGGTGAAAGCCGGCTGTTTTTGCGAAAAGACGGAGAGTGGCGATTCCCTCCGCTGGAGCAAGAGCAGGCATTGGGGTATCTGGCGCAATTGATTGACGGATATCGCGAAGGGATGTCCACACCGCTGCTGGTGCTACCGGAAAGCGGCGGCGCGTGGATAAAAACCTGTTATGACGCGGCAAATGATGCCATGTTAGATGACGATGATACGCGTCAAAAAGCCCGCGTGAAGTTTATGCAGGCTTACGAAGGCAACATGGTCGTGCGTGGCGAAGGCGAGGATATCTGGTATCAGCGCCTGTGGCGACAACTGGACTCTGAAACCTTTGAGGCCATTATTTTGAAGTCACAACGTTACCTGCTTCCGCTTTTCAGATTTAATCAGTCGTGATGATTGTATAAAAATTGCGCAATTTTGATGCTTCCTTTATGATGCGTTGCCCTGCTCAGAGAAGCATCCAATGTGTCTTTGCGCAGAAAGAAAGTTAATGATGAGGTTCTTGAATGCCCCGCAGCACCTGGTTCAAAGCGTTACTGTTGTTGGTCGCCTTTTGGGCGCCTTTAAGTCAGGCAGATACCGGTTGGCAGCCCATTGCGGAAACCATCCGTAAAAGCGACAAAGATACCCGCCAGTATCAGGCCGTCCGTCTCGATAATGGTTTGGTGGTATTACTGGTATCCGACCCGCAGGCGGTGAAATCGCTTTCTGCGCTGGTGGTGCCCGTGGGGTCTCTGGAAGATCCCGATGCGCATCAGGGGCTGGCACATTATCTTGAACACATGTGTCTGATGGGATCGAAAAAGTACCCACAGGCCGATAGCCTTGCGGAATACCTCAAATTGCATGGCGGCAGCCACAATGCCAGCACTGCGCCGTACCGCACGGCGTTCTATCTGGAAGTGGAAAACGACGCGTTTACTGGTGCCGTTGACCGCCTGGCCGATGCCATTGCTGAACCGTTACTGGATAAAAAATATGCCGAGCGTGAGCGCAATGCAGTAAACGCTGAGCTGACGATGGCGCGTACCCGTGACGGGATGCGAATGGCGCAGGTGAGCGCGGAAACCATCAACCCGGCTCACCCCGGTTCACGTTTTTCCGGCGGCAACCTGGAAACCTTAAGCGACAAACCGGGTAATCCGGTGCAACAGGCGTTGCGCGATTTTCACAGCAAGTATTACTCCGCCAATCTGATGAAAGCGGTTATCTACAGCAATAAGCCGTTGCCGGAACTGGCAAAGATTGCTGCAGAGACCTTTGGGCGAGTGCCCAACAAGAATATCGAGAAGCCGGAAATTACCGTTCCGGTCGTCACTGATGCGCAGAAGGGCGTTATCATCCATTACGTACCTGCGCTGCCGCGTAAAGTGCTGCGCGTTGAGTTCCGAATCGACAACAACAGCGCGCAGTTTCGCAGTAAAACCGATGAACTGATCACCTATCTGATCGGTAACCGTAGCCCGGGTACGCTTTCTGACTGGCTGCAAAAACAAGGGCTGGTGGAAGGTATTCGCGCGGACTCCGATCCGGTAGTCAACGGCAACAGCGGTGTGTTAGCCATTTCCGCTACCCTGACCGACAAAGGGCTGGCGAACCGCGAAGAAGTGGTTGCGGCTATTTTCAGCTATCTCAATCTGTTACGCGAAAAGGGCGTCGATAAACGCTACTTTGACGAGCTGTCGCATGTGCTTGATCTGGACTTCCGTTACCCGTCGATCACCCGTGATATGGATTACGTCGAATGGCTGGCGGATACCATGATCCGCGTGCCGGTGGCGCATACTCTGGACGCAGTGAACATTGCTGATCAATACGATGCGAAAGCCATTCAGGCGCGTCTGGAGATGATGACGCCGCAAAATGCGCGAATCTGGTACATCAGCCCAAAAGAACCGCACAACAAGACCGCTTACTTTGTTGATGCTCCTTATCAGGTCAATAAAATCAGCGAGCAGACGTTCAGCGAGTGGCAGACGAAAGCGCAGGAGATAGCCCTGTCTCTGCCGGAACTGAACCCTTACATTCCTGACGATTTCACGCTGATCAAGCCGGAAAAGAAATACGACCGTCCGGCGCTGATTGTCGATGAGCCTAATTTGCGCGTGGTATACACCCCGAGCCAGTATTTCGCCAGCGAACCGAAAGCGGACGTGAGCGTCATTCTGCGTAATCCACAGGCGATGGACAGCGCCAGAAACCAGGTCATGTTTGCGCTGAACGATTATCTGGCGGGAATTGCGCTCGATCAGTTAAGTAACCAGGCGGCGGTGGGCGGCATCGGTTTCTCAACCAACGCTAACAATGGCTTAATGCTCAATGCTGACGGCTATACGCAGCGTCTGCCGCAACTTTTCCAGGCATTGCTTGCAGGTTATTTCAGCTATACCGCAACTGAAGAGCAGCTTGAGCAGGCGAAATCCTGGTATAGCCAGATGATGGATTCTGCCGAAAAGGGGAAAGCCTACGAGCAGGCGATTATGCCGGTGCAGATGATCTCTCAGGTGCCTTATTTTTCCCGTGACGAACGGCGTGCACTGCTGCCGTCGATCACCCTGAAAGAGGTGATGGCCTACCGTGAAGCATTGAAAACGGGCGCTCGTCCGGAGTTTCTGGCGGTTGGCAACATGAGCGAAGCGCAGATCACGACGATGGCGCGGGATATCCAGAAACAGCTGGGGGCGAACGGTTCCGAATGGTGTCGCAACAAAGATGTGCTGGTGGATAAGAAGCAGTCTGTCATTTTTGAAAAAGCGGGCAGCAGTACCGACTCCGCGCTGGCGGCAGTCTTTGTCCCTGCCGGTTATGACGAGTATGCCAGCTCGGCCTACAGCGCCATGCTGGGCCAGATTGTCCAGCCGTGGTTCTACAATCAACTGCGAACGGAAGAGCAGTTAGGGTATGCGGTGTTTGCCTTCCCGATGAGCGTCGGACGCCAGTGGGGAATGGGTTTCCTGCTGCAAAGCAGCGATAAACAGCCGCCGTATCTCTGGGAACGCTACAAGGCGTTTTTCCCCACGGCGGAAGCAAAACTGCGGGCCATGAAACCGGAAGAGTTCGCCCAGATTAAACAGGCGATCGTCGCGCAGATGTTGCAGGCACCGCAAACGCTGGGTGAAGAAGCGTCGAAATTAAGCAAAGATTTCGATCGCGGCAATATGCGTTTCGATTCACGTGATAAAATTGTGGCTCAGATAAAACAGCTGACGCCGCAAAAACTTGCTGATTTCTTCCATCAGGCGGTGGTCGAGCCGCAAGGCATGGCGGTACTGTCGCAGATTTCCGGCGGTCCAAACGGGAAGCCGCACTATGTGCGCCCGGAAGGCTGGAAAGTGTGGGACAACGTCAGCGCGTTGCAGCAAACTTTGCCCCTGGTGAGAGAACAGAATGAATGATGTCGCCGAGTCCCTTGATCCCCTGCGCTTGCCCCTCACGGGCGAGCGCCTGATTGAAGCCTCTGCGGGCACCGGCAAAACCTTTACTATCGCGGCGCTCTATCTGCGCCTGCTCCTCGGGCTCGGCGGGTCTTCCGCCTTTCCCCGTCCCCTGACCGTTGAAGAACTGCTGGTGGTAACCTTTACTGAGGCCGCCACCGAAGAGTTGCGCGGGCGTATCCGCAGTAATATTCATGAGCTGCGTATCGCCTGCCTGCGCGAATCGACTGACAACCCCCTTTATGCCCGTCTGCTGGATGAAATCGACGATAAAAAGCAGGCGGCGCAGTGGCTGCTGCTCGCCGAAAGACAGATGGATGAGGCGGCGGTATTCACCATCCACGGTTTTTGTCAGCGCATGCTGAGCCTGAATGCCTTCGAATCCGGCATGTTATTTGAACAACAGCTGATCGAGGATGAATCGCTGCTGCGCTATCAGGCCTGTGCGGACTTCTGGCGCCGTCACTGTTACCCCCTGCCGCGTGAAATTGCCCAGGTGGTGTTTGAAACGTGGAAAGGGCCGCAGGCGCTGCTGGCGGATATTAACCGTTACCTGCAAGGGGAAGCGCCGGTTATCAAAGCGCCACCGCCGGATGACGAAACGCTGGCGTCCCGTCACCAACAGATCGTGCAGCGAATCAATGCGCTTAAGCAACAGTGGTGTGACGCGGTCGGTGAACTTGAGGGATTGATGGAAGCCTCAGGCATCGACCGGCGTAAATTTAACCGTGGCAACCAGGGCAAATGGATTGAGAAGATCAGCGCCTGGGCGCAGTCCGCAACGCAAAGCTACCAGTTGCCAGAGGCACTGGAGAAATTCACTCAGCGTTTCCTTGAGGACAGAACCAAAGAAGGCGGCGTTGTGCCGCAGCATCCGCTGTTTGTCGCGATTGATGAATTACTGGCGGAACCGCTGACGCTCAGAGATCTGATGATCACCCGCGCGCTGGCGGAGATCCGTGAAACGGTGGCGAAAGAAAAACGCCGCCGGGGTGAACTGGGGTTTGACGATATGCTCAGCCGACTCGATAGCGCGCTGCGCAGTGAAAGCGGCGATGCGCTGGCGGCGGCGATCCGTACCCGCTTCCCGGTAGCAATGATCGATGAGTTCCAGGATACCGATCCGCAGCAATACCGTATTTTCCGCCGCATCTGGCAGCATCAGCCAGACACCGCGCTGCTACTGATTGGCGACCCGAAGCAGGCGATTTATGCGTTTCGCGGCGCGGATATTTTTACCTATATGAAGGCCCGCAGTGAGGTCAGCGCGCACTATACCCTCGACACCAACTGGCGTTCCGCGCCAGGCATGGTGAACAGTGTCAACAGGCTGTTCGGCCTGATGGACGACGCCTTCATGTTCCGCGAGATCCCGTTCCAGCCGGTGAAATACGCCGAAAAAAACCAGTCGCTGCGTTTTGAATTTTACGGCGAAACTCAGCCCGCAATGACGATGTGGTTGATGGAAGGAGAAAGCTGCGGAATAGGCGATTATCAAAGCTATATGGCGCAGGTGTGTGCTGCGCAGATCCGCGACTGGCTGAAGGCCGGGTTGCGCGGAGAGGCGATGCTTATCAGCGGCCACGACGCGCGTCCGGTGAGCGCGGCGGATATCAGCGTGCTGGTGCGTAGCCGCCAGGAAGCGGCGCAGGTACGCGATGCTCTGACACAACTGGCGATTCCGTCCGTCTATCTTTCCAACCGCGACAGCGTGTTTGAAACGCTGGAAGCGCAGGAGATGCTCTGGCTTCTACAGGCGGTGATGGCGCCGGAAAAAGAAAATACGCTACGCAGCGCGCTGGCGGCCTCAATGATGGGGTTGAACGCGCGCGACATTGACATGCTCAATGGCAATGAAAACGCCTGGGATCGGGTGGTTGACGAGTTTGTCGGCTACCGTCAAATCTGGCAAAAACGTGGCGTGATGCCGATGCTGCGTGCGCTGATGTCAGCGCGACAGATTGCGGAGAACCTGCTGGCAACGGCGGGAGGTGAGCGTCGCCTGACCGATATTTTGCACATCAGTGAGCTATTGCAGGAGGCCGCTTCGCAACTGGAAAGCGAGCATGCGCTGGTGCGCTGGCTCTCGCAGCATATTCTTGAGCCTGACAGCAATGCTTCCAGCCAGCAAATGCGTCTGGAAAGCGACAGCCATCTGGTGCAGATCGTCACCATCCACAAGTCAAAAGGGCTGGAGTATCCGCTGGTCTGGCTGCCGTTTATCACGAATTTCCGCGTTCAGGATCAGGCGTTTTATCACGACCGCAACTCGTTTGAAGCAGTTCTGGATCTGAGCGAGGCGAACGAAAGCGTGGCGCTGGCGGAAGCCGAAAGGCTGGCGGAAGATTTGCGTTTACTGTACGTGGCGCTGACGCGTTCAGTCTGGCACTGCAGTCTGGGCGTCGCACCTCTGGTTCGTCGTCGGGGCGATAAAAAGGGCGATACCGATGTGCATCAGAGCGCGCTGGGGCGTCTGCTGCAAAAAGGCGAACCGATGGATGCCGCCGGGCTACGCTCGGCGATAGACGCAGTTTGCGATGAGAACATCGTCTGTCGTATCCCGGACGCGGTCAGTATGGAGCCGTTGCCTGGCACCGTTGCGAGCGAGGCGTCTCTGAATGCCCGACGGGTACAACGAACGCCGGGCGACAACTGGCGGGTGACCAGCTATTCCGGCCTGCAACAGCGTGGTCACGGCATTGCACAGGATCTGATGCCGCGACTGGATATCGATGCGACAGGCGTGGGTGAAGTGGTTGAGGAGCCGGAACTGACGCCGCACCAGTTCCCACGCGGCGCATCGCCAGGAACATTTTTACACAGCCTGTTTGAAGATCTCGATTTTACCCAGCCGGTTGAGGCTGCCTGGGTGCAGGAAAAACTGGAGCTTGGTGGTTACGATGCCGACTGGGAACCGGTCATCACCGCGTGGGTGACGGCGATTCTCCATGCGCCACTCAATGAGACTGGCGTCAGTCTGAGCCAGCTTTCTGCGCGTGAAAAACAGGTCGAGATGGAGTTTTATCTGCCCATTAGCCAACCGCTTATTGCGGAAAACCTGGATGCGCTGATCCGCCAGTTTGACCCGCTCTCGGCGGGCTGTCCGCCACTGGAGTTCACCCAGGTTCGCGGGATGCTGAAGGGCTTTATCGATCTGGTATTTCGTCACAACGGGCGCTATTACCTGCTGGATTACAAATCGAACTGGCTGGGAGAAAACAGCGCCGCTTACACCCCAGAGGCGATGGCGGCGGCCATGCAGGCGCATCGCTATGATTTGCAGTATCAGCTCTATACCCTCGCGCTGCACCGGTATCTGCGCCATCGCATCGCAGATTACGACTACGAGCGCCATTTTGGCGGCGTGATTTATCTGTTCCTGCGCGGCGTGGACAGCAAACAGCCGCAGCAGGGGATTTACACCACACGCCCGGCGGGTGAGTTGATTACCCGGATGGACGAGATGTTTGCCGGGGTGGCGCTGGAGGAGGCATCATGACGCTACAGAAGCGATTACTTGAGGCCGTCGGGCAGAAGCAACTGCGCCCGCTGGATGTGCAATTCGCGCTGGCGGTGACCGGCGAACATGAACCTGCCGTGACGCTGGCAGCGGCGTTACTCAGCCGGGATGCCGGAGAAGGGCACGTCTGTTTACCGCTTTCTCAACTGGCGCTGAATGCAGATAATCCCCCTTTCTATTCTTCATGCCTTAGCGACATTGGCGAACCCGAAAACTGGGAAGAATGCCTGCTCGCTTCTGACGCCGTGAGTCATGGAGAGCGGCCATCGCCGATGGTCCTTCATGGCGACCGTTTGTACCTGAACCGGATGTGGTGCAACGAACGTACCGTTGCTCATTTCTTTAGCGAGGTGAATCGACCCATTGAGGTGGATGAAACCTTGCTGACGCAAACGCTGGAAGCGCTGTTCCCGACGACAAACGAAATCAACTGGCAAAAAGTCGCCGCGGCGGTCGCGCTGACCCGCCGTATTTCGGTGATTTCAGGCGGGCCGGGAACGGGGAAAACAACCACCGTGGCCAGGCTGTTGGCGGCGCTGATCCAGATGGAGGAAGGCGAGCGTTGCCGTATTCGCCTGGCGGCGCCGACGGGTAAAGCAGCGGCGCGTTTGATGGAGTCCTTAGGCAAGGCGCTGCGTCAGTTGCCGCTGACGGATGAACAAAAGAAACGTATCCCGGATGATGCCAGTACTCTGCACCGGTTGCTGGGCGCGCAACCCGGTAGTCAGCGTTTACGCCATCACGCGGGCAACCCGCTACATCTGGATGTGCTGGTGGTGGATGAGGCGTCTATGATCGACCTGCCGATGATGTCGCGCTTGATCGACGCATTGCCGTCGCACGGGCGTATCATTTTCCTTGGCGATCGCGATCAGCTTGCTTCGGTCGAGGCGGGGGCGGTGCTGGGGGATATCTGTGCCTGGGTGAATGCGGGCTATACCCCTGAACGGGCACAGCAACTGGCTCGCCTGACGGGGATGCCCGTTCCGGCAGGTGCTGGAGAAGACGCCGCCACGCTACGGGACAGCCTCTGTCTGCTGCAAAAGAGCTACCGTTTTGGCAGCGATTCCGGCATCGGGCAACTGGCGGCGGCGATTAACCGTGGCGATAAGGCGGCGATAAACGACATTTTCCTGCAAGGCTTCAGCGATATCGATAAACGGACGCTGGAGAGCAGTGAAGATTACACCGCCATGCTTGAAAACGCACTGGCAGGTTATGGACACTATCTGCAACTGCTTCAGGCGCGCGCGGAGCCTGCATTAATCATTCAGGCATTCAATGAGTTCCAACTGCTGTGCGCGCTGCGCGAAGGGCCGTTTGGCGTGAGCGGACTGAATGAACGTATCGAACTGGCTATGCAGCAAAAGCGCAAAATTCATCGCCTGCCACATTCCCGCTGGTATGAAGGACGGCCAGTGATGATTGCCCGTAACGACAGCGCGCTGGGCTTGTTTAACGGCGATATCGGTGTGGCGCTCGATCGTGGGCAAGGATTAAGGGTCTGGTTTGCGATGCCGGATGGCAGTATTAAGTCTGTGCAGCCCAGCCGCCTGCCGGAGCATGAAACGACCTGGGCAATGACGGTGCACAAATCTCAGGGCTCGGAGTTCGATCATGCCGCGCTGGTGTTACCCACGCAGCGCACGCCGGTGGTGACACGGGAACTGGTGTATACCGCCGTGACCCGCGCACGTCGCCGCCTGTCGTTATATGCCGATGAACGCATACTTGGCAGTGCGATTGCCACCCGAACCGAACGACGCAGTGGGCTGTCGACGTTGTTTAAATGAGAGGTTGCCGGATAAGCCATTTGCGTCGCTATCCGGCAATGCGATAACCGCTACCCCAGATCCGCCATCAGGACTTTGGATTTCCGCTGATAGTTGTACATCTCTTTTTTACTTTCCGGCAGCAGGTCGATATCCACCGGCGTGAAGCCGCGTTCCTGGAACCAGTGAATGCTGCGGGTCGTCAGGACGAACAGCTTGCTCAGGCCAATCTGCTTCGCCTGGGCGGCGATCCGCTCCAGTAGCACTTCTCCCCTTGAAGAACTGCGGTAGTCCGGATGGACAGCCACGCAGGCCATTTCGCCGATTTTTTCTTCCGGGAAGGGGTACAGTGCGGCACAGGCGATGGTCATATTATCGCGCTGGATAATGGTGAACTTGTCGATCTCCATTTCCAGTTGTTCGCGTGAACGACGCACCAGAATGCCCTGCTGTTCCAGCGGGCGGATCAGCTCCAGGATCCCGCCGATATCGTTAATGGTGGCGCGGCGGATCTGCTCGGCGCTTTCCATCACAATTTGTGTCCCGATACCGTCGCGCGAAAACAGCTCCTGCAACAGTGCGCCATCTTCCTGATAACTGATCAGGTGACAACGACGGACGCCGCTGCGACAGGCTTTCACCGCGCCACGCAGAAAGCGTACGGTACCCGAGTTGTAATCGCCTTTTTCTTCCTGTGCTTCTACGCGCGCCTGGGCCTCGTTCGGGAACAGTTCGGAGACGATATCACCGTCGTCGTTGGTCACCCCTTGCGAAGAACAGAACCCGATCATCTTTTCGGCTTTCAGTTTAATCGCCAGTTGCGTGGCGATCTCTTCTGAAGTCAGGTTAAAGCTTTCGCCAGTGACAGACACCGCAACGGGGCCCATCAGCACAATGGCGCCGCTGTCCAGTTGACGATGGATCGCCTCTTCATCGATGCGACGGATACGTCCGCTGTGGCAGTAATCTACGCCGTCATCGACGCCCAGCGGCTGCGCAATGATAAAGTTGCCGCTGACCACGTTGATATGCGCCCCCTGTAGCGGCGTATTGTTCAGGCTCATCGACAGGCGAGCGGTGATATCCAGTTGCAACGTTCCCGCCGCCTGCTTTACCAGCTCCAGCGTTTTGGCGTCGGTGACGCGGGTATTTTTGTGATACATCGGCTCATGGTGATGAGTGGCGAGGTTGGCGTCAATTTGCGGACGCGCGCCATAAACCACGACCAGGCGAATGCCGAGGCTGTGAAGAAGCCCAATGTCATTGACGATGCTGGAAAAGTTTTCATGCTCAATGGCTTCGCCGCCGAGCATAATGACAAACGTTTTTCCCCGATGGGTATTGATATAGGGAACAGAATGGCGGAATCCCTGTACCAGTTCGGTTCTACGCTCCTTCACCACGGCATATCCTCATTGCATGATTATTCGTAATTAGTGTATTTTTATTCTGTTTTTCCGCCGCGCGCAAGTGCAAATTTTGACCCTGACAAAGATTTTTCTCAGTAATACCGTGAATACAATAAGAATGTTTACCCTTTTATAGATGACAGATTATGCGTCATTCGTTAAAGTTTCCGGTCAATTTAGACGTTTACTATCTCATCACCAATACGTTTTATTTTGCTCGGGAGAAGCATGTCAGGATCCAATCCACCTATTAGCCGCCGTCGTTTACTGCAAGGGGCGGGCGCCATGTGGCTATTGAGCGTCAGTCAGGTCGGTCTGGCTGCGGTCAGTCAGGTCATTGCGGTTCGTATTTGGCCAGCATCCAGTTACACCCGTGTGACGGTGGAATCGAATCAACAGCTGAAGTACAAGCAGTTTGCGCTGAGCAATCCTGAACGCGTGGTGGTGGATATTGAAGGTGTGAACCTGAATTCCGTGCTGAAAGGCATGGCGGCGCAAATTCGCCCCGACGATCCTTACATTAAGTCGGCACGCGTGGGACAGTTCGATCCGCAGACCGTGCGCATGGTGTTCGAACTGAAGCAAAATGTGAAACCACAGCTGTTCGCGCTGGCACCGGTGGCGGGTTTTAAAGAGCGTCTGGTTATGGATCTCTATCCGGCCAATGCGCAGGATATGCAGGATCCGCTGCTGGCGCTGCTGGAAGATTACAACAAAGGCGATCTTGATAAGCAGGTACCGCCCGCGCAGAGTGGGCCTCAGCCGGGCAAAGCGGGGCGCGATCGCCCGATCGTGATCATGCTCGATCCGGGGCATGGCGGTGAGGATTCTGGTGCTGTCGGTAAATACAAGACGCGTGAGAAAGATGTCGTGTTGCAGATTGCCCGTCGGTTGCGTGCCTTAATCGAGAAAGAAGGCAATATGAAGGTCTATATGACGCGAAATGAAGATATTTTCATTCCGCTCAAGGTGCGCGTGGCGAAGGCCCAGAAGCAGCGTGCGGATCTGTTCGTCTCGATTCATGCGGATGCGTTCACCAGTCGGCAACCCAGCGGTTCATCCGTGTTTGCGCTGTCGACCAAAGGGGCGACCAGTACGGCGGCGAAATATCTGGCGCAAACGCAGAACGCCTCGGATTTGATCGGCGGCGTGAGCAAAAGCGGCGACCGCTACGTCGACCACACCATGTTCGATATGGTGCAATCGCTGACCATCGCCGACAGCCTGAAGTTTGGTAAAGCGGTGCTCAACAAACTCGGCAGGATTAACAATCTGCATAAAAATCAGGTGGAACAGGCCGGGTTTGCGGTGCTGAAAGCGCCGGATATCCCGTCGATTCTCGTTGAAACGGCGTTTATCAGTAACATCGAAGAAGAGCGAAAGCTGAAAACAGCCACCTTCCAGCAGGAAGTGGCAGAGTCGATTCTGGCTGGGATCAAAGCGTACTTCGCCGATGGGGCGACGCTGGCGAGAAGGGGATAATAAAAAAGCGCTGAAAAGCGCTTTTTTTACGAACCGCAGATACAAAAAAACACCCGTTAAGGTGTTTAGTATTGGTTGCGGGGGCCGGATTTGAACCGACGACCTTCGGGTTATGAGCCCGACGAGCTACCAGGCTGCTCCACCCCGCGTC